>MDTE01003126.1_pt1 | contig 13349 bp, 10 predicted proteins | sample 811231 | NCBI WGS metagenome assembly MDTE01 (sample SAMN05326651, study PRJNA326480) | marine metagenome | isolation source: seawater | place: Indian Ocean: Red Sea | collected 2010
CTATTCGTAACCGATGACCAGGGGCTGGATGCCGGCTGTTATGGAAACACCGTGATACAAACACCCCACCTGGACGCCTTGGCGCGTGATGGCACACTCTTCCACAACGCGTTTTGCACGACCGCCAGTTGTTCCGCCAGTCGCTCGGTCATTCTGACCGGCTTGCACAACCACGCCAACGGGCATTACGGACACCAGCACCACTACCACAAATTCAGCAGCTTTGCGAATGTCGGCAGTCTACCGGTGTACCTGACAAAAGCCGGCTACCGTACGGCGCGGTGCGGAAAATACCATGTGGCACCTGAGTCGGTCTACGCGTTTGAAGAAGTGATTCCCGGCCCCACTCGCAGCCCCGTCGTGATGGCCAATCGCTGCCAGGCCTTTCTCGAACAACAAAGCGAACGCCCCTTTTTTCTCTATTTCTGCACGTCCGATCCTCATCGCGGTGGTGGCACCGCGACCGAACTGGCACACCAACCCAATCGCTTTGGGAACCCGGGTCCGGAAAGCAAAGGCTACCCAGGTGTGCAGGAGGTGCGTTACGATCCGGCCGATGTCATGGTCCCTGGATTTCTTCCCGACACACCCACCTGCCGCGCGGAACTCGCGCAGTATTACCAGTCGATTTCTCGTATCGACCAGGGACTGGGACGCCTGATGGAATTACTCAAAACGACCGGGCATTGGAAAGATACCCTCGTGATCTACATTTCGGATCACGGCATCGCCATGCCGGGCGCCAAAACCACACTCTATGACGGCGGTATGCGGTCACCCTGCGTCATCCGGAATCCGTATCACCAGCGGCGTGGCGGGCAAACCGAGGCAATGGTGAGCTGGGTCGACCTGGCGCCAACCATTCTCGATTTCGCCGGCCAGTTGAACCGGCAGACGGGCACGCTGTCAGCCAACCTGCTGGCCCAACTACCAAACGTCCCACGTGGCAGCCAGAAATCCCGTGCCACCGGGCGAGGCACCTTTCACGGCCGCTCCTTTCTGGAAGTTATGGAGCGTGAAAAACCACCAGGATGGGACCGCGTCTACGCCTCCCACACCTTCCACGAAATCACCATGTACTATCCGATGCGCGTCGTCCGCGGAACAAAATTCAAACTCATCTGGAACCTGGCCTATCCGCTCCCCTTCCCGTTTGCATCCGACCTGTGGGCCGCACCCACCTGGCAAGCCCAATTCCAACTCGGGCAGCAAGCCCCTTATGGTGCCAAGACCGTCGGCAGCTACATTCAGCGCCCTGAGTTTGAACTGTACGATCTGGAAAACGATCCACACGAGGGTGTCAATCTGGCAACCACCAAACAGCATGCCTCGATCCTGACGGAGATGAAACAATCCCTGCGCAAGTTCCAGAAGCGCACAGCGGACCCCTGGATCTTGAAGTGGAATTACGAATAACCGATTGACACCGTGGCCAGCTGGAATCGCCAAGAACGCAGGCTCCTCGTGTACTACGTCGACTACCGGCGAACGAAGCCGGCGTCACGTTAGAGGTCCGCAAAAGCGCCGATTCAAGCGGTCGAGCGGATTATGTGGGTCCCGCTGGCGTGGCGGCGGACACCCGAGCAATCGCGTTCAAGGTGGCGTTTTTTTGCAACCGAGTGAATCAAGAGCACGCGTATGTGCGCCAACGCCACGGGCTACCTCAGGTGGTGCCTCTCGTCCTATCCTCGATTCCACTCGACGACGCATGATCGTTCATGTCGGCCAATATTTGCAGGCAACGTGCGACCGCTGGCCCGATGCGCCGGCGATCATCGGTGCAACAACCAGCTTGACGTTTGGCCAACTGGCGGACCAGTCGCGCCAAATCGCCACCGCGTTGATCGGGCTGAGCCCCTTGACCCGGTGCCCAGTCGCGGTGCTCCTGCCTCGTGAACCGGCAACCGTCGCTGTGTTTCAAGGTGTGCTCTGGAGCGGTCATTTTTACGTACCGCTCGACCCGCAATCGCCCCTCGAACGACTGGGCAAGATACTCAGCGACCTGTCACCCCTGGTAGTCGTCCTGTCGCAGCAAGACCGGTCACGCCTGGCCCACATATTGCCAACCCAGACCCACGTGATCGAACTCGAAGCGACCTTGGCGTCCGCCCCGACCGATGCCCGTGAGGCAATCCAGGCACGAATCGATCAGACGGTCGATAGCGACCCCGTTTATCTCAAATACACCTCGGGGTCGACCGGTCATCCCAAGGGTGTTGTCCTGCCGCACCGGGCCGTTGTCGACTATATCGAATGGGCAGCGGTGACCTACCAACTCGGCCCCCATGATGCAATCGGCAACCAGGCAGCATTCACCTTTGATGTCTCGGTCCAGGACATCTACTTGTGTCTGAAAACAGGCGCGCCTTTGTACCTGATCCCAGAATCCCATTTCTCGTTTCCGGCCAATCTGGTCGAATACCTCAGCACTTACCAGATCAGTTACTTCTGCTGGGTGCCCTCAGTGCTGGTAAGTGTGTCTAAACTCAACTTGCTGGCCGAGGTCGAGTTGCCACAGCTGCGTTGGATCACCGTGCTGGGCGAGGTCATGCCAACCCGGCACTTTCAATACTGGGCAGCTCATTGTCCAACCGCCACACTCGTCAACACCTATGGGCCCACCGAAACGGCCATCGCATCGACCTACTATGTACTCGACCGTTCTTTTGAAGACGATCAGCCACTTCCTATCGGACGGGCCTGCCGCAACACGGAGATATTGATTCTCGACGAACAACAACTCCCCGTAGGTGACCAGCAAACAGGTGAAATCTGCATTCGCGGCAGCAGCCTTGCCCTGGGGTACTGGAACGACCCGGAAAAAACAGCCCGCGCCTTTCCGGAGATCGTCCATCGCGACCACTACCCCGAAAAAATGTACCGTACCGGGGACCTGGGCCACTGGAATGAACGTGGCGAACTGATGTTCGTCGGCCGGCTCGACACCCAAATCAAACATCTTGGCTACCGAATCGAATTAGGCGAAATTGAATCCGCTGCCAGTCGGATTGCCGAGATTCAACGTGCTTGCGTGCTGTACGACGAGGTGCGTCAACAGCTGATCCTGTGCTACGAATCCACCCATGAACTCGATCGCGGCGCACTCCGTAAAGAACTCGCAGAAACACTGCCCGCTTACATGTTGCCCCGCGTGTTGCTGCACATGGCCAGCTTCCCCCTCAACCCCAATGGCAAAGTCGATCGCCAACAACTGCAGTCCCACTACCTGTCTCAAACCACCACGCCCAACGGGATGGCATGACAGAGCTCAATCAGACCATTCATACGATCCTGTCGGAATTGAGGCCTGAAGCCGACTTCACAGCATCGACCGACTACCTGACCGACGGCCTGCTCGATTCGACGGACATCGTATCCCTGGTGGCGTCTCTCGACGGCCGCTATGGCATTTCGATCGAGGGAACAGACATCCTGCCAGAACATTTCAGCAGCGTGGCAACGATCGCCAATCTCCTCGGCAAATACGGAGTCGTCTCGTGAACTTCACCTTCCGGAACATGCGCATCGGAGGCCTGCTCGTAGTCGTGCCGGAAAACGAGTCGCGTTATGCCGATGAACTGGACAACTACAATTTCCCCATCGCCAATTCACGAAAACTGCAAAACGTAATTGGAATTGACCGACACCGACTGGTTACCGAGGGAACGTGTGCGTCCGACCTGGCGCTGTTTGGCTTGCGTCATTTGATCGATCGGGGTGATCTCCAACCGGATGACATCGATGGTTTGATCCTGGTTACCGAGACACCCGACTACTTCATGCCACCTACCAGCAGTGTCATTCAGGGCAAGCTGGGCCTCTCCCAGGACATGTGGTGTCTGGACCTCAACCAGGGGTGTGCCGGATTTGCAGTCGGCTTGATCCAAGCCTTTATGATGCTGCAGCAGGAGTCGATCCAACGCGTCGTCCTGGTCAATGCGGACACCCTGACGCGGACTTGTTCTCCCCAGGATCGCAATGCTTATCCACTACTGGGAGATGCCGCCTCGGTGGCCATCCTGGAACCATCCACAGAATCTACGACTATTCACGCAAATCTGCAGATGGATGGCAATCAGCACGAAAAGATCATGATTCCCGCCGGAGGCTTCCGCCTGCCATGCACGCCCGAGACCGCACAAGTCGCGCTGGCCAGTGACGGTAACTACCGTGGCCAGGAACACTACCACATGGACGGAATCGCGGTACTCAATTTTGTCCAGAATCAGATCCCGCCTTTGATCGACAATCTGCTGTCCGCGGCGGCGACCAGTCTGGACGAGGTGGACTGGTTCATGTTTCATCAACCCAATCGTTTCATGCTGGAAAAACTGGCTGACAAGCTGGGCGTCCCCAGGGAAAAACTCCCCAATGATGTTGTCGAGCATTACGGTAATGCCAGTAGTGCAACCATCCCCACAGCGATTACACATACGCTGGGGGCCGATTTAACCGAAAACACCTACACAATGTGCCTGTGTGGATTTGGCGTCGGCCTGACCTGCAGTTCGCTGTTGCTTGAAGTCGGCGGGCTGCGCTTTTGCGAGATGATCAATTATCCGTCATCACAACCGAGGGCCGACTGACGTCACGAAGATTCGCCCTGAGAGTACACACTGACCACCGATCAGCGCATATCGGGTGCGCACCCGCTTCCCAACCCACCGTAGAGGAGCCAACGCGTTGCAATCGTTCTTCGAGAAGCTTGCCGAGTTGCTGGGGGTTGAAGCCGACGAAGTTCTGGCTGACAGCGCCTTGGACTCCTTTGACGAATGGGATTCCCTGGGCGCGTTAACCGTGGTCAGTATGATCGATGAAGACTACGGAGTAACCGTCCTGTCAGAAGAACTCGCGCGGCTGTCGACGGTCGGCGAACTCTGGCAGCGGGTGCAAGCCGGCCACAGCGCCCCCGGAGCCAACGACACATGAATGTCGCTCACCTGACTATCGACTCGGATGCCTTGGGCGCGCCCGTCCTGCAACTCGACGTCTCCGACGGCATCCAGAACCTGTCGGCTGTCGAAGCGAACTACCTGCAAACCCACCAACCGGGATATGTCTTCTGTCGGGTACCCGTGGAAGACCTAACCACCACCGGACAACTCGAATGCCACGGCTTCCGTTTTATCGAGTTCCAGTTACGCAGTGAACTGCGCCTGAAAAAACGGTACCCCGTGGCTGCTTTCCCGTATCGCTACGAACCGGTGGCGACCGAAGACGAGCTGCAAACCGTTCAGGCAATCGCCGCCGAGACCTTCGTAGACGACCGCTGGACCGTCGACCCCAACATCAACGCAGCGAGCAGCCAAGCCCGGTACCGCCATTATCTGGAAGCCTCCTGGCAGCGCGAGGACGAGTACCTGCACAAACTGACCAACCCGCAGACAGGAGAAATCGTGGGCTTCAATTCGGCGCGCCGGCTGGACGGATCCCGGGTACAGTTGCTGCTGGCAGGTATCACAACGCGTTACAAAGGAGCTGGCCTGGGGACTATCCTCAACTATTTCGTGTTCAACGATTTTCTGGATCAGGGTTTGCGCCGCGTACGTACACACCACTCAGGGTGTAATTACGCGATTCTGAACCTGGAACTGGGCCATTTTCAGTTCCGCGTGGTGCAGACGTTCGTCGTACTCCGCAAGTGTTACGAGCAACCACATCGCGGATCTTCCTGAGGCGTCCATTTTCACATTGCGTCTGCCGCGACAATCGGCCACACTCAAGCGTCATGAGTCAGACACCCGACCCTTACGCGCAAACCGATGCATCGTTTATGGCGCCGCCGCGCGGCTGGCGACAGACACTGCGACACCTGGGGCCAGGAATGATCCTGGTCGGATCGGTGGTCGGATCAGGCGAACTGTTGATGACCACCAAGTTGGGCGCGGTCGCCGGGTTCACGCTGCTGTGGTTTATCCTGCTGTCCTGTTTCATCAAGTTCGTCGTCCAGGCAGAAGTGGCCCGGCACACCATTTCCAGTGGCCAGACATTTCTGCAAGTGTTCAGCACCTTGCCAGGGCCAAGTAGCCCGCGTCCGCTGTGGCTAACGCTCCCCTGGCTGACCACCGTAGCCGTCGCCAGTGTCGCGGCCGTCGCTGTCTACATACAGTTGCCCACTGACGCGCAGACACTCGGCGCGGGCCTGTTGCTGGGCGGCGGCGCACTGGCCACCGTCTGCATTGCCGCGTTGATGCTCCGCACCGCCTCGCAGCGCCAGCTGCAAGCGGGCCAATTTCCCCGGCCTCAGGTCAACTGGTTTATCTGGCTGTGGTTGGCCTCGATGCTGCTGACCTTCGTTAATTCGGGTGCGATTCTAGGAGCCGCGGGCCAGGCGGTGCAAATCGCACTTCCGCTGTTTGACGAACACGGTGCTCGAATCTGGGCGATGCTGGTGGCCGTCGTAGCGGCCGTGTTGCTGCTCAGTGGCAGCTACCGCTCACTGGAAAAAACTCTCGTGGTGATGGTCGCCACCTTCACCCTGTTGACACTCGTTTGCACCGTGATGCTGCAATGGACCGACTACGCCATCAGCTGGCAGCAGCTGCAACACGGCCTGTCCATGAGTACGCCGCCGGCCAGCACGATGACTGCAGACGCTTACCGCGATGTCGTCCTGATCGCCCTGGCCGCGTACGCGGCGACAGGTGTCGCCTACGGCGAAATGTGGAGCTATACCTACTGGTGCGTGGAAAAAGGGTACGCGCGCAATGTCGGCAAGGTCCAGCCGGGAACCGAGTGGCCGCAGCGGGCCCGCGGCTGGATCCGCGTGATGTACACTGATGTGTTGTTGACCATGGTGGTTTATACCGCAAGCACCATCTGTTTCTATGTGCTGGGGGCGGCTATTTTGCACCGCAACGCCCTGCTCCCGGATGGCCTCGAGACGCTGGTGGTTTTACGTGACATGTACACCGAGAGCATGGCCGACTGGGCCGCCACCCTGTTCGTGGTGGGAGGCTTCTTCGTCCTGTTCAGCACCGTGCTGGCTGGCACTGCAGGCTTCTCACGTCTCCTGACCGACGCGCTGGGCATTGTCGGCGTGGTGAACGCGAAACATTATCCCACCCGCCTGCGATTCATCCGCATCTTTACGGTGGTGATGCTGGTGATGTTCTCGATCGCTTACTGGCTGTTCGAAAACCCACCCCAGATGCTGGCCATCACCAGTAGCCTGATCGCCGCCGTGATGTACCCTATCCTGGGCCTGGGCGCACTCTATTTGCGGTACCGACGCGTCGATCCTCGTATTGCCCCCGGCAGCTGGACAACAGCCTGGCTGTGGATTTGTGGCCTGGGCCTGGCCGTCATCTCACCAGGCGGGATTCTACTGACGTTGGCCATCAAGTTTGAATGGATCGCAATTGGCGGGGAACCGTGGCAGCTGCGCTGGCAATCGCAACCGGTCAGGGATCAGTGGCCGCCTGCAAGGCCGGCGCTGGCTCCGGCAGCGGCGGTAGCCCTTCCTCCAGCACACCGCGCGCCCGGCGCCACAACAACAGGCCCTCCACCATCATCCAGGCCTGCAGCGCCAGATTGCCCAGACCAATCGCACCCAGCAGATAGTTTTTTTGCTCGGCAGCTAGCCAACCACTGTTCGTATTGAACAGTTGCCAACTGAGGGCCCAGGCCGGCATCAGCAACATCACGGCCATCGGGCCGGCGGCAAACCAGACGGGCAAGTTGCGCCGCCAGAGATAAAACACGATCACCATAAATGCCAGACCGGCCAGCAACTGATTGGTGGCGCCAAACAGCGGCCACAAGATCAGGCCCCCCGTACCGACCCCTTTGGGACCGGGCACCATCGCCATTGCGGCCCCCAGCGCAACCGCCAAGCCAGTGGCTGCGTACTTGTTGGTTAGTGGAGTGATTTTCAGAGTGGCGGTCAGTTCTTGCAGTACGTAACGCTGCAGACGCGTCGCCGTATCGAGCGTGGTCGCGGCGAAACTGGCGACGAGTACCGCAATGATCCCGACTGCCAGCTCGCGGGCAATCCCTAGCGAACTGACAAAATTGGCACCGCCATCGACGAATGCACCCACCTTTTGGCCCAGACCGAAAGTGGCCCAGGAGCCGTTCGGATCGTACTTGGTGTGCCACGCGTCCAGGCCGGTCAGCATTTCACCCTCGGCGGCACCGTTGGACACACCCATACCCACCCCCGCACAACAGGCCAGGATCACGATCACTGCCAGCGCCCCCTCCAACAGCATCGCGCCGTAACCGACGTATTGGGCATCGGTCTCCGTTGCCACCTGCTTACTGGAAGTGCCACTACTGACGAGACAATGAAACCCGCTGATCGCACCGCAGGCAATCGTGATGAACAAGAACGGCATGATCGGTGGAGCTCCAGCCGGCGGTTGCTCAGCAACCATCGGTGCACTGGCCACCAGGTCTGCTTTCCCACTTAGACTGGCGACCAGTAATCCGCCGACCAGCAAAGCCAAGGCAACCATCAGTTGGTGGCTGTTGATGAAGTCGCGCGGTTGTAACAACGTCCAGACCGGCAGCACCGAGGCGATGAAGCAGTAGGTCATCAGGACGAGTGTCCAGACCACCACCGGATTGCCCACCGGCAAGGAAATCGGTAGGTAATAGACGCCGACGTAAATCCCCAGGTAAAGCAGCCCCAAAGCGACCAGCGACGGGACCAACAGGCCGCCTCCTTTGCGGTAGACCCAGAAACCGACTGCGACAGCAATCGGAATCTCAATCCAGACCGAAAGCACGGACTCCGGATACAACTTGAAGATGGTGGCAATCACCAAACCAAAGATGGCCAATACGACGGTCAAGGCGAGCGCCAGAATCAGCAAGAACATCATCCGCGCCCGTGGCGAGATCAGCCGGCCGGCCACTTCGCCGATCGTCTGTCCGCGGTTTCGCAAGCTGACCACCAGCGCACCAAAATCGTGGACTGCGCCAAAGAAAATCGATCCCAACACAACCCACAACAGTGCCGGCAACCACCCCCAGAACACGGCAATCGCAGGACCCACGATCGGTCCGGTACCCGCGATACTGGTGAAATGGTGGCCAAAGATGACCTCTTTTTTGGTCGGAATGAAATCGACATCGTCCCGCAGTTGCTGGCTGGGCACGAGCGCATCGGCATCCAGCCCAAAAATTCGCCGGGCTAACCAGCGCCCATAAGTGTGGTAGGCAACAATAAATCCGACAAAGGACAATACCGCGACCAGAAGCGTAATCATGAGCGGACCTCGGCGACTTGGAGGGGCGACTTGGAGGCAACACTCGCCCAGACAATAGCGGACCTATTGTATACGCCACCCAGGCAGACGCGACAGCCGCCAGCGCGGTGGACTTCCCCCTGTGCCATCCTATAATGGCCGCCATTGTGATCGCGTAAACAGGGCGTGCCAGGTATCGGCGGCCCCTGCGACTTGCCAGACATCACGCGCGGTTTCCCGCGGAAGCACGCGTCAGCAACTCAGTTGAGGGGAAACGGGAAGTGCCAGAACACGTCGTCATTATTGGAAGTGGTCCCGCCGGTTTCTCGGCAGCCATCTACGCCGCCCGCGCCAGTCTCAAACCTCTGCTCTTCGAAGGGACAGCGACTCCCGAAATGATCCCCTTGGGACAACTGGCCTTCACCACAGAAGTGGAAAATTACGCCGGTTTCCCGGCAGGCAATGTGCGTGCTTTCGTGGAAAGCGCGGTCGATCAGGACCGCCACTGGAACCTGCCCCCAGCGGCAGAACACGAGCGCGACGGCCAACCGCACTACGCGGTCCAGGGTGTCGAGCTGATGGAACTGATGAAGCAACAAGCGCTCAACTTTGGCACCCGCGTGGTCGGTGAGGACATTGCGGAAGTCGACTTCTCCGGAAAACCGCTGAAAGTGATTACCGCCGGTGGCGAAACCGTGGAAAGCCATACCGTGATCGTGGCAACAGGGGCACGCGCCAACTACCTGGGACTGCCCTCGGAAGAAAACTTCAAGAATCGTGGCGTCAGTGCCTGTGCCGTCTGCGATGGTGCCCTGCCACGATTCCGGGATCAGCCATTGGTCGTGGTCGGAGGCGGCGATTCGGCTGTCGAGGAAGCCACCTACCTGGCCAAGTTTGCCAGCACCGTGCATCTAGTCCACCGCCGCGACCAGCTGCGGGCCTCCCAGATCATGCAAGAGCGGGCTATGGAAGACCCGAAAATCGACATCGTCTGGAATCACACCGTCGACGAGGTGCTGGGCAGCGATGCCGACGGAGTCACCGCAGTACGGCTCAAAAGCACGGTCGATGATTCCAGCCGGGAACTACCGGCGGGCGGCATGTTTCTGGCGATCGGCCACACCCCCAACACCGATTTTCTCAAGGGACAACTAGAGATGAACGAGGAAGGTTACATCCAGTGGTCCCAGGCCTTCCGTACGGCAACCAGTGTGGATGGTGTGTTCGCAGCGGGCGATGTGGCAGACGACTATTACCGGCAGGCAATCACTTCGTCAGGCACGGGTTGTATGGCAGCCCTCGACGCAGAACGCTGGCTGGCTGCCAACGGACTGTAAACAAATGCCACTGCAGGCCAGCGTCACTGTGGGTAAGGCTCCGACCCGAGTAGTGGCATCGCCTCGGCGGTATCTCCCCAAGGCATCTGCTAGGGAGCTGTTTGCAGTTCCAGCGGGCTGAGTTTTCCCTCATTGGAAATCTGAAAGACCGCTTTGGCGCGCGGATCCACAACCAGCAATTGCTTTCCTTGCCAGGCCAAACCAACCGGGTTGACCAGTGGTTTTCCCTGAACCCAGGCTTGCGGCTTGCCATCGGCGGGAACTTTCCAGATCGTCTTCTTGTAGCCATCGGCGACGTAGGCGGTACCCGCTGGATCAATCACGACCGTATGCGGAAAACTAAAGGTCCCCTCATCGACGATCGTCTGTGGCTTGTACTCGGCATCAAACCGCAGTAACTTGCGACCCGAAATCACCCACAGTCGTTGCTCGGAATCCAAGGCCAGTCCACGTGGAGCATTGACGCGTACCAGACGCTCGGGAGCACCACCTGTCGCGGGTACCTTCCAGATATGGCCCGGGCGTTCCAAGTCGGCCACCAGTACATTACCCTCACGATCAATCGCCATGTCCATCGGCATCCCAATGCCAAAGTCTTCTTTCTTCTGGCGCGTCAGCCCGGTGGTCTTGCCAGCATCATCAAGGCGATAGACCTCCCGCGCACCGGTGTCACCCGCCAGCACTTTTCCCTGGGCATCGATCTCAACGCAGCGGACGCGGTTAAGCGGCGTGCGGAAACGGCGCGAACCAAACGAGAACAGGGATAATTTCTGCTCTTTGATCTGCCACACACAATGGCCATTCAAATCGGCCACAAAGATCCCCTGCTGTGGCGCAACCGCGATCGAAATCGGGTAGACCAACGCCGTGGGCCGCGGCTCAGGCTTGTCTGCCTTTGGCTGTTCCTGCGCCTCACTGGCACCGCACCAGGTCAAACCTGCCATCAACGTTCCCAGAATCACCATTCTTAACGGGTCGCCCATCTGAACTCCACCCTCTATGAACCCAGGAAATCGCTCACACGCCGACTCAAAAACTACCCAGCTTACAGGGCCATCCGCAACCCCGCTCTGCCATTATTCGCCAAAAGTTTCTGACAAATCCCGCAGGTAGTCCAGCGCTTCCTCCAGTTCGCTCGCCTCGACTCCTGCCTGACGACCGTCACGATCGCAGCGCGCCAGCAGCATCAGTTCTTCGTAGTTTTCCGACTCGCGCAACCGCCGATGAGCGCGTTTACCGATCGTTCCATCCAACACCTGATGCGCCACCATGTGATATTCGATGAGCCATGCGGTGCGTTCCGTAATCAAGCCGTGCAGCGCCTCCAGGGCAACCGCCACGTGATCCGCGCGATCAATCCCTTTGCCCACGTCATGTAACAAGGCGGCCAACAGAAACTCTTCATCGTAGGGCAACTCATCGCACGCCAGGTCAAACACCTGCAAACTGTGATAGAGCGCATCGCCCTCCGGGTGATACTGGCGACTCTGCTGTACGTTCTCCAAAGGTAACAACAACGCCTCAAAAACCTGATAAGGGTCCAGCTGGTCATTTAGATCAGCCAGCTCTTGCTCCAACTCAAGACCTTCATATTCGTGTTGGAGCAACTGTTCGAGTTCCGCGACGCTGGCGCGCTCCATCGGCTTGCCCGTAATCGAGCTCTTGGAAACATGATGCGCCTGGTCCGCCGCGTATATGGTCATTTCAAACGGAAACCGGCCCCGGACGTGCAAATGTGTAAACACGCGTGTCTGCCCCTGTTTGTGCACCCGTTTCCGTTCCAGGTCCAGAACACAACCTTCTTCCTGGAGCGCCAGTACCACCGCCTCGACACTGTTGGAAAACAAGTGCAGGTCGATATCGGATCCCTGTCGGACATGCCCGGTCAAGACGCTGCCAATCAGCCGCGGTTTGAACGACCTTAAGAGCCGCATCATGCGCAGCGCTTCCAAACGCATGTCTTGCAAGTCCTGGGTACGTTGCTGGCCCTCGTAAAGTCGGGCCAGCGCTTGCACCTCGTCCCGAATCTCCGCGTTGCTGGGTAAATCAGCCGGCTTGACCCACCCTTTGTGGACCTTCCTGGCTGCTTTGAGTTTGGCGCGGAGGTATTCGGACTCCTGTCGCCGATAGAGCAAGCAGGCGGCCTCCCAGGTAATCTGCCGCCGCAATCTGGAAACACTCATGAACGTGCGCCGAGCAGGCCAGGTGTCGCCACTGACCAGGGAACGAGAACACCGCGGAAAGCTGCAAGTATAGGCACCGCTATTTCACAGCTTCAAGTCCCAGCCGCCGCCCCACATCCGCAGCAGGCCAGTGGCAGATCGAGCTGCCCGCTTCCGGGGTCGGCGTCGTGGCCGCAGCCCCGACTGGCATGGACCTTTGCAGACGTGCTCAGATAAACTAGCGGCCCCGCGTGCTGCAGGGGAATGGGTGCAACCGCGCGGGCGACCGATTCACACCAGACAAGTTGTTCCTACGACGCTGACACATCAGCAACGAAAGCTGCTATGGAAATGGACAAACTCGTCGCGCTCTGTAAACGGCGCGGATTCTTGTTTCAATCGAGCGAGATCTACGGCGGACTCAATGGATTCTGGGATTATGGCCCCTTGGGTGTCGAGCTCAAACGCAATGTCAAAGAAGCCTGGTGGCGAGACATGGTCACCGGCCATGATGACTTGAGCGTACCGGAAGGGGGACCGTCATCCTTTGAAATGACCGGACTGGATTGCACCATCATCATGCACCCCCAGGTCTGGAAGTGCTCCGGCCATTACGATCTTTTCCACGACTTCATGGTGGATTGCCGTGAATCAAA
>MDTE01019713.1_pt1 | contig 13348 bp, 10 predicted proteins | sample 811231 | NCBI WGS metagenome assembly MDTE01 (sample SAMN05326651, study PRJNA326480) | marine metagenome | isolation source: seawater | place: Indian Ocean: Red Sea | collected 2010
CTTTTTGAATCATTTATACAATTAATAGCGACAGCTATTGATAAAAAATCACCATATACGGGTGGCCACTGTGAGAGAGTTCCAGAAATTACAATGTTGCTTGCAGATGCCGTTGAAAAAACTAAAACAGGTAAATATGCAGATTTTTCTATGAATGAAGATGAACGCTATGAACTATATATTGCTGGATGGCTTCATGATTGCGGTAAAGTTGCAACACCACCTCATGTTGTTGATAAAGGAATGAAATTAGAAACGATCACTGATAGAATAGAAACTGTGGATACTCGTTTTGAAGTGCTTAAAAGAGATGCAGAAATTGATATGTTGAAAAAACAAGTTAAGCTATTAAAAAATGGAAATGCAAATGGTGCAATAGAAAAAACAGAAGTTTCATTTAATGATCAAATCAATAAACTAACAGATGAACAAGAGTTCATTCAGAAAACTAATCGTGGTGGTGAATTTATGGAAAAAGAAGATCAGCAACGTGTAGCTGATATTGGTAAATATAAGTGGGTTTCACAAGGTAAAAAAATTAATTTTCTCGATGAAAAAGAAGTTAGAAACCTACAAATACCGAAAGGTACATTATTACCTGAAGAACGAGAAATAATTAATGACCATATTGTAATTACAATTGATATGTTGAATAAATTGCCTTATCCTAAAAAACTACGCAATGTTCCTGAGTTTGCAGGAGGTCACCATGAAAAATTAGATGGTACAGGTTATCCTAAAGGATTAAAAGCAGATGAAATGAGTACACAAGCTAAAATGATGGCTATAGCCGATATTTATGAAGCCCTTACTGCTGCTGATAGACCATATAAAGATGGAAAAAAATTATCTCAAGCTATGCGTATTATGGGATTTATGAAAAAGGATTATGAGATAGATGAAGATCTATTTGAAATTTTTGTAAAAGAAGGTGTATACAAAAAGTATGCTAACAAATATCTTGGAAAGAATCAACTTGATGAAGTTGATGAAGTAGCAGTATTAAAATGATGAATAAACCAATTTTAGAAATGACAAGAGAAGAAGTTAAAAATCATATTTTAACTCTTCAAGAGCATATTGCATCAGTATTGAAATCAGGTAAGGATCTAGATGAATTTTTAGATGAAACTGATATTTTTGATGAATTTGAAGAAATTTTACCTGATAAAGAATTCCCTATTTTTGTAATAACAATTTTAAATGGATTCCAATCAGAAGTCATATTAGAAAAATTATTAGATATATTACAAAGTTGTAAGAATGGATAATTTTATCATTTGGAATAAAGGATGAGTGAAAATAAACAAGTCCGTGTGGCATTACGTGAAATTCCTTCAGTAGATGAAATTTTAGACTACCATAAGTCTCTAATTTCAGATGCTCCATATTTACTTTATACTCAAGTAATTAGGAGAACATTAAATGAAATCAGACAAGAAATCCGATCAGGTGTTTTAACTAAACATATAAAAGAAGATACCTTTAAAAGAGTTGAATCTTCTATTAGCCAACTATCATCCCCAAATTTAAATTCAGTAATTAATGGTACAGGTATCATATTACATACAGGTTTAGGAAGAGCCCCAATTTCAAAGACATTATATGATAAAGCACTCAATCAAATATATCCTTATTCCAATTTAGAACAAAATATAGAAACAGGTAAAAGAGGTGAGAGAACTTTTCATGTGGACAAATTGATTAATGCCTTAACGGGCAGTGAAGCCTCAATTGTTGTAAATAATAATGCAGCAGCAGTTTTACTTATGTTAAATGCGATGTCAGAGAATAAAGAAGTTATTATAAGTCGTGGTGAACAAATTGAAATTGGTGGTTCTTTTAGGATCCCAGATGTTATTTCTAAATCTGGATGCAAAATGGTTGAAGTGGGAACAACAAATAAAACTCATTTAAAAGATTATGATAATGCGATTAATAAAAATACGGGTGCTATTTTAGTAGCTCATACAAGTAATTATAAAGTAATAGGATTTACAAAATCTGTAGAACTTATCGATTTATCTATTTTAGGTAAGAAAAAACGAATTCCAGTTTTATTAGACTTGGGTAGTGGGGCAATAGCAGATTTTAGTAAGTTAGATTTACCTAATGAGCCTATAGTGAAAAAATACATAAAATCTGGTGTTGACGTAATATCATTTAGTGGAGACAAATTAATTGGTGGGCCTCAATGTGGAATAATTTGTGGAAAGAAAAAGTTTATTAAGAAGATTCATAAAAATCCATTATATAGAGCATTACGATGCGATAAACTAACTTATGCAATCCTTGAAAATACTCTAAAATCATATAATACCCCAACTGATATAAATAATAATAATCTTACAATATCATTATTTTTAAGAAATCAAACAAAATTAGAAAATTTTGCAAAAAATATAATGAAATTAATTCCCCAAAAAATAATTACTAATTTTTCTATTCAAATAAAGAAAACAAAAGTAGCTGCTGGAAGTGGTTCGTTACCTTTAAAGTCTTTCCCAAGTATTGCATTAACTTTTAATGGTATAATGAAAGCCACTGAACTAGCTAAAATGTTTAGAAATGTTAGTCCTCCAATCATTGGGTATATTTCAAATAATATTTTTCATATAGATTTAAAAGCAATACCAATGGATCAAAAACAAAGTTTAGTTGAATCAATTGTTAAGGCATTAAAGTGAAACAGACTGTTATTGGTTTATCAGGCCATATAGATCATGGAAAAACTGCTTTAGTTAAAGCACTTACGGGTGTAAATACAGATAAATTAAAAGAAGAAAAAAAACGTGGAATGACTATAGATATTGGTTTTGCGTTCTTAGATGAAGAAATTACATTAATTGATGTACCTGGGCATGAAAAATTTGTCAAAAACATGGTGTCAGGTGTTTCTAGTGTTGATGTTGCACTTTTAGTAATTGCAGCTGATGATGGAGTAATGCCACAAACTAGAGAACATTTTGAAATTTTAAAGTTATTAGAAGTTCCATTAGGTCTTGTAATAATAAATAAAGTTGATTTAGTAGACAAGGATTGGCTTGATTTGGTAGAATTAGATATATCTGATTTAATTAAAGGATCCTTTATGGAAAATTCATCAATACTTAAAGTATCTGCAGAGACTGGAGAAGGAATTGAAAATCTAAAATCAGAAATCATTAAAATTTGCAGTGATGTTCCTAAAAGATATGATAGAGGAATATTTCGTATGCATATAGATAGAGTTTTTAGTAAAAAAGGTCATGGTACTGTTGTTACAGGTACTGTGAATTCAGGCAAATTAGTATTAGGCCAAATAATTGAAATATTACCGGGTTATTTAAAATCGAAAGTAAGAGGATTGCAATCGCATAGTAAGGATGTCGTAAAAGTAGTTATGGGAGATCGTGCAGCAATAAATTTACAAGGAACTATTAAAAGTGATTTATCAAGAGGTAGTCAGATCGCAGATTTGGGTTATTTAAAGAGTGTAAAACAAATAGGGGTTGCATTAAAATTATTAAATTCCGCAAAAAATCCAATTGTACAAAATCAAAGGATTAGGGTTCATTTAGGAACACAAGAAGTAATAGCTCGGATTGCTTTAACAAAAGGTAAAGTCTTAAACCAAGGAGATAGTGTATCTGCATTATTAAGACTTGAAAATCCAATTATAGCTGCTTATGGAGATAAGTTTATAATACGTACATTTTCACCTGTTATGACTATTGGTGGTGGAAAAGTAATTGAAACTTTGATTGAAGATAGATGGAAAGATATTAAATGTAAATTAGAAGACTATTTCAACTCAAATTCACTTGAACAATTTATTAAAATGGTTGAATATGAAAAGACAGAGCCAATAACATTAGAAAAGCTGCGTTATCGATTAGGTGTTTCGGATGATGAAATTAATAAGTGGGTTAATGAAAGCAATGATTTATTTTGGCTTAATCATAGACAAAATAAATGGTTGCTTAGCTCAGTTCAGTGGCAGACTATTTTAGGATATGTAAATGATTTTATTAAAGATTATCATAATAAAAATCCATATGATTCTGGAGTTCAAAAAGAACAGATTAGGCAAAGTTTACAATGTGAAGAAGTATTCCTTGATATTATTTTAAAAAATATGTTAGAAAATAGTTTAATAAATAAAAAAGGTGAATTATGGTTTGACCCGAGCTTCAAAATTGTATTAAATCAAGACGAAAATTTACAACAAGAAAAAATATTAAAATTTCTAGATAACGAGGGCTTTTCATCTTCTGATGTACTACAGCTTTCTAATAATATAAAAATTGATCCAGAAAAAATCAGACATCTTATTAAGATTTCTGAAAGAGAAGGCAAAATATTGCGTTTAGATAACAAATTATTATTTACAAAAGCTAATTTTTTAAAATTAAAAACAAAAGTTAGACTACATTTTGAAAATAATTTAGAGATGACAGTTCCAGAGTTTAAAGAGCTAGCTAATACAACTAGAAAATATGCAGTTCCATTATTAGAATACTTTGATAAATTAAAAATAACTTATAGAGATGGAAATGCGAGGAAATTGTACCAATGAAAATAAAAGGTCCAACTCCTGTTATGAAACAATTTTGGAATGCAAAAAAAGATCATCCTAATTCTTTAATGTTATTTAGAATGGGAGATTTTTATGAAACATTTGAAGAGGATGCTGTGTTAGCATCTGATATATTAGGAATAACTTTAACAAAACGAGCTAATGGAGCAGCATCGAGTGTTCCACTTGCTGGTTTTCCATATCATTCATTAGAACAACATTTACATAAATTGTTAAAGGCTGGGCATAGAGTTGCAATATGTGAACAAGTGGAAGATCCAAAAACTGCCAAAGGAATAGTTAAAAGAGAGGTAATTGAAGTTTTATCTCCAGGAACAGCGCTAAGTGAAAAATATCTTCAACATAATGAAAATAATTATCTATCTGCATTTATTATAGATAAAAACCAAATTGGTTTTTCTTTGTTAGATCACTCAACAGGCGAATTTATTTCAGGCGAAATAAAATCTAATCAATTAAATAATATTGTAAAACAATTTAATATTTCAGAAGCTATAGTTTTAGAACACCAGAAGGAAGAGTTTAGTACTTTGCTTAATAATAATAATTTATTTATAACTGAAGTTCCAGAGTGGTGTGAATCATATGATGCCGCATATGATTCATTAATAACTCATTTTAATACTCAATCTTTGAAAGGTTTTGGTTTAGATGGAAAGAATTTAGCCATTACTGCTGCTGGAGTAGCTTTTTATTATGTTAACAATAATTTTAAAGGTAGGGTTAAACATATAAATTCTATTTCATATTATACAGATAAAAATAATATGGGTTTAGATTCATCAACAGTAAGAAACTTAGAAATATTTAAATCTTTAGATAGTCAGGGAATTCATGGAACTCTCATTGGTACAATAGATAAAACTATTACATCATCTGGAAGTAGGCTACTTAAAAAATGGCTAAGACATCCTCTGGTAAATGTCGGTGAAATTAATAGACGTTTAAAAGATGTAAGGAATTTTTTAGAAGACGAAAATGCACGCAGTGAATTGAGAGAAATTTTAAAAGAAACAGCAGATATGGAGAGAATATTATCTAAAATAAGTACACAAAAAGCTAATCCAAGAGATGTAGTTAATCTAGGACTGACACTAAATTGTATTATTAAAATAAAAGAGATATTATTTAAGCCCAGATCATCAATAAAAAAAATTATTAATCAGTTTCAAGAAACAAATAAAATTTCTCAAAAAATATTAAAAACAATTAAAACAGAGCCTGCTATTAATATCAATAAAGGGGGATATATCAAAGATGGTGTTTCTAAAGATTTAGATGAATATAGAACATTATCTAATCGTGCGAGTGATTGGATGATAAAAATGCAGCTAGATGAACAAAAGAAAACAGGTATATCTAATTTGAAAGTTGGATATAATAGAGTGTTTGGTTATTACTTAGAAGTTACTAAGTCTCACTCTGATAAAGTACCAGACTATTATATTAGAAAGCAGACTTTGACTAATTCAGAACGATATTTTACTGAAGAATTAAAAGAGTATGAAGAAAAGATATTAAACTCTGAACAAAAGATTGTAGAAATTGAAACTCAGATATTGAACACTTTGTTTGATCAGATTATTTCAAAAGGGAAGGAAATTCAATTTAATTCAATAGTTTTATCTACATTAGATGTTTTATCTACATTTGCAGAAATTGCAATTCAAAATAATTATGTTTTTCCCATTGTAAATGATAAATCTAAGTTAGAGCTTATAGATAATAGACATCCAGTTATAGAAAAGCTGCTTCCTTTCGGTGATGATTTTATTGGTAATGATATTACTATTGATAATAAAAAGAATCAAATTGCTATAATAACAGGCCCCAATATGGCAGGGAAAAGCACATATTTAAGACAAATAGGTCTATCAGTAATTTTAGCTCAAGTTGGAAGCTATGTTCCAGCTAAAAAAGCAACTATTGGTGTAGTAGATAAATTATTTACAAGGGTTGGTGCAAGTGATAATTTAGCTGGAGGAGAGTCAACATTCCTTGTTGAAATGAATGAAACAGCAAATATACTGAATAATGCAACTAATAAAAGTTTAGTTTTATTAGATGAAATAGGTCGTGGAACAGCAACTTATGATGGGCTATCAATTGCGTGGTCAATTACAGAGTATTTGCATAATAATCCTAAAGTTCAATCTAAAACTCTTTTTGCAACCCACTATCATGAACTTGTTGATTTAGCAAATAAGTTAAAAAGAGCGTTTAATTTAAATGTTGCAGTAAAAGAAGAGGAAAATGAAATTATATTTTTAAGGAAAATTATTTTAGGTAGTTCTGATAAAAGTTATGGAATTCATGTGGCAGAACTTGCTGGTCTTCCTTCTAAAGTAATTAATAGAGCTCATGAATTACTTAAAGAATTGCTATTATTACATAAAAATGATTCTAGACCATCAATTAGAGATAAAAAATTTAAACAAATTGAATTAACTTTAGAGGATGAAGAGAGGCTATTAAAAGAATTAAAATCGATAGATATAAATTCATTAACACCAATTGATGCATTAAAAATATTGAATGATTTAAAAAATAAATATGAAAAATAATTTATTAATTATATTACTTAGTACATATGGCCTTGCATTGAATTTTTCAAATTATGGTGGAGAAATATTTAGAGAAAATATTTCTGCTAGATCTGGGGCTATGGGTGGAATTGCTAGTATAGATAATCATAGTTTAAATCCTGCATTTGTAATTAATTATGAAATAAATGATTTGAAAATTTCGCATAAAAAAAAATACAGTGATTTAATAAATATAAATTTATTAAGCTATTCGAGATTAATTAATACTTCTCCTTATAATTTTGTTTTTTTAAATAGTAATATAAATAATATCCCAAATACAAAATCTGCTTGGAATGATAATGGTGATGGTATAATTGAAATACATGAAATCAATTATAATAAAATCACAATGTTTAGTCATAGTGAATACGGCTTTTTAATTTCAACAGCAAGAAAGCTTAATAATTTGAAGATTGGTCCAAATAGTTATTTATCCTTACCTATTGGAATTCGTTTAAAAACTAATTTTTCATTAATAGAACAGTATTATGGTTTAGGAATGTTGTTCGATACTGGAACTTTTTTTAATATATCAGAACGATTGATTTTTCATACTTGGATTGAGAACTTCTTAAATATTAAATATTGGAGTACAAAAAACTTAGAATTTATTTATCCCAATTTAATTTTAGGTGTACATTATAAATCTAATAAAATATGTTATGGTATGGAAACTAATATTACTTCTACAAATAATCGATTCAGTAGTATACTAGATTTTTACAAAATTGGAATAGAATATATTTCATTAGAAAAAGTTAACATAAGAGTAGGCACTTCATTTAGCAATATTATTACTGCAGGCTTTGGTTTTTCATTAGATATAATAGAAATTGATTATGCACTAATGATATCTAAAACTAATAATATTTTTCCTCCAACACACCAATTTGAGTTAAGTTTTGACCCCAAATATTTAAAAAATTATTTAACTAAATAATTTTATAAAATTCTTTGACTTTTTTATTTAAATAGTATTAGAATAGGGATTAGGAATTAAAACTATATGTTCCTCGTAGGAATGGAGGGTTCCCATGATAACAAGCATGACTGGATTTGGTCGGTCTGAAAATACTAAAGGCTCTATTTCAATAGCTGTTGAAGCAAGATCTGTAAATAGTCGATTTTTAGATGTTTCTATAAGATCACCAAAGGTTTTATATGCCTATGAAGATGAGATCAACAGGCTTGTTAAGAAAAAGTGTATTAGGGGCAGGATAAATATATCAGCTAATTTAGAGAATTTAAATAGTACAAATAAATTAGATATTAATAATGATTTATTTGATCAATATCTATTAATAGTAGATAAGTTAAATAAAAAATTAGAAAATAAATTAGACATAACTATATCAGATATTTTCAAATTACCGGATTTAATTATTACTAATGATTTAAATTCTGAAGAAGAAATAAAAAAAATATTTATGAAAGTTTTAAATCAAGCATTAGATGATTTAGTAAAAACCAGAAATTTAGAAGGTGAAAATATTTATAAAGGGATTAACAAGAATTTACAAAATACTAAAAAAATATCTCAATCGATTGAAAAAATTATTATAAAAAATAAATCTAGTGATTATGCTTTATTTAAGAAAAAAATTTTAGAAATTAGTTCTAATCTAGAATTAGATGAGAATAGGATATGTCAAGAAGTTGCTATTATGGTTGATAAAAAAGATATTAATGAAGAAATTGTAAGATTATATAGCCATATTAAACTTTTTAAAAAATATTTAGATTCAAAGGCAAGTCAAGGTAAAAAAATGAATTTTGTATTGCAAGAAATGTTAAGAGAAATAAATACTATAGGATCTAAAGCTGATAATATTAAGATAAGTCATAAAGTGGTTGATTTAAAAGATGAAATTGAACAAATGAGAGAACAGGTGCAAAATATTTTATGAGTAAAGGAAAACTAATTGTTTTATCTGCCCCTTCGGGAACGGGTAAAACATCAATATGTAAAGAGCTACTAAAAAGAAATAAGGAATGGAAGTTTTCTGTTTCTGCAACTACACGTCCACCTAGAGAAAATGAAAAAGATGGTGTAGATTACATTTTTCTAAGTGTTCAGAAATTTGAACATTTTGTTAAATTTGGGGATTTTTTAGAATGGGAATGGGTCCATGGAAATAAATATGGAACTTTGATTGCACCACTTGAAGATTTAATTGATGATGGACACTTAGTTGTATTAGATATAGATGTAAAAGGTGGAATGACTGTCATGGATGAATTTCCTGATGAAACGATCTCTATTTTTGTGGAACCACCTGGTGAAGAACTGCAAGATAAAATTGAAACTTTAGAAGAAAGATTGAAAAAGAGAGGTAATGACTCACCAACTCTAATCAAACAAAGAATAAAAAGATTTCCATTAGAGTTAGAGTATAAAGAAAAATTTCATTACTCATTTATTAATAAAAATATTAAAGAAACAACATTGAAAATTGAAAAATTAATTAAGGAGAAAATTAAATGAAAGTAAAAGCGATACCTATGGCAGATTTATTTAAACAAAATGAAGATATATATACAGATGTTGTAATCGCAGCAAAACGTTCAAGACAGATAATAGACCAAAATATTGTACCTATTGATGAATTTCAAGAAGTAGAAGATAGTAGGGAACTTGAAATTGAAATAAAAGATTTAAGTAATCAGGAAAAGCCAATGGTTAGTGCAGTGCAGGAACTATTAGATGGTGAGTTAGAATGGCGTAATGAGGATTCAGAAGATAAAGAAGAAAAATGACAATTGAATCCGATCCTATTATTAACTATTTAGAGCAATATAAAACTATTTATGGAAAAAATATTTATTTAGAAGATTCAGAGAGTATTAAAAAATCTAATTTAGATAAATATTTTAATTTAATAAAAGATTGTTTAAAATGTAAACTTGGTGAGTCTCGAAATAAATTTGTTTTTGGTGTAGGAAATCCTAATTCGAAGATAGTTTTTATTGGTGAAGCTCCAGGAAAAAATGAGGATTTAAAGGGAGAACCTTTTGTAGGTAGAGCTGGTAATTTACTTGATAAAATTCTAAAAGCAATTAGTCTTTCAAGAAGTGATGTTTATATATGCAATATTTTAAAATGTCGCCCTCCAAAAAATCGTGATCCTCTTCCAGAAGAAGTGACGGAGTGTGAACCTTTTCTAAAAAAACAACTGTCTATAATTCAACCAAATCTAATTGTTGCATTAGGAAAAATAGCAGCAAATACTATTCTTAATAATAATGAACAATTAGGTGGTATGCGAAACAAAATTCACTCTTATCAAGGTATTGATTTGATTGCTACATATCATCCTGCAGCTTTACTTAGAAATCCAAACTTAAAGATAAATGCTTGGGAAGATTTTCAGATGATAAGAGATAAATACTTAATTAATAATTAAAAATGGCATCAAAAGTAGAAAATCTCAGAAAAGTTCCTCAATCTATAGAAGCTGAAAAAGCTGTTCTTGGTTGTATGTTAATTAATCCAGATGCTGTTCCAAGGGCAATAAATATTTTAACAAAAAATAGCTTTTATGATCCTAAGCATTCAAAAATATTTGAATGCATGTTGAGTCTCTTTGAAGATAATAATAAAATTGACAATATTAGTCTTACAGATGCACTAGAGAAGTCAGGTTTTCTGGAAGAAATAGGTGGTGTATACTTTTTAACTGGATTGTCTTCTGATGCTCCATCAGCTGAGAATGTTGAGTACTATGCAAAAATTGTTAAAGAGAAAGAAACTCTTCGTACAATTATCAATACTTCAGTTAAAATGAGTGAAAAGGCATACGAAAGCCATGATGACGCATTAGAAATATTAGATAGTGCTGAGCAGACTTTATTTGATTTATCTCAAGATGCGCAAAGGGGAAGATTTGAGCCAATTGAACCAATATTACATAATGTTTTAGATAATTGGGGTAATAGAAAAAAAGGAACACTAACCGGAATACCAACAGGATTTTATGATTTAGATGATTTATTATCTGGATTTCAAAAATCAGATTTAATTATATGTGCTGGTAGACCATCTATGGGTAAGACAGCACTAGCTTTAAATATAGCTAGGAATGCTGCTGTGGAATATGGACATAAAGTTGGAATATTTAGCTTGGAGATGTCAAATTCACAATTAGTTGAACGTTTAATTACTGGAGAAGCTAAGGTAGATAGTCATCTAGTTAGAACTGGTAAACTTCCTAAAAATGAATGGAAAAAACTTGCTGAAGCTGCAGGACCTTTATCGGAGGCAAGCATTTTTATTGATGATACAGCAGGGCTAAATATTATGGATTTACGTGCAAAAGCAAGACAATTAAAAGCAGAACATAAAATTGAACTATTAGTTGTAGACTATATACAACTACTACATGCTGGAAGTAGGATTGAAAGTAGACAGCAAGAAATTTCATTTATTTCACGTTCTCTAAAAGCTTTAGCCAAAGATTTAGATATCCCTGTATTAGCATTATCTCAATTATCTAGAGCAGTAGAAAATCGTACAGATCATCGTCCTATTATGTCTGACTTAAGGGAAAGTGGCGCAATTGAACAAGATGCTGATATTATTTTATTTATATACAGAAAGTATGTATATAGTAAAAATGAAGAGGACAGAGGGCTGGGTGAACTTATATTATCAAAACATAGAAATGGTCCTACTGGAAATGTAGAAGTAAGTTTTATTGATAAATATGCACGCTTTGAAAATTTAGACCGTACACATTCAGAATATCCGCCTATAGATATACCAATATAATTATGATTATTCAAACTTTGAAGAAAATTTTACCTGTAAATAAAAATGGGTATCCAAAAGATTTTCAAGAAATAATCACAAATTTATATAGAGATAATGAAGTTGAAGAAAAAGTTGTAAAATCAATTTGGCATGCATATAAGTTCGGTGAAAAAGCTCATGGAACTCAATTAAGAAAATCAGGTCAACCCTACTTTACACATTGTGCAAAAGTTGGAATTAATTTATCAAAATGGAAGATGGACTCAAGCACCATTATTGCCGGACTATTACATGATACATTAGAAGATACAGATATAACTAGTGATAATATTAAATCCGAATTTGGTAAAGAAATATTAAATTTAGTTGAAGGCGTATCTAAGCTATCTGGAATCAATTTTCATAGTAGAATTGAAAAGCAAGCTGAAAATTTCATGAAGATGTTCCTTTCTGTAGCTAAAGATATTCGTGTAATAATTATTAAGTTTGCTGATAGACTACATAACATGTCAACATTGGAGCACCTTTCAAGAATAAAACAACGTAGAATTGCTATTGAAACTAGAGATGTTTATGCACCTTTAGCACATAGATTAGGTATGAATCAGTTAAAAACAGATTTAGAAAATATGGTTTTAAAAGTTTTACATCCAAATAGCTATAAAGTTTTACGCAAAAAAATTAAATCTACTAATAAAGATCGAAATAGGTATATAGAAAAATTTTCTGAACCTGTAATTGATTCATTAAAAATTTTATCTATTAATGCAAATATCAGTGGTAGAGCCAAACATTATTATTCAATATTTGGAAAAATGAAAAAAAGAAATAAAGACTTTGAGGAAATATATGATTTATTTGCAATAAGAATTATTGTAGATAAAATAGAAGAATGCTATGGAGCTTTAGGTGCAATTCATCAATTATTTACACCTATTCAAGAAAGATTTAAAGATTATATCGCTACGCCTAAAAGCAATGGTTATCAATCTATACATACGACAGTATTTGGACAAGAAGGTAGAGTAGTTGAAGTTCAAATAAGAACGAAAGAAATGGATGAAAAAGCTGAAGTAGGTGTAGCTGCGCATTGGATTTATAAAAATAAAAATAGTCAATTGCAAGATCCTGAAATGTATAAGCATATGAAATGGATAAAAGAGTTGATTGAAACATTGCAAGAAGAAAATAATAATCCAGGTGAATTCATTAATACCTTAAAAGTAGATTTATTTAAAGATGAAATATTTGTATTCACACCTAGAGGAGATGTAATTAATTTACCTTTAGATGCATCTCCTATAGATTTTGCATTTCAAGTTCATACTCAAGTTGGTTTAAAATGTATTGGAGCTAAGGTAAATAGCAAGATTGTACCGATAAACACAAGCTTAAAGAATGGTGATACTATTGAAATAATAACTTCAAAAA
>MDTE01097931.1_pt1 | contig 13348 bp, 15 predicted proteins | sample 811231 | NCBI WGS metagenome assembly MDTE01 (sample SAMN05326651, study PRJNA326480) | marine metagenome | isolation source: seawater | place: Indian Ocean: Red Sea | collected 2010
CGAGGCCACTGGCGTCCCAAAGTTGCCTTGCTACTACACCCATTTCGGGTATTCCTGTGATGTCTTCGCGAAAGTAAGACTTCATCATGTGTTGATCTTTTGCAACTCCTTGAGCTGCTGCTGCTATGACTGCCGGTTTTTGTTTAAGGTCTTTTGCCTTCTCGAGGGTTGTAACAATAAGAGCTTGTCCCCCATCACTTTCTTGACAGCAATCAAGCAGGTGTAGTGGCTCAACTATAAACCGGCTGTTTTGGTGGTCTTCAAGTGTTATTGGTTTTTGGTAAAAGAATGCGGCGGGATTGTTTGCTGCGTGTTTCCGGTCTGTTACCGCTATTGTTCCGAAATCTTCGCTTGTTGCCCCGTATTGATGCATGTATCGAGTCGCATACATTGCGACCCATGAGGCCGGAGTAAGTAACCCGAATGGAGAGCTCCAGCTAAAGCTCACATCAAATGCTTCGGGGCTCTGGTGACGTCCTTGAACTCCTGTTCCAAATCGGTGCCAAGATCTTTCATTGAATGCCCTGTATACGAGAACGTAGTCAGCGACGCCCGAGTCTACTGCCATAGCGGCTTGCTGCATTACACCTCCGGGCGCCCCTCCTCCATGGTGAATCATCGAAAAGAAGGTGAGTTCAGGTATTCCTAAGTTTCTTGCGACTTCAATTTCTGTATTCTTTTCAGCACTGAAGACTGAAATTCCGTTAATGAGTGATGGTTCTATTCCGGCATCTTCACAGGCCTTTAAGCTACATTCTGTTGCTAACTGCATTGGTGTTCGTCCAGAGTTTTTTGAAAATTCTGTTGCCCCTATACCGACGATTGCTGTCTGCCTTGAAAATTTCATTGTTACCCCCTTTATGCAGGAAATCCCTCGATGAGTGCGAAGTCGTATACTTGGGTGAGCGGTTCTTGCCCAGCTTTGATCACGAACGCCTTACCTGTTGAATTTTGTTGAGCTATCTCTAGCATTGCGTGTGCGACTTGTTTAGGGTTTAGTAAGTTTGGGTTACCGGACTCAAGACGTTCTAACCCGACAAGAGGTGTCGCTACTCCCCCTGGGCATATTGCGTTTATGGAGATTTTTTGAGATTGGAGTGCGGGTGCGATTCCGCGAACCCAACCTACGGCCGCGTGTTTTGTAGCAGTATAAAATGGGTCGCGGTTCCAGGCGGTAAGTCCTGCAATTGAGGCTGTTACCAGGATGGATCCTCCACCTGTGCTTGCGAGATAAGGACTGGTGGCTACTGTTCCGAAAACTACTGCATCGAAATTTATGGATCTTATCTTTTGGTATCTGGGTTGTTCAAGGTCATTGATCTTGAATTCGGTTCCTTGAAGTTCGATGTTCCTGCCTAAGATGCCTGCGTTTAGGAACACGTGATCTAACCTTCCGAATAGTTCATTGGCATGACTTGCTACTGTTTGATTGAACTCTTCGCTGGCAATGTCTCCAACTATTGTTGCGCATCCTGTGTTCTGTTTGAGCGCACTGAGTTTAGCTGAGTCTATGTCTACGCCTAAGACGAGATGATTGTTATCTGTTAAATGACGAGTTAAAGCAGCACCTATTCCCGAAGCTGCTCCTGTTACGATTGCAACTTTACTTTCTTCTAGTTCCCCCATCGCTCTGCCGTTTCTTCAATCCTTGCACACATATAGAGATCCACTTCAGTTATACCACCGGCCTGATGGTTGGTAATTGAAATCTCGACTGTATTCCAACTATTGGACCAATCTGGGTGGTGGTCAAGTTCTTCAGCAATTTTTGCAACTTCTGCCATGAATGCAAAGGCCTCTGCGAAGTCTTTGAATACGAAAGTTTTGCTTAGATTCTTGTCGGAAATACCCCACGATAGTGTTTCATATTTACCTTTTAGTATGTCAGCCTCGGTAAGTACTTCTTTCCTGTCAGGCTGGGTCATGGCCTAGAGACCTCCTAGTGATACTGAGGTTTCTAATGAGGTGGTCCACTTTTCGTACCCTGTCTCCTCGAGTTCATGTGCAAGTTCGGCAGGCCCAGAATCAACGATCCGACCATTGACAAATATATGAACAAGGTCAGGCTTTAATTCTTCGAGTAGTCGACTGTAATGGGTAATTACGAGTACACCTAGGTCGTCCTCGATTGTGGCTTTCTCTATTCGGCTACTTACAATTTTAAGGCCGTCTACATCTAACCCTGAATCAAGTTCATCAAGAATTGCTATCTGTGGTTTGAGCGCGACTAGTTGAAGAGTTTCCATCCTCTTCTTTTCACCACCTGACATGTCTGAGTTAACCCCGCGTGCCATATCAATCTTTTCAAGTCCTAAAAGGTCAGCCTCGTGTGAAATTAGATCCTGAATGTTGGAAATATCAGATGATGATTCATTCAGCAGGTCCGGTAGCGTTACCCCGTCTATTTCAACTGGGTATTGCATGGCTAAGAAAAGACCCAATTGTGCTCGTTGCCATGTGGGTTTATTAGTAATGTCTTCGCCGTTAAGCGAAATATTTCCTTGAGTTATCTCGTAACCTGGCCTTCCCATGAGGATATGTGCGAGCGTTGATTTACCTGAACCGTTTGGTCCCATGAGCGCGTGTACTTCCCCCGACAGTATTGTGAGATTGACTCCTGAAAGGATTTCCTTTTCTTCTGCTTTGGCATGTAGATCCGTGATGATTAGCTCACTCATTGTTTCCCTTTCTTGGAAGATGGATGTATACGTTTTCTCCATGTACTTCTGTTGGAAACGTATCGAGAGGTCTTGTAGCCGGCAGGGTTAATGCTGCACCGGTTGATAAGCAGAATTGAGCACCATGCTTCCAGCATTCAATTGTTAGGTTCTCTGGGTGTAAAGGTCCATCGGATAATGAATAGTTTGCATGTGTACACATGTCACTAACCACATAGATAGATTCGTCGATTTTAGAAGCAGAAAGTTTCAAATCACCTATTTGTATTCGGGTAGCCTCCCCGTTTTCAAGTTCGCTTACTCTGCAAAGTAGCTCCCACTCTTTAGAAGGATTAGGCCCAGACTGCTGATTGGCAATAGCCACTAGAGGCCTCCTGATTGTTGTTTCTCTAGTAGCAATTGCAGAATCGTATTATTTACACTTTCAATCGGTAGTTTTTGCACTACTTCATTGAGGAACCCTTGAACAATTAGTTGATCTACTGATTCTGTGGGGATTCCTCTACTCTCAAGGTAGAAGCGTTGGTCATCATCAACGGGACTCACAGTTGAAGCGTGGCTACAACGAACATCATTATTTTCAATTTCAAGGTTGGGGACAGATTCAGCCCATGTGTCTTCACTCAGTTTTATTGTTCGATTGGTTTGATAAGCATTTGTTCCAGATGCATCTTTATGAACCTGTATAAGCCCTGTGTAAATTGATGATGCTTTGTCATCAAGCACTCCTTTGAACAATAGATTGCTTTGTGTATCTTTCCCTATGTGCTCTTGGTACGTTCTGTAGTCAAGAGTTTGTTCCTCATCCCCTAAATATATGGCGGAAAGAGTTGCGGATGCTCCTCGCCCGGTGAGGCGACACGATGTTTCCATTCTTGAATAGGCACCACCCAACCCAACAGATGCGCCATTGAACTCAGATTGTTTTCCCACGCTAATATCTAGTCTTCCCAGTTGCCAGATCTGCCTTTGGTTAGCTTGAATTTGTTGATATTTTACGTTTGCGTCATTTCCTATTTCTATTTGCGTTTCTGGTACTGAGAGTGCTTTGACTTCATCACTTTCAAAAATTTCTACAATCTGCACTTGGGCACCGTCTCCGACGGTTATGCATAGTTTAGGAAAGGACATTCCAGACTCGGTTGAAACTGTATTTAAGATAACGATTGGTTTCTGTATCTGGGTGAGCCTGGGTATTTCTATTAAGACAGGATCTGGAGATAAGGCAGTATTCAATTGAGAAAAGAAATCAGACGGAGTAGAGAAATTGAATGGCTCTGATTGTTGATTCAACTGTTTGACTTCATAGTTATCAGAACTTGCTTCGCTTATGAGGTGACCATCTAATAACTCAATGTAATTTGTGTGCTCAGGATTTCTGGTTTGAGAATGAGAGAGAGTTACAGGTTGATATTCATCAAGGGATAGTTTATGAATAGGACTGTATTTCCATTTTTCCTGTTGCCCTGTTGGGAATTTTAACTCGCCGGCACTCTTTAAAGCTGACTTCCTGGTTTCCTTAAGCCATTCTTCGCCTTTGAATGATTCTAATAGTTCGCTTTGATTCAATTTTTCCTCACATATGGGGATTTGCTAGCGCTTCTTAATCTTATCGGAAGGTATCTTAGGCTTGACAAGGATTCACGCAAGAGTACACCTTTGCTGATCTTTATCATTTCATTTTTAGTAGGCTTATATTATGTTGCGACTGGTTTGCATTGATGTTGATGGGACATTGATTGGTGAAACAGGTAAACCAACCAGCGGTGTTTTGGATGCGATTATTCATGCCCGTTCTTTGGGGCAAACTCTGGCTCTTTCAACGGCTCGTGGTGCCATGGGCCCAACTGCCGATTACGCCTCACTGCTGAACCCTTCTGGGTGGCATATTTTTCATGCGGGCGCATCACTTGTGCATACTGGAAGCAGTGAGATTATTGGGGAAGCTTTACCAAAAGATATCATCCGCATTGGAACGGAACTTTCTGGTATCCATGGGTGGGCGCTTGAATACTACTCTGCTGATGACTATCGGTCGGTGGATGACTCGCTAGCGGATCAGCCCCTCGCTGCCGCTCATTCTAAGATGTTGGGTTGTGACTTTAAAGTTGGGGATGCATCAGATCTTGTTGAACCTGTGGTGCGATTGCAGTTTGTTGTTAATGAATCGCAAGTTTCTGAGATTCTTGAATTAATGGCTGGAAAGGGAAATGTATCTGTCGCTACTTCTCCTGTTCTTCAAGGTGCAGCCTTCATATCCGTAACAAAAGAGGGCGTCAATAAAGGTTCCGCTATTTTAAGGATGTGCGAAATGCTATCCCTTGATGTTGCAGAGGTGATGATGGTAGGCGACGGGTTAAATGATCTTGATGCACTTGAAGTCGTAGGCCACTCTGTTGCGATGGGCAACGCCCATCAGGATATTCTCAACTCCTGTGATTATGTGGTTGCGCCTGTTGAACGGGATGGTTTAGTTGAGGCACTTGAGCTTTCTTGGACCCTTTGAGTTTAACCGACGGAACCTTCCATTTGTAGCTCAATTAGCCTGCTCCATTCAACTGCATATTCCATTGGAAGAGTTCGAGTGACCGGCTCAATAAAGCCGTTGACTATCATTCCGGTTGCTTGCTCTTCGGTTAAGCCTCTACTTGTTAAGTAAAAGAGTTGCTCGTCTGCGACTTTTGATACGGTAGCTTCATGACCAATTACTGCGTCCTTTGAGCCGATTTCCATGTAAGGGTAAGTGTCGCTTATTGAATCTTCGTCAAGGATTAAAGCGTCGCATTGTACGTGGCTTTTGCAGCCATATGCGTCATCTTCTACTCGGACTAGTCCGCGATAACTAGATCTGCCACCATCTTTTGAAATAGATTTTGAAACAATCTTTGAAGTGGTTTCCGGTGCTGCGTGGGTCATTTTCGCTCCGGCGTCTTGGTGTTGACCTTCTCCGGCATATGCGACAGACAGTACTTCACCTGATGCTTTTGGCCCTACCATAACTACTGCAGGGTATTTCATTGTGAGTCGACTGCCGATGTTCCCGTCAATCCACTCCATATGGCCTTCGGCCTCTACTATAGCCCGCTTCGTTACGAGGTTGAAGACGTTGTTTGACCAGTTCTGAATTGTTGTATAGGTAACACGGGCAGATTCTTTGACAACAATTTCTACTACGGCAGAGTGAAGAGAGTCAGTGCTATAGACGGGGGCTGAACATCCTTCAATGTAATGCACTTTTGAGCCTTTATCAGCAATGATTAGAGTCCGTTCAAATTGGCCCATATTTTCTGCATTGATCCTGAAGTATGCTTGCAATGGCATTTCTACCTCGACTCCTTCAGGAACGTAGATGAATGATCCACCTGACCAGACTGCAGAGTTTAAGGCAGAGAATTTATTGTCGTTTGAAGGGATTACTTTACCGAAGTACGCCCGGACAATTTCTGGGTATTCGCGCAGAGCGGTATCCATATCGCAGAAAATGACGCCTTGCCGTTCAAGGTCTTCGCGATTTTTGTGATAGACGACCTCAGATTCGTATTGTGCTGTTACACCAGCTAGGTATTTTCTTTCTGCTTCGGGGATACCTAACTTCTCGTAGGTATCTTTGATTGATTCAGGGACGTCTTCCCACTCATCAACGACAGCTTCGCTTGGTTTTATGTAGTAGTAGATGTCGTCAAAATAAATTTCTGACATATCGCCACCCCAATGGGGCATTGGTCTTTTTTCAAACTGCTTGAGTGACTTTACGCGGAAATCTCGCATCCAGTTTGGCTCACCTTTCATCCACGAAATTTCTCGAACTAGGTCTTCGTTTAGGCCTTTTTTTGGTTTGAACACATAATCTTCATCATCACTCCAACCAAGTTGATATTTGCTGAGGTCAATTTCTGTGTTTGCTTGAGTCATGAGCTACTTTCGGGGATTTATCTTCCTTCATACTAGCTTTTCGCCAGTGTTTTAGAAGACTTGTTTAGTATTTATTAGTCTATTCTACGAAGTTCTTTCCTAAACCATTTTGCACGTGAGACATATGACTCAACTCCTAATCGGATTTCGTCTTGATTTGCCAGACCCTCACGTATTTTAGCTGGTATGCCTAAAGCCATTGCCCCGGGTGGAACGACCGTGCCACCCGTAACTACAGCGTTTGCACCCACAAGTGCGCCGGATTGGACTCTTGCATCATGGAGGACAACTGATGCTGTTCCTACTAATGCTCCATCTTCAATCGTGCAGCCTTCAAGATGCGCAAGGTGGCCTATTGTGCAGTTATCTCCAATGGTTGTTTCGTAGATAGGTGTGGTGTGTATGACTGCGCCGTCTTGTATGTTGCTTCGATTCCCTATGCTTATAGCTCCGTCATCGCCTCTGAGAACAGCGCAAGCCCAAATAGACGACTCTGAGCCAATGGTTACGTTTCCTATCACGACTGCTTCTGGGTGGATGTACGCAGACGAGTCTATGACTGGTTCCAAGTCTCCTAGGGCATAAATCGGCATCAGTCCCCTCCTATGTCTTTATTGAATGAGCCGTAGGCCCCTCCGAGGAATAAGAGCGGGCCTTCATCTTTCTCCGTAGCGCCAATGCCTTGGACTTCTCCGATTACGATGTAATGGTCGCCGGCTTCATGCACATCACCTATTAAACAGTCAATCCACGCAACGCAGCCTTCAATAATTGGAGAGCCTAGAGTGCTTTCGCTCCAGTGGATTGCTTCAAAGGGGTCTTTATCTTTGTTGAAAAAACTGTTACTCAAATCAAGTTGCTGTTCTCCAAGTACGTTCACACAGTATCTACCTGTCTTCTTGATTCTTGACCAGGTTCCTGACTCCTTTGCAGGCATGAATTGGACTAGCGGTGGATCGAGCGAAACGGAGCCGAAAGATCCTATAACCATCGCGAAAGGGCCTTGATCATCCTTAGAACTAACTAATGTAACGCCTGTTGGGTACTTACCTAGGACTTTACGAAAGTCTCCTGATTCTATGGCCATGTTTGACATATGTAATCTCCGTTCCTCTAATTCATAAGGTTAGACGCTACTCGGAGTTCTGTGTGGTAACTGTAACTGCGCTGCCAACCTACTCTTTGAATCATCTCAGTATTGCATGAGGCTTTGTAGTGCCTCAACAGCGATGTTAATGTACTCTTGATGGACTCTGACCTTGAACTATTTAGCGATGGTTACGTCGCTTTTGTTAAGGAGGATTGCCCAACGTGCGTATTAATCGAGCCAATTTTGTCGAGATTTGCTGATTCAGGTCAACTTAATGCGATCTTTTCGCAAGACAACAAGAATTTTCCTGCGCTAGACATAACTATTGATGATTCAGACTTGCGACTAAGTTTTCAACATGGCATCGAGACTGTCCCTTCATTATTAAAATTTAAGGATGGGATTGAAGTAGGCAGAATTGTTGGCTGGCTTAAAAGTGAATGGGAAGACTTCTGCGAAATCCCCGAGCTTTGCTCCGAAAGCTTTCAAGATTTTAGCCCTGGATGCGGATCCCTTAGCGTCAGCCCGGACCTGCTTCCGACGCTTGAGAAGAAATACGGATCGGGATTAGGTAGCCGATTGGTTGAGTTCGCAGCGGCAGAAGATGAAGTTGAAAAGATGTATGAATTAGGTTGGTCCGACGGGCTCCCCTTAGTTCCGCCAACATCTGAACGTGTCCTACGAATGCTTGAAGGAACTACTAGGCCATCTGATGAAATCATTGCTTCGGTGCCTCCAAACCTTGTTGATCTTTCAATAGAAAAGATTGCTATCAATGCAGTCATGGCGGGTTGTAAGCCTGAATATTTACCGATCGTCATAGCCGCTTTGGAGGCTGTGTGCACAGATGAGTTTAATATGCATGGTTTATTAGCAACTACGATGCCAGTTGGGCCTGTCATGTTTGTGAATGGCCCTATTCGCCATGAGGTGGGTATGAATTCTGGAATGAACCTTCTTGGTCAGGGAAATCGTGCCAATAGCACAATAGGGAGAGCTGTTCAGTTGACAATCAGGAACGTTGGAGGTGGGAAGCCGGGTGGTGTTGATCGAGCGACTCATGGAAGTCCGGCAAAAGTAGGTCTGTGTTTCGCTGAGGATGAGGAAGGGTCTCCTTGGCCCTCCTATTCGCAAAGTCAGGGATTTTCTCCTTCACAGAATACGGTGACGGTTTTCCCGGGCGAAGGTCCTCGGTTAATAACTGATCAATTGTCCCGGTCCCCTGATGAGCTGGCGCGAAGCCTTGCTCTGGGGCTCCTTTCTAATTGCCATCCTAAGATTGTTCTTGGAATGGACGCTATCTTGGTAATCGGCCCTGAACATGCTGCACGATTCGCAGATGCTGGCTGGTCTAAAGAGGACCTAAATCGTGCAATAATTGAACATTCTATTCGAAGTACTGACGAACTGATCCGAGGAGCCAACGGCATCGCCGAGGGGCTACCTGAGGACTTTGCTGGGATGGAACTCCCCAAGTTTAGACCTGATGGCGGATTGATTATAGTCTTTGGTGGTGGTGGAGCAGGACTATTCTCCACGAGTATCGCTGGTTGGCTTTCTGGTGACAAGGGAAGCAAATATTCGACGAAGGAGATCATGAAGTGACCATTAAAGTTCTTGACCCAACATCAGAAGTGACTAGGGAAACCGTTGTCAGCCCCGCACGACTTCAAACTTTAGATGGCTCTTCGATTGGTTTACTTGATATTAGTAAGCCTCGAGGCAATGTTTTTCTGGATGCACTTGAGGAGTTGCTCATTAAAGCAGGAGCAGATGTAAAGCGTTTTATCAAACCGACCTTCACCAAACCGGCTCCGGTTGATTTAAGACATGAAATAGCGTCTCAATGTGACGCTGTGATTGAAGCGCTCGCAGATTGAGGTAGTTGCACTACATGCAGTGTGCATGACATGACAGATCTTGAAAAGAGGGGTATTCCTGGAGTAGTAGTTGCGACTGAGCAGTTTATTACTGCGGCTGTTGATCAATCTCAAGCTTTAGCTTCTTCTCCCGCCTGCGTATTTACATCGCATCCTATTCAGGATAGAACGGATGAAGAAATGATTGAGATCGCTAATAGCGTCTTTAAGCAAATAGTGTCGTCACTGATTACTTAGTCATTTTCTGTTCGATAATTAATGGTTGAGACAAGTTTCCCCTACGTTTGATCTTGATCGCTGAGCATCCTACAAAAGTCGCCAGTAGTGAGATTTCTTCCCATAAAGGTTTAGAGATAGTTCCTCTATCGTATGAAGGTTCACAGAAAGCCCCCAAAACTTCAAGCACCCCTGTTTGTCGCCTATTGGCTAGATCGACTCTGGCGACAATCTGCCCATTATGCATAAAGGGCATCACATAATAACCAAATTCTCGTTTTGATTTTGGTTTATATATTTCGAGCTTGTAATCAAAATCAAAGATTCTTCTTAGACGTTCTCGGTTCCAGGTGATCGGATCAAATGGAGACAGAACACAGGTTGGCGAAATTTTTTTTGGGATATCAAAACCACTTGTGGCGAATGATTCTAGGCCCCACCCTTCTACCGCCACTTTCATGAGAAGTCCTTCTTCTACTAGTTCCTGGAGCAAGGTAGAGGTGTTTGAGGAACGAGTGCGAAAGTAATCTTGTATGTCTCTTGCACTTGCAACGCCCATTGCGCTTGTAGCCCAGAGGTAAAGTTTTTTTAATGATTCTTCTTCTGTTGGACTCGGAAGTGAAAGAATTTCAGAAGGGACAATATTTGAAATCAGATCGTATTTCTTTTCAAAATTATTTCCTCGTCGAATTCCAACTTCACCTATGCGGTATAGCCAATTCAAGGCGAGTTGGCCAACAGACCGGCTTCCCCACCCTGATTGTTTTAGATACCTTGGGTCATGTAAGTGTTTTGCTTCGAGTGGTCCACGCTGTTTAACTTCTTCAAGTACTGCTTTGACGTATGCGGGTTCTTCAGTAGCTACTTTGTATAGCCCTTTCCATGTATGACCTCGTTTAGCGCGATCTTTTAAAAACCGAAAAAATGGCTCACTTTTGACTGGAGCGATGCTCGCTTCATGTGCCCACAGTTCGAACCATTTATCTTGCTTATATGCAATTTCTTCATAGAGGCTCATTTTATAATTTCCTAACCTTGAGAAGAAGGGAAGGTATTGGGTCCTTACTACTATGGGCACTGCGTCAAGTTGCACGACTTTCATGGAGTTCATGATTGAATCGAGCTCAGAAGCGCTTGCTTCGTCCGATGTTCTTTTATGGGAAAAACCTTGAGCACAAAGGTTGATTCTTCGGGCTTCCTCAGAGGTAAGAGATATTAGGTCGTTCATTTGTTGCTCATTTAGGAAGAGATATTTTTCCCGAGTCTGAGATCACGACAAGCCCATCCTTTTCTAATTTCTTAAGTACACGCTTGCATCTTTTGTGATCATTTGTCCAACCAAATATTTGAGGGATGTCCTTTTCCATTATCGGCTCATTACGCAATGCAGTGATTAGTTTGCCTCGACCTTGTCGGTCAGAACCTTCAAAGGTCTCGAGCTTTTTCCTCTTAATTGAGTTAGCAGGGTCGGGCGCTGTTTGGTCTTTCGTCCAAGTACAGGTTTCTCTAAGCGGGCAGTGACCGCATTGAGTTTTTCTCGCAGTGCATATTGTTGCGCCGATTTCGATCATTGCTTGATTCCATCGCCATCCTTCGCCTTTGGGAAGATTCTGATCTGCGATACTCTGCGTTTCGTTCATGGATAAAGTCCTTCCTTCCAAACGCGAGAGAACTCGTTTTACATTTACATCGACCACAGCTACGTTCTGCTCATAGGAAAAAGCCAATATCGCTCTTGCGGTATAGTCACCTATCCCAGGCAGGTCTAACAGGATTGAAAGTTCATTGGGAACGATCCCCTGATGTTTGTCTGCGATTATTTCAGCTGCTCGGTAAAGATTGATCGCCCTTCGGTTATAGCCAAGCCCGCTCCAGAGTTCAATAATCTCTCCAGGGTTGCTTTTAGCGCACAAGGTTGGATTGGGGAAACGTTCTAAGAACATGTGGTATTTCGGCACAACTCGAGAAACTTGAGTTTGCTGGAGCATAAATTCTGAGACAAGAATTGCCCATGGATCTCTAGTGATTCGCCATGGAAGGTCTCTCTTTTCGCTGTCCCACCATAAAAAAACTTTGGATACGGTATTACTATGCATCACTCTTGAACGTAGTTCTAAGATTGAGTAATGACACATATTATGGCTTCGAATTTCATCCCTTCTCGGGTTGTGAGAGCGTTCACTGTAGCAGGGATCTTGCTCGCCTTCCTTGCCTTTTGTTGCACCTCAAGTGGTATAGCTTATGCACAAGATGACAACGGAGATGGGGTTAAGGTATACCAGTATGATGAAGGTAACAGCATAATTCCTAAACCTGGTTCTGGAGTTGCCCCTGAGAGCATCACTGATCGAGGAGGAGCATTGCAAATCACGCTGTTAGGACTACTCGTTCTTTTCCCTATTGTGGCGATTGTAAGTGTCCGAAGACAAGGTAGAAAGAATCTACAGGAAACCTAATCCGTTTCTCTAACTTCCAGATCAAACTTCCCCCCTAATTGTTCCAACAAGGTCATAGTCTCATTGAATGCGCGTTCGTAAATATTTCTGAAATATGACCCCACCTCCAAACTCATAATTTCATCAAACAATGGAATTATCTTGTAGTTTGATCTATCGACTCTTGTGGGTGTTACAGATATGTTTTTTGTGATGTGGACTTCACCGCGCTGCCCTTCGATTTCTACAAACACGATCACTCCATTTTGGGAAGCATCCGGGCAACAATTGAATGACTGATTTGATAAAAAGTTTCCTAAACCGAAGATTACAGGCTTGTCATTGACAGTTCCTATTGGCTGGATTACGTGCGCATGGCTTCCTACAATTATGTCAATATTAGGATCGTTGAGTAGATCTTTGGCGAGGTCTAATTGAAAAGGTGATGGGTCATGCTGATATTCGTTTCCCCACTGGAGGCTCAAAACGACGTAATCAGCTCCAAATTGTCGAGCAAGGGCTGCTTCTTCAATTATTGACTCGGCCTCTATGACATCGACAAGAAATGGAAGTTTGCTTGGAATCAAGAAACCGTTCAATCCATATGTGTAAGAAAGATGCGCTATCACGATTTCGTTCACTAAGTAAAAGGTAGGTATTTGCTTCTCTTGCATATTCCTTGCCATGCCTGCCCATTTAAGACCGGCCGCTTCTAGTTGATCTAAGGTTGAGAAAACCCCTATTGGACCTTTGTCAAGAGAGTGGTTAGAGGCCGTGGAGCAACCGTCATAACCCACGCTTGCTAAGTCATTGGCTAATTCTTTTGGAGCATTGAATATCGGGTATCCAGAAAGTTCTTTATTATCAGCGGAAATCGGAGTTTCGAGATGGCAGATCGCAAGATCTGCGCCTTGGATCAGTTCAGTTACCTCAGAGAACATTGGTAAGTAGTTATAGTCCTTTGTGGTATCCCCGTAGCGCTTGGCAGCTTCAAAGACTGGCGAATGACTGAGTATATCTCCTGTAAAAGCTATGGTGGCTGTCCTACTTTCTGGAGTAGGAGTAGGAGTAGGAGTAGGAGTAGGAGTAGGAGTAGGAGTAGGAGTAGGAGTAGGAGTAGGAGTAGGAGTAGGAGTA
>MDTE01062993.1_pt1 | contig 13345 bp, 11 predicted proteins | sample 811231 | NCBI WGS metagenome assembly MDTE01 (sample SAMN05326651, study PRJNA326480) | marine metagenome | isolation source: seawater | place: Indian Ocean: Red Sea | collected 2010
ATGTTAAAACCAATTAAGCTTGCTGAAAATAATTTTTTATCAAGCTTTGATATTTCAACTCAAGAGGTTAATCATATTTTAGAGCTTGCAAAAAACTTAAAAAACAAAGATTTAAATATTAATCGAAAAGGTAAAGTTTTAGGACTGATTTTTGATAAGTCATCAACTAGAACAAGAGTTAGTTTCCAAGTCGCCATGGCAAGACTAGGAGGAAATACTATAGATTTAAATCCAACTACTTCTCAAATTGGAAGAGGAGAGCCGATTAAAGACACCGCAAGGGTTTTAAGTAAATATTGTGATGTTTTAGCGATAAGAACTTTTAAACAATCAGTTTTGGAGGAATATGCAAAATGGGCAACCATTCCTGTTATAAATGCGCTCACTGATTTAGAACATCCTTGTCAAGCATTAGCAGATTTTTTGACTATAAAAGAAGAATTTGGAGTGCTTAAAGGTAAAGTCCTTTCTTACATAGGGGACGGCAATAATGTTGCTAACTCTCTAATTATATGCGGCGCACTACTTGAAGTAGATGTTAGAATTGCATGCCCAAAAGGTTATGAGCCCAATCCGGCTTTAATAAATAAAGTTAAAGAAATTAATAAAAATAAAACTTCATTGAAAATTACAAATGACCCACTTGCCGTAATTTCTGGGACAAATGTTTTGTATACGGATGTTTGGTCTTCTATGGGGGAAGAAAATCAAAAAGAGAAAAAAGACAAAGAATTTAATGGCTTTACCATTGATATAGACTTGGTACGAAGAGCTGCTAAAGATGCGATTGTTTTGCATTGTTTACCAGCTTATAGAGATAAAGAGATTACTGATGAAGTAATTGAAAGCAAAAATAGTAGGATTTTCGAACAAGCCGAAAACAGAATGCATGTGCAGCAAGCACTTTTGTCATGTATTCTTTCCTAAGTACTTGCAGAATATTTCAAAAATAGGTACAAATGTATTAGTGCACGTTTGTTTTTATGAATGTTTCCCAAGAAGAAAATCTTACTGAAGCGCAGAATGAGTTATATCAATGGATAAAAAATTATTTGAGAGAATTTCAACATAGTCCATCAATCAGACAAATGATGCAAGCTATGAAATTAAAATCGCCGGCACCAATTCAAAGTCGATTAAAACATTTGCAGGAAAAAGGCTATCTTAAATGGCAGGAAGGAAAAGCTAGAACATTACAAATTGTTGACGAAATTGTTGAAGGTGTCCCTATTTTAGGTTCAGTAGCTGCAGGAGGCTTGATTGAAACCTACTCAGATATACAAGAAAATTTAGATATAACAGATGTATTTAAGAAAAAGAATGTTTTCGCATTAACAGTAAATGGAGATTCTATGATTGATGCATGTATTGCTGATGGCGATATGGTTTTGATGGAGCCCATCAATGATTTTTATTCTTTAAAAAATGGGACAATAGTAAGTGCTTTAGTTCCTGGGTTAGGAACGACTTTAAAATACTTTGTTAAAAAAGGGAATAAAATTTTTTTAGAAGCGGCCAATCCAAATTATGAACCTATTGAATTAAACAAAGAAGATGTTATTTTTCAAGGGAAATTGCTTGCAGTATGGCGCAAGGTTTGAGTGCTAATTTTACATATAACGATTTTAAAATAAGTTTTTGAAAAAATTAAAAAAATTGAATTTGTTTTTAAAAAGATTTTTATTGTAATATAAGATATTAGTTATTTAAAATGTTTAAATTATATATTTTTATTCTTTTTTCTATACTTAGTAATTTTAATATCCAAAATGTCTTTGCTGAAAAAAATAAAGTAAAAAAAAATAATATTCCAATCAATAATATTAATTGGGAATATCGTGATTTAAATCTTAAAACCAAAATAGATTGGTATAAAGCTGATAAAAATGAAATTTATAAAGACCAAATAAAACTCTCAAACACTTTTAAAAATAATAATATTTTTTCCATTAGATCAACTGGGAAAGGAGTAACTGTTAATGGTTTCTATTACCCAGATATATCCAATTATGTCCCAAATGCATTTGTTGAGGATCCTAATAAATCTTTTGGTTTAAGTTTTAGAGGTATTAGCAAAACCAGATTTTGTAATGGTAAAAATTTTTCTAAAGGTTGTACTGACGGTGTCTTGGATTTGGATTTTAAGATTTTTAATAATAATCAATTGAGTATTTATCCCAAGATAAATATGCAAAGCTTAACGAACAGAGGAACTTCTTTTGGAGAGGGTATTAGTTTAGGAGTGAAAATTGCTAATGAAATCTCTCCTAATTGGTCTATTGCATTTGGAGGTGAAAATATAGTTCATTTTGATGAAACAATTGATTTGGGACATAATTATTTTGCCGTGGCAAGTACATATATTCCTTTGAATTCTTCTGAAAATTCAACTATTCTCTTTCTTAATGCAGGTATAGGTTCTGATTTCTATGGTTACAAAGGTAATGGTTTTTTGTTTAGAACACCATGTGGTAGTAATGCATTAACTACGACTACAGCGGCCCCAAATTCCTGTAGCTGGGGTCCAATTTTTTCTGCGGCTTTATCTTTAAATGATCATTTCTCCATTATTAGTGAATGGTTTGGATATAGTTATGGTGCTGGATTTTCTTTAAGACCTTTTAATGAAAGTTCTTTAAGTTTCTCCGTTTTCGCCACTGATTTTATACATGGGTTCCCTAAATATGCTAATGAATATTGTACAAATAAAGTGTGTGAAGCAAGATTTTATGGTAGTATTAGTCTGAACTTTTAAATTATTTTAGTGTCCCTAACTAAATTCAAAAGAATATTTTTATCTTTACTATTTTTGAGTTTACCTTTCAATAGTACTTCATTATTTGCAAATGAACTACTAAAAGAAACTGGTAACACTTATTTGATAGCTGAGTCTAATAATTATAGAGAGCATGAGGATGAAAGTGATGATGATGATCCTCACTCTATCAAGCATGATTGGAAGAATCATTATCATGTTATTCGATCAATTAAATTAAAGAGAAATGGGAATTTAAGAATAAGGTTTTGCGAAAAAGTAGAATTACTAGAAGGCCAAGTTTTTGCGGGTGATATTAAATATGATGTTAGTGATGCTTATAAAATAAGAAAGAGGAGCATTGTATGGCGTTTAAATAAGAAGGGCACTTTTAAAAAAGGTGATAAAGTTTTTATAAATACTGAAGATTTTCTTGGTAGACCTATTGAGAAAGATCCGAATATAAATGAAATTAGATCTCTCGACAGAGGTTGTGGCCTGCCTTTCTTATACTTGCCTCCAGGGGTAGAAGTAAGTGGTGGTACTAATCCTTTAGGTTTACTTGGTTTTATTGTTGCTATTGGAGCGGCAGCAGGTGGATCAAGTTCTGGAGGCTCAGGTAGTTCATCAAGTAATTGATAATTATAAAAAAATTTATAATCGTTTATTTAATTTTTAATAATAAGAAGTTTTGTTTATGAAAAAAAAAAATTGCAATTTTGATAGTTGGTGAGTTAAGAACACCTAATCTTTTAAATCTAACAAATGCAATAAAAGACTTTGATATTTATATTTCTACATATACAAATTATAAAAGCTTAGCTTCCAGCATTACAGAAAATTATCTAATAGATAAAGAAAGTGAGATAAAAAAAACTATACTCAAAAATTTAGCTCCTAATCTTCAAGATAGAGAAAGAGTAATAAACAATATTTTACAGTGGTGGCATTTAGATAATCTATTAAAAAATTTTAAAAATATACTACAAAGTTATGATGTGATTTTAAAAATCAGGAGTGATTCTTATTTTATTTTTCCTTTAGAAGAAAAAATGTTTAGGAGTATAAATAATAAATTTCTTTATATAAATAGTGATCATATTTTTTATGCGAGTAGTACAAAATTTTATGAGATATATTCAAATTTTCTGGAGGAAATATTTAACAAATATGTAGGAAAACCAGACACTTATTTTGAAATAAATTATAAAAATTTATACGAATCTTATAAAAAAAGGAAACCAAATCCATATTTATTTATGACTTTTTTTTCTTTACATTATATTGTTAGAACTGGTTTCGACGATCCCATTGAAGAATTGATAATACCCAAAGAGCTTTACAATATCGATCTAGATAAAAGAATGGAGAATATAAGAAAATTTATTATAAATAAAAAAGTTCTTAGGAATCCAAAAAACGCAATAGCGACTTACCCTTCTGGAATTCCATGTTTTGGAAGTGAAAAATATCATTTTCTGCATGCAATAAATAATTCAGTTGTGCACGTCAGCCAGCTACCAACTATTGGTATTTTCAAAAGAAGAATAAACTTTATTTATAAATACATAATATTTCCAGTTCTTAAGTGTGTGCCAGAAGGCAAGTACAAGAGAGATAAAATCCAACCTTTTTCAAGAAACTTTACTCTATTATCTAAAAAATTTATCAGAAGTATCATATTTAATTAAGAAAACTATTTTGACTGACTTATATTAATATTGAAAATCTTATGATCCAATTCAAACCACTAAGTTATTTGTGAATTCATATTTATTTGCTAAATATTATTGCTAATATTTACTCCTGGGGCCATAGCTCAGTTGGTAGAGCACCTGCATGGCATGCAGGGGGTCAGCGGTTCGAGTCCGCTTGGCTCCATCAAGCTTTTCTCTATTTATACCAATGAGCTTGGTCAATAATCCAAGATTATCCGTATAGGATAATAATCGATGAATATGGATAATTAGGGGTTATTTGCGAGCCAATCAGAGAAATCAGTAATCCAGAATATAAATTTACTGGTGGTAAGCAAGGCTGGATAGGAGATAATTCTATTATTCAATTAGACATATCAAGAGGAAAGGAATTAGGCTGGTATCAAAAAAATCTTTTAAAGAAAGTATTAAACAAACTGCGCAATGGGTTAATGGATATTTAACCTAAAGTTACATGATTAATATTTCCAAAAAGAAAAAAGCTCTATAGAATGCATGAAAAAATAATGAAATTATTTAGTATTAAAAATTCTTATGTTTGCGCTCACCCATATGATGGAATGTGTGACTGCAGAAAAACCATTGGCGGGAAGTTTTTATAAAGCTCAGCTTGAAAATAATATTGATTTTAGAAATTCAATAATGATAGGTGATAGAGAAAAAGATATTATTCCTGGAAAAAAAGTTGGTTGTAAAACAATTAAACTATCTCAAGAAAAATATTATTTAGCAGATTTAAATGTAAAAAATCATAATTAATTGATTTATTTATTTAAAAGTTTATTTTAAAAAAAAATAAAATGGCTTTTATCGATAATATAGGAGCATTCCTGAAAAGGCTTTAAAAGAAATCTTTTACAATAAGATTTTCTAAATAATAAATTTATATTTAGACCCCCTTTTTAGTTTATTAAAAGAAAACTATTATAGTTCTGTATTTAAAACCCTATACAATTACAGTTCTAATTTAGTTATAGTAAAAGTCTATTATTACCAAAATAGTTGCAAATGAGAATTTCAACAATTTCGAGAATAAAAAATAGAATAAATAGGAAAATAAAAGATAAATTCGCAGAATTAATATTATATTTGAATTTCGGATCTATAAATCTATTAACTCCAGTAGATAAATTTTCACAATTAACTGCTTTAAGTCATTTCTCAGGTATTTATCAGTTTTGGCGGATTTCAAGAATTAAACAAATTTTAGAAATATTTACAATTGAAGAATTATCAAGTTTTAGAATACTTGAAGTGGGAGCTGGTAACTGCGAGATAGGGGCATTTTTTGCTGATCTTGGAGCAGAAGTGACATCACTTGAAGGCCGATTAGGGAACGTAAATATAGCAAAGCTTAGATGGTCTAAAATAAAAAATTTAAATATTATTCATTCTGATCTTGATTATGATGATCTTTCAAAATATGGTGAATTCGATCTCATTATCAATTTTGGATTAATTTATCATTTAAAAAATATTGAAGAACATTTAACAAATTGTTCAAAGATTTCTAAACACCTAATTCTAGATACTTGGATCTTAGATAGTAAAGAAGAAAAAATATTATTAATTAAAGAAGATAATAAACACATCACTGCAAGTTTAAATGGCTTGGCATCTAGGCCTACTATCAACTACTTAGAGAAACTTTTCTACAAGCTTGGTTATGATTATAAAAGGTTAGAGAATGGAACAGCAAATTCTCATAATTATATATATGATTGGGTTCCTAAAAATGATAATAAAGTAAAGGGCGGACATTTTAAAATGTGGTATTGCTGCAAATAATTTATTAAATTAATATATTCTTTCTATAAAATAAATTTATTAAATAATTCAAATAGAAATTATATCTTCGTTGGGTTTTCAATTTTAATTACTTAGAACCCATTTTTTTATGATGTTTAAGTTCAACCCATAAATATTATTTAACATTCCCAGATAAATTATATAAAAATATTAATAGCTTCTTCAGAGAATATTTTTCTTTAAATTGTATCCGCTGAGTATTTCATCCTACTTAAATGTTGAAGGTCTATAAGTATCAATTCTTAATTTTATCTTTCAGGTAAAAAAGCTCCATATTTAGACATTCTATGCTTTGATCAATAAAGCTTATATTTAATTTCTATAAGCGAGTTATGTGTTTATTATGAAAAATTTAGAATTGATTAAAGATCTTTATTATAGTTTTCAAGAAAATAATTTAGATCCTCAGGCGTCCCTATACCCCACATACCATCTTTTTCAATTTCGTTGATCATTATTTTCTTATTATCTTTTATCGCTTCATTAAACACTGGGCAAACATAAAATTCATTATTAGTTCTTATATTTTTTTTAATCATCTGCTCAGCGTACTTCACGTAATCAGATCCTTTCTTCCACCAGTAAATACCTACAGTTGCATTGTCTGAAATAGGTTTTTTTTCAGCTACTTCTGTTACATATCCTTCATCATTTAATTTCGCATAGCTCCATTTAGGATGAGATGCTTTAAATGTTAGAATGCCGCCGTCTGATTCACTATTAGAAAAGGCATAAAGTGTTTTACTAGAATCCCATTGAACAAATTGATCAGAGTTAGCCATCAGCAAAGGCTGATCATTATCTATAAAATCTTTCGCAAGTAATGTTGTACATGCTGCCCCTTCAGTAATCCCATCTACTTGCACAATATTGCAATTTGGTGAGATTAAGTTTAGAAGATATTTTAGATTATATTTTTCATAATGCTCTTTTTGAACAATAAATGTATATTTAGCTTTAATGTTTAAATTATCAACCACTATTTGTATCATAGGCTTACCTTTAACCTCTATTAAAGGTTTTGGGAAAGTATATCCTTGGGCTTCAAATCTACTACCTCTCCCTGCCATTGGGATTAGGATATTCATAGTTTCGCAGTCCCATGTTATTTTGGTTTCTTTTTTATTAAGAATTTTTTTGATACTTTCAATTTTAGACTGATCCAGATCTTTTCTATTTTCAACAGCTATCAAATGACACTTACTATCTAATGCACCTTTACGACCAACAATACTGTCTTCAATTATTACGGTGTTTTCTGGAATAGCTCCTAAAGCTATCATGCATTTCCAGTACATTTCAGGGTATGGCTTATTCCGAGTTATATCTTCATTAGATACATATATATCAATAAATTCTAGAATACCTAACTTCAGTAAAACAATTTTTACGGTATTTCTTATACTATTAGAAGCTACTGCAATTTTAAATCCTTCATCAACCAACTGTTGGAAAAAGTTCATCAACTCATAATCTTTAGAAATTGATTTTTTAAAAATATTTGTTGTATTTCTTTGTTTTTCTTCCCATATTTGACTAAAAGCCCCTGTAGATAAACCTTTTCTTTCAGAAAGAAGCTTTAATTTTTCATTAGTAGGTAAACCATCATAATAATTTAAATGCTCTTCTTTGCTTAATGCATATTTTTCTCCTAAGGCAAGATTGAGAGCTTGGAAATGATAATTTTTACTATCAATTAATACTCCATCAAGATCAAATATTACAAGTTTGCTCACTATGTTCTTCTCCTTATTAAGTTAATTATTTGATAGAAATTTATTTATCAAAATTCATTCTCCATATTAAAATTAATAATGTCATAAATCAATTAAAATTACATTAATAATATAAATCTAATAAATGAAAATTATTGCTCATAGAGCCAATATAAATGGTCCAAGTAGTAAAAAAGAAAACCAGAAATCTAGTATTAAAGATTGCATAGATTTGGGTTTTGATGTTGAAATTGATATCAGATTATTAGATGGTAAATTATATTTGGGACATGATAGACCTGAAGTAATAATAACAAAAGAGGAACTAAGAGAGATTAAAAATAAAGTATGGATTCATTGTAAAAATTTAAAGGCCTTTTCTTTTTTTACTAAAATACAAGAGGAATTCAATTACTTTTGGCATCAAGAAGATTCTTACACTCTCACAAGTAAAGGATATATTTGGGCATATCCTGGCCAAGAACTCTCTCCAGAATGTATATGTGTAATGCCAGAAATTAATTGTTCTTTAAATAATATTAAAGATTTAAGAAATATATGTATTTCAGGGATTTGTACTGATTATCCAAAATTACTTATTTAAAGTGCAATTTAGTAGAAAATAAATTTTTATTTAAATATCTTATGAATTTTAATTAAAATTTTACTGATTAAAATAATGATAAGCCTAATATTCCTTAAATTTATATATTAGTTTATTACCTATTACTTTGTAGGCAAATTAAGAGTTTAAATTAATTTAGTGGTTCAAACCTTTTGCTTTATTTAGTCTAAATTGAATTTCTTGCACCTCATCTTCAAAAGCTTCATTGATTTTATAGGATTGAGAAATGTTTGCTTCAAGTTAAGATATTTTTAAAATAAATTAAAAATATTTTTAATACTTCTAGAAAAAATTTTTTATTTACAGTTTTTTAATTTCCGCATAGAATAAACTAAATATTTTTTATCTTATAACTATTCCTGCTTAAAATATAGATTTCCTATTTGTATCAGGATAAAATTTAATTCAAAAAAAGGAGGAAATATATTGCTAATAAAAAAAATTTTTAAAAGATTTTTTTATGAATTAGGATGGTTCGCTAATCGTTTTTATTCAATAAATGTTCCAAATGATATCAAATTGGTAGTTTCCAGTATAGGAGGAACAGCTACAACATCTTTAATAGAATTTTTGTCTAAATATTTAAAAACAAATGATATCTATGATGTTGACAAACTTAAGCATTCTAGACGTTATAAATTAACTGAAGAACAAAAAATGATTTTTATTATTGCAGATCCAGAAATAGCTTATAAATCTTTAAAACGAAGAAAATATCTTTACCCAAATTGTTTGAAACTTGGTTTAGTTTCGTATTTTATTAGGATTAAAAGTTTATTTATAAAGGAAGTTAATACTCTTCAAACAAATATGGAAATGCTAAGTAAACAATATCCTCATAAGTATTTAACCATTAAATTTGATGATTTATTTAATTCAGCGAAAATCATAAAGGATTTTACAGATATAAAAGATGATGAATTCATTAAAAGATTTCCCTCCAAGAAAAATAGACATTCTAAATAAATTCAAAAATTAATTTATGGTTCAAATTCAAATACAAAAAATAAATTTAATTTTAGATCAAATTATAAAGAAATAAAACTCCACCTTTTTAATAATGTAATAAGTTTTTTTTCATAATCCTGGGATATATGGTTAAGTAATAATTGTAATACAGTATTTTAGATTTGTAACAAAAAACATGCAGTTTCTATAAAAAACAAAAATTAAATACTTAAATTATTTTCAGTTTTTTATTATTTTTTGATAATTTTAAAACCGAATAAATTAAATGTTTTAATTGAGAAATTTTTAATTATGCAAATTCTAAACTTAATCCTATAGCAGTAAATACAATGGAAATAAAATAAATAATAAAACTTGATTTATTATAACCAAGACCTGAATTTAGCATTCTATGATGTATGTGGTTTTTATCTGGTAAAAATGGAGATGCACCTTTTTTTATTCTTATTAAAATTACAAATATCATATCTAAAATAGGAACTAATACTAAAAGAAAAGGTATGAAAGATTGAAATTGGGAATTATTGTTATATGTTGAATCGTAAGAATAGAATTCTATAATATTAGCTGCTGCAATTGAAAAACCTAATAAATATGAACCGCCGTCACCGAGAAAAATTTTCGCAGGTTTAAAATTATAAAAAAGGAATCCCAACGACCCACCTATAATACAAAATATCCAAATCGTTAAAAAAACATGATTGTTAATTAAAGCTATTATGGCTAATCCAATACTTGATATCAAACAAATTGTTGTTGCTAAACCATCTAATCCATCTATCCAGTTTATAGAGTTAACAAGACCAACAATCCATATGCTTGATATAATGACACTTAAAAAGTTATTCAAATAAATTAAACTATTAGAATCTGCAATAAATGGGACTTTAAGTATTTCTATTCTCAAGCCAATTGACCATAAAAATATAGATATAAGAAATTGGATAAATAAACGTTTAAACGGACTTATCTTAAAAATATCATCATAGATTCCAAGCAAAAAGAAAGATAATGATCCAAACAAAATTATGTAAAGTAAATTTTGTGAATATAAATCTGCATTTTCAAAAAATCCTAAGAAATTTAAAAAGATAATATTTAAAAATATTGAAGAAAACAAAGAAAGTCCTCCTATCCTTACAATATTTAATTCATGTGTTTTTCTTTTATTAGGTCTATCAATAAATCCAAACTTAATACCAATATTCTTTACTATTGGGGTAAGGAATAATGCTAATACTAATGATATGAATAATGCAAGTATCGATGCGAAAAAAATGGCTAAAGATATATTCTTCTAATATTTTATCAGCTTTTAAACTTTAAATACAAAAAAAGTAAATATTTTTATTTTAGATTATGAATTTTTAAAAAATTTCATATTGTTTATCTTTACTAAGAAGTTAACGTTAAGTTTATCGAATCAATTTTTAGGTTCAATTTAAACATGGTTATTTTAGTTACAGGGGCTGCTGGTTTTATAGGTTTCCATCTATGTAAGAAACTATTAGAAGAAAAAAATTTTGTAATTGCTTTTGATAATATAAATAACTACTATGACATAAAGATTAAAAATGACAGGCTAGAGGAATTAAAGTCTTTTGCAGAAAAATATAATTCAAACTTTGTTTTTATAAAAGGAGATCTTGAAAATAATAATTTAATGAAGGATATATTTAATAAATATAAATTTAATACAGTCATAAATTTAGCGGCGCAAGCAGGCGTAAGATATTCATTGAAAAATCCATCTGCTTACATTCAATCAAATTTAGTTGGTTTTGGGAACATCTTGGAAAATTGTAAGAACTTCAGTGTAAAACATTTGATTTTCGCAAGTAGCAGCTCTGTTTATGGCGGAAGTAGAAGATTACCTTATAAAGAAAATCAAAACGTTGCTCATCCAGTAAGTTTGTATGCGGCGACAAAAAGATCTAACGAATTAATGGCCCATACTTATAGTCATTTATATAATCTTCGTTGTACCGGGTTAAGATTCTTTACTGTATATGGCCCTTGGGGCAGGCCTGATATGGCTTTATTTAAATTTACTAGAGCAATTTTAAATGATAAAGAAATTGAGGTTTTTAATAATGGAAATATGATTAGGGATTTTACTTTTATAGATGATATTATTATGTCAATTTCACTTTTAATAAAGAAAGATAGTTTTTTAATGAGTTCTTTCGACTATATAACTAATGATCCATCAAAAAGTTGGGCTCCTTTCAGATTATTTAATATTGGTAATTCAAATCCTATACACCTAATGGAATTTATAAATTGTTTAGAAAAAACTTTGGGTAAAAAGGCAAAAAAAATCTTTAAAGATATGCAACCTGGAGATGTCCCTGAGACATCAGCTGATACATCTTCGCTTGAGGAATTTATAGGATTTAAGCCATCAACAAGTGTTCAAGAAGGTATAGATAGATTTGTAGATTGGTATAAGAAGTATTACAAAGTAATTCTGTAAATTATTAAAAATTTGATAATAAATATTATGAAAATGATATTTGGTAAATATAGAAGTTTTAAAAAGTCAATAAAAAAAATTCAAATTTTTAGAACTTTTAATGCCTCGTCATTGTTTGTTTATGCAGGTTTTGCAAGTCTTGGGGAATCTTTTACTTTAATAGGCATAGCCTTGTTATCATCTTCACTTACTACGGCTAATCTACCAGGACTATTGTCAAAATTTGTTTTTTTACAAAGTTTTGTTGATAGTTCAATTCCTTGGAAAAAAGCAATAATATTTTTAATTACTGCTTTAATTTTCTTATATGCTTTTATTTCTAGATTAATGTACTTAATAAAAGCAAGTAATTTTGTTCATTATCAAAGACATTTTTTCAGTAGAGCGCAATTATTATCAGAATTAGAAATTAATCATTTATCATCTGATTCAGAAGATAAAAGTTCAATAGCTAGAAAAATACTTTCAGAAGTTGATGCTTTGGAAGAAACTTTTTTTCTGCCATTAACTGTTATTTTTTCATCTTTTTTTAATATAACTTTTCTACTAATTAGCCTTATTCTCATTCAGGGCATTAAGGTTTTGTTTTTAGCATTTTTTGTATTTGTTTTCTTTTGTCTTTTTTTTATAAAAAACAAAAGAAAAGTTAAACTTTCAACTCAACAAAGAAAATCTGGAAATCAGTCAAGATTTGATACTGCTATTGAACTTATAAATGCGAGAAAAGAAATAAAAATTTATGGAAATGCAGCAATGTTTATCAATAAATTTGATCGCGCATCTCTTGATTACTCTAAGGCAATGGCAAATACTCAACTTATAGGTACAACCCCAAGGATTTATATTGAGGCAACAATTTTAATAGTTTTTTCATTATTTTTATTCTTTCAAACACTACTAAATAATGATATTAATTTTTCTAATGCAAATAATACAACTCTTTTTGTGATGTTCGGTTTTGTTATGTTAAGGTGCAGCCAAGCTTTTCAAGGATTATCTTATGGATTTACTACATTATTAGTTGGAATAAAAATTATAGAAGAACTAGATTTTTCAAAATATAAAAGTGTTGTTAACAAATCCCTAGATAAAGTTATAAATAAAATTACCATTAAGGAAAAAATTAAATGTGTTGAGACCAAAAACTTATTTTTAAAAAATATTAAAATAAATCACCCTATTGAAATAAATGTTAAACAAGGTGAATCCCTAATAGTTATTGGATCTAGCGGTAGCGGAAAATCTACCCTTATTAACTCTATTTTAGGTTTTGAAAAA
>MDTE01116792.1_pt1 | contig 13344 bp, 4 predicted proteins | sample 811231 | NCBI WGS metagenome assembly MDTE01 (sample SAMN05326651, study PRJNA326480) | marine metagenome | isolation source: seawater | place: Indian Ocean: Red Sea | collected 2010
AGCGATTCTCATCTTTTCGAGGGGTGAACTTTCGACAATAGCGGTCCTCGTCCAGACCCTTAATAATGCTGCCGATTCACCCTTAGCAGAGGGCTTCTTCGACGGACTCTTCGTAGTTCAGGGTAGGTTTTTTGGTCCCCTGTTTGTAGAATACCAACCAAATCTCTCCGAGTTCATGGTCGTGGTTGCGAGCGAGCCAACGTCGCCATTCATCCCTTTTGTGCACCCGAACTTGTTTGATCAAAAACGTTCTTCGACGACGGATGAATTAAGGCGTTTAAGTAGATGAAACGATGGCACGAAAGCCACCTACCTATCAATGATAACGGGACGCCGCGAGGCGCTCAAACATGATGGGTTCGGGGACTAGACTGAGATCTCCGACCTCAACCTGCCATCGTTCGACCGCTTTTCGCATTCGACGAAGCGTTTGTCGATATTGAGGAAGGTCTGCTAGGTTGTTGGTTTCGTGGGGATCGGCGATTATGTCATAGAGTTCCTCAAACGGTTTGGTCGGGCTAAACCAAAGTGACTGGACGGCGTTGAGTGTGCCTTGTTGATTCATGCGCCGCATATCGACGAGCGTCGGCATGCGGTCCATGTAGTCAATGTGTTGAGCGTAGGTTCGTTCGGGTTCAAAATTGCGTATGTATTTAAAACGATGATCGCGGGCGGCCCGCATGAATTCAAGTGCTTCATCCATGCGATCTCGATGGTAGAAAAGAAACTCAGGCTCGGGTTGCTTGCCGGAGCCGAGGAAGATTCGGCCGTGCATATACTCTTTTGGTTTGAGACCGGCCAGAGAGAGTGTGGTGGCGGTGAGGTCCTGAGTCGTCACGAGTTCTTCGTTGATGGAGCCTGGCTCCAACGTGCCAGGCCAGCGAACGATCAGCGGAATGTGAACTCCTGAGTCATAGATCCAGCGCTTGCCTCTTGCAAGGCCGCGGCCGTGGTCGCTCCAAAACACCACAATCGTGTTTTCCACTAGTCCATCCTCTTTCAGGCGGTCCAAGATCATTCCGGCTTGCCGATCCATCTCCGAGATGTTGTCTTGATACCAAGCCCAATCTTTTCGGCTTTCGGGGGTGTTGGGGTAGATTGGTGGCAGGTGTGGCCCTGCAAGGTCGGGGTGATGCGCTTGTTCAGGGGCTAGTTTTGAGAGGATGTGCGCATGGGTTTTTTCACCGTGCCGAATTTGGCTTTCATGAGTAATGGTGAGATTGATCACGGAGAAGAACGGCTGGCCGAGGTCACGATCTCGCCAATCGCTATGATCGGCTCCCTGACGATCCCAAACGGTGCTGAGATTCTGTTGAGACTGATAGTCCGTTTTGGACCGATTCGTGCAAAAATAACCTGCTTGGCGAAGGTAGGTGGGAAAGCACTTCACCCCCTTGGGGAAGGGCACAGAGATTCGCATGTGCTGCCCTCCATATGAAATGGGATATCGTCCCGTGATGATCCCCGTACGGTTGATGGCGCAGACCCCGGAAGGCGTAAACGCACGGGTGAACCTTGTACCTTGGGCGGCGAGCTGATCGAGATTGGGAGTGGATGCGTAGGCATCGCCGTAACACCCCAAATTGGGGCTGATGTCTTCGCAACTGATCCAAAGGATGTTGGGCTTCGACCGGGCTTCGGCCTTCGGACGGGCCGCCGGTCCGGAGGTCGCGGGAACCTCGCCGGCATCTCTTGGATGGCCGCCGCCCTTCGGGCGGGTGAAATGTTCCAGTGTGCCCTCGTTCTTGATGGCTCGGATCGCGTTTTTCACAGCCCCGCGAATGTGGTAGTCCCCCCCTCTTTGGCTTTCCTTCCGAAAGACCGATTCAAGCTGGGGAAGGACGTCCTTAGCCGGAGGGCCAATGCGGGTGAAGAAGTCGGCGGCGGCACATGCGGTGCTGCGCCGAGACGATTGAATGCCTTTGACGAGGGACACGAACCACGGGCCGGCTCGGTCCACCCGCGACAGAGCGTAATTGACCGCCATCCGTACGGGAAACGAGGGATCATTGACCGCAGACTTGAGAGGTTCCCTCGCCGCGTCGGCATCGTTGCCGATGTTTCCAAGATGGCTTGCCGCCCAATAACGGACGGCGTCGTTTTCGGAGTGTAACATCTTGATGAGCTGGGGGATCGCAGGCCGACCAAACAGTCCGATCGTCTTTGCCGCCCGAAGTTGGACGATTTCGTTGGAAACCGATAAGTCGCCGATCCAGCCCGGGAGTGTGCGACCCGCGATTTCCTGCGCGCGGGATGGGCATAAGGTCAGCACGAACGCCATCAGGCAGAAACAACGTGCCCACTTTGCGGGAGGGAGAAGGGAGAGAAGCGTCATCGCCGTTGATTTAAACGCAAAGGTCGTTTGGCGCCAGTCCTTTTGTTTGGGATGATCATCATGAGGCGCGGGGAACGTCTAGCGACGTTTGATCGGGATTGATCGTGGCAGTCACTGTACGACCTCAGTGAAAGGAGGAAAGTTCCGTCCACCGGCGTGTCATTGACCGGTTATGGAAGAGGGAAGACTTTTATTTGAGGCGGATTCTGTCAACCGACCGCGATCAAAAGGATGGTTTGATGAACAGGGAGGTCCGTCGCAAACCCCCTCGTTTGTCGCCTCGTTCATTCCGGCCCTATGAGATGGCGAAACGTTGAGCAGGATGGCCCGTCTTCGGGATCCTTGACCGACCCCTCTGCGGAAGACCCGAGGCCTACCTTGGGCTGTGATCGGGAGAAGGGTCGTTCCCCGGGGTTCGATACGGATTGTGGGCAGGGCTCTGGACCTCCGGGGTGAGCTCGGATGGCTACATTTGAGTCGCCTTGAACTCCCGCGCGTCAGGGGGGAGATCCTTGATGACTTCCTGGCCGTCAGGCCAGCGAATCCAGAGGTGCTCCCGGCTGGGGCCGTAGATCACGATTTGGTTGGAGTCTTGTGACCAATAGCCGGTCGCCGTTTTGATCTCGGTGACGGGTCCCCAGTGGTCGGGGGCCCCGAGACGGACCTGGGTCCCGATCGCCTCGGGATTGGACGGGGGCCCCTCAAGCGTCACTCGAAGTCCCGGTGTTCCGGAAACGTTTCGAAGCAGATGGACCGGGCCATGGGATTCCGATGTCGCCAGATCGATGCGACCGTCGCGGTCATAGTCGCTCAGGGCGAGTGCTCGCTGTTCCCCATAGAGCCGGATGCCACTCTCGTTGCCCGTCAGGGTGCGAAAGGTACCGTCGCCCTGACCGAGCATGAGGAGGCCGCGTCCGGCGTCGTATCGTGAGAGGGTGGGCTCCAGGTGAAAAAAGTTTTGGGCGAGGGCGATGTCGTGGTTGCCGTCTCCGTCAAAGTCGGCGACGCCAAGACCAAACGCGGGGGAAAACTGAGCTTCATCTGGCAAGGGAATGGCGGAGAATTGGGTGCCTTCGTTGAGAAAGACGTGGTGTTCCAAGGTGGTGGCGCCAAGTTGTTTCGTTTGCCCACGATAGGGAGCCAAGATCGTCTCCAGACTGGCTTCTGAGAAAGCGCGATAGGTGGGGAATCGACGCTTGAGTTCGGGGAGATCCTGAGCCAACAAGTCGAGATCAATCCAGGGTTTGTTTTGACCGGACAGAGGATCGTGGAACGATTCGATCGAGGTGAGTCGGTTCGAGCGATTGAAGCGTCCGTAGTGGATGGAGAGGGGCTGCGCCCGGTACGCTTGATAGCGAGTGTTTCGCCCCCAGTTCGAGGCAACCAGATCGAGGTGACCGTCATTATTGAAATCCCCGGTTGCGATTCCGTTCCACCAACCCGTGTGCCCGAGGAGCCCCCAGGTTGCGGTGGCGTCTCTCAGGGTTCCCTGCTCATTAAGAAAAACCCGGATGGGTCCCCATTCCAGCGCCACGATCAGATCCGGCCGGTGATCCCCGTTGAGATCAGCGAAGGAAGCCGCGCTGGCCAGCCCGAGATCCTTGAAGACGCGTTCATGGTTGCTGTCGAGCCGCCAACCCTCCGGGTCTTGGAGGTAAATATGGGAGCTAGCGGCTTCCGGATAGCGGCCGGGGACGATTCGCCCTCCCACAAAGAGGTCAAGATCACCATCGCCGTCGATGTCTGAGAGGGCGAGGGGGCCAAAGCTCGATGGGCTGGAAGGGATGGCTTCGAGCCGACGTTGACTCGCCAGTTCGTATTGATAGACCCCGGTTCCCCGAGGGCTGCCATCCTCGTAATTCGAGGCACTGGCCAGGACAACGGCGTTTCCGGCACGATCCCTTGTGCCAAGAATGGCACCTAAATCCCGGGGGATTGGCGTGCTCAGTGGAGGCGTCGCTTGTTCGGAAAAACGGGTTCCTTGCTGATTGATGAAGACGGCCACTCGCCCTCCTCGACCCGACCCCATGATGAGGTCGTCCCAGCCGTCACGGTTCAGGTCAAACCAAGCCAAAGAGGGACCTAGCCGGCTATACAATCGAGAGAGAAGCGGTTGGCGTTCCAAGTCGTTGAAGGGTGCTTCGCGGTGGCGGGACGGGAGCGTGACTTCGCTGGGAGCAAAAATGGGGGTTGGCCGTTCCTGGGGCTGACGGTCGGGAGGCAGGGTCGCCGGGGTTTCGTGAATCTCGTAGAGCCGATTGGGCTCCAACGGCTCAATCACCGTGCGGCGGTTGTTACGCCAGGTGACCGTGAGCTTGGCTTCTTCCAGATCGGGCACGGCAAAGCATTGAATGGGATCGTCTCCCGATAGGTAACGGCCGCCGGCGATCATGGACTGACTTTGCGGAAGGTCGGCGCTGGTCAGTTCAATGCTAGCGCCGATGCCAAAACGGTTTTCCCCAGCCCCCCGCAGTCGAACCGCGATTCGTGGCGCGGGCGTTGTGTTCTGATAAAGGCCGGCGGGATCGTTCAAATGGTTGACCACGACGTCGAGATCTCCATCGTTGTCGAGATCGCCGAGGGCCAGGCCGTGGGAGATCCCTTTTGTGTCAAATCCCCAAGTCCGACCCATTTCTTCAAACCGGAGGTTGCCGAGATTTCGAAAGGCCAGGTTGGCGAGCTCGAGGCGGGGAAAGAGTTGGAGCCGCTTGACATCCTCCTCCAAGCTTGAGCCTTCGCCCATCTGCTCAAGTCGCTTTGTAGCGTCGGCATCGATCACGTCATGAAAGTTGCCGTTGGTGACCAGGCAGTCTTCCCACCCGTCAAGATCGACATCCAGAAAGGCCACGCCCCAGGACCACTCGGTGGCGTCGAGTCCTGAGAATTGGGCAACCTCCGCAAATGAGTGGTCCCCGCGATTGAGAAAAAGTGTATTGCGAAGGATCTCGGGGACGAAGGCCGGATCGGTGAGGGGAGGAGGCATTTGACGGAGACTCAGGGCGTTGGCCCGCTGCCGCTGGCGATAGGCGGGATCGCGACTGAGCATTTCGACCACCAGTAAGTCCTGGTCCCCATCCCGGTCAAGATCAGACACGTCGACGGCCATGGACGATAGGCTGATGGAGCGGAAACTGTAGGGGGAGTAGGCCTGAAACTGTCGCCCCTGACGGCTGAAGTAGAACTGATCCTGGGAAAAGGCGAAGTCGTTGCAGACATAAAGTTCGGGGTGTTGGTCTCCATTGAGATCATGAAACAGCGCGCTCAGGCTCCAGAAACGCGGGGCCGTCTTGAGCGGCTGGCGTCGGGCATTCAGGAACGCTCCGCTGTTCCAGGGAACGGGGGTGAAGATGCCCTTCCCTCGATTGACGTAGAGAATATCGGGTTCTCCACGCTCAACAATGGTGAGGCTACCATTCGGGGTCTCAAGAGCCCGAAAACGGTCTTCCGGAGTCACCACGATCTCACCGTTGATTCGCTTAACCTCCGCACTGGCCGAGTCCCTCCCATCGCGGATGGTGGTGGTTCGATAGTTGGCCACATAGAAATCCAAATCACCGTCGTTGTTGATATCCGCGATGGCGAGCGAGGACGCGCCCAATTGGGGAATCAGGTTGGACTGCGTGTCGGCGCTGAACTGGCCCGACCCATCGTTGTGATAAATCTGAACGCCGCCGCCGATGCTGGTCGCCAGGAGGTCCAGATCCCCATCGCCATCCACATCCGCGAAGGCGGCACCCGTCGAGAATCGGCCGGGGCGAGCGATTCCTGAATCCAAAGCGACCTCCTCGAATCTCCAGTTTCCTCGATTGAGATAGAGGGCATTGGGACCGTCCAGGCGGCAAAGGTAGATATCGGTCCAGGCATCGCCATTGACGTCTCCCAGGGCCACCCCGGAGCCGTTTTCTCGAATACGGTTCTCGGCGACCTGGCGGTCCGTGAGTTGGTTGGCAAAGGTGACTCCCGTCTCCTCAGGAGGCATTGCCCGGAACCCCGGTCGGCCCTGATCCTCGATTCGGAGCTCGGTGACTCGGTGCGGGCCGAAGGATTTCCAGGAGAGGGTGGAGATGGCCCCGAGACATCGCGGTCCCAGAAGGAGGGTCAGCAGGAGATAGGGGGTGAAGCGATGCATCGATTCTAGGGGGCGATCTTTCCGGAGGCGTCGATGGTCACGGACTCGCTTTCCTGCGGTAGCCAGCTGCGGGTTTCACGCCCGTCGGGCCATCGAACCCAGATGAGTGTTGGCGGTTTGGGGCTGCCGAAAACCAAGGTCGGGCTGTCGGTGGACATCCAACCGGACCCAGCGTGCCATTCCTTAACAGGACCCTTTCCCTCCGCCCACTCGAGTCTGGCCTGGGCGCCGATGGCGGATGGATTTCCTTGTGTCCCGCTGAGTCGAACGCGAATTCCTTGCCGAGGCGAATGGTTGGCAAACACCTTGGTGGAGGCACCATTCTGAGTCACAGCAATGTCCATCCGGCGGTCATGGTTAAAGTCCGACAGGGCGACGGCTCTCTGCTCACCGTAAATCGTAATGCCAGTATGATGGTGAGGGAGCGCTTCAAAGGATCCATCCCCGTTTCCTCGAAGCACCAGTCCCCTGCCCGCGTCGTATCGATGAGTACCGGGACTGGTGGCAAAGAAGTTTTGGCAGAGAAACACGTCTTCGAATCCGTCGGCATCGAAATCGGCGACTGCCACCCCGAACGCCGGGGCCAGTTGAGCAAGCGTGGGGAGAGGCTTTGGGGTCATCGTCGTTCCATGGTTGAGAAAGACGGTATGCTCCAGGTGATTCACACTTACCGACTCCAAGCGCTTGAGCCCTTCGCCATAGATTTCGGAGAGTGAACGCTTGGCATAGGTCTCAAAGGTCGGGACTCGAGCTCTTAGGGAAGGGAGGGCCAAGCCCACCGTCCGCAAGGATCGAACGGGGAACTCTCGCTTCGATTTAAAATCGAGGTATGACTCGACCAAATCAAGTTGCCCGTTTCGATCCAAATCGCCATAGTAAAGACGAAGCGGCCGTTCGATCGAGTATGAAAACTTATGGTTGCTGCCCCAGTTCGTCGCGATCAGATCCATCCTTCCGTCATTATTGAAGTCTCCGCTGGTGACCCCGTTCCACCAACCGGAAAGATGGGGGATGCCCCAGTCGTGCGTGGCATCCTGCATCGACTTTAAATCGCCTTTGAAGATCTTCAGGGAACCCCACTCTCGTCCAACCACCAACTCGGGTCGCGCATCTCCGTCAAGGTCTGTGAAGACGGCTCCGGTGACCATCCCGAGCGATCGAATTGTTTGGGCCACTTGAAGTTCTCCGGCGACATTCTCTAGGATCATTGAATCGGTCGGTTCCGGATAGCGTCCCGGGTGGAATCGCCCTCCGACAAAAAGGTCGAGGTCGCCATCGCGGTCGAGATCGGCCAGGGCCAGGGCGCCAAAGCTGTGAGAGCGAGCGTTAAGGAGCGATTGGACGCGATCTGAGGTCAAATTCATCTCGCTGATGGCATCTCCCGTCGCGATCCCGTCTTCGTAGTTGCTCAGCCCAATCAACAGTCTTCCGGGATCCGATGTCCAGGGGAGGATGGCGGTGTAGTCGCGTGCCGATGGGATCTGGGTTAGTCGCTGGTCGAGAGGTTGAAACCCTTCTCCATGAAGGTTCCGGTAGACGCCGAGAGGACCGCCTCGACCGGATCCCACCAGCAGGTCGTCCCAGGAATCCCCGTTGATGTCGATCCAGGCCAATGGGGGGCCCTGTTGGCTGAGCCGATTGGGCAACAGGGGTTGGCGTTCCATATCGTTGAAGGGGATGTCTCGGTGGACATGACCAAGATCGGGAGAGAGTTCGGCAAACCGGATCGAGCGCTCGGAGGGTTTGGATTGGTCGATGGCCGAACCGGGTTTGGCGTTCGGTTCAAAAATTTCGCAAATGGTATTGGGAGCGATCTGGTTGAGCTCCGTGGTGCTCCCTGATCTCCAGGTGACACGGATCGTCGCGGTGTCACCGGGGTCGGGTGCGGCGAAGGTCCGAGTCGGTTGATCGGAGGAAAGGTAACGGCCGCCGCTGAGGATTTCCTGAGTCTGAGGCACAGCGGCCCCCACGACTTCGATTCGGGCCCCCACGCCCTTGGTGTTCGGTGCCCGCCCCTTGAGTTGAACCCGGATTCGAGGTTTGGCGCTTTGGTTGCGGAGGAGATGGGGAGCCTCGTGGAGGTTGTTTTGGATGACGTCGAGGTCGCCGTCATTGTCGAGATCGGCCAGGGCCATGCCCTGTGAAATTCCATCTTGATCGAATCCCCATCGACCACTCATGTCCTCGAACCGAAGGTCCCCCTGGTTGCGGAAGGCAAAGTTCGGGGTGCTCAGTTCGGGATATTCGTTGATCAACTTTCGGAATTCCGCCAGCGAAACCTTGCGCTGCTTTCGAATCGATTCGAGTCGCATGGCATGATCCACGTTTTGGAAGTCGCGAAGCTGTCCATTGGTCACGAGAACGTCCTCGTAGCCGTCCAAGTCGACATCGAGAAAGATCGGGCCCCAGGACCAATCCGTCGCGGCCAGCCCTGAGAAATGGGAGATTTCAGCGAAGGTGTTGTCCCCCAGGTTGAGTTGGAGGGTGTTCCTCAGAATCTGCTGACGGTTTTCGTTGAGCCCGACCTGATTGGGGCGGGGGGGAACCATGTTCACCTGGACGTGCCGCTTTTGATGGTCCGGGCTGAGCATGTCGACGACGAAGAAATCCATGTCACCATCTCGATCGATGTCGGCGAAGTCCGAACCCATGGAGAAGGTGCTGGTGCTGCGCAGGGCGAGCTGAGGGAGGGCTTGAAAGAGGCCTCCGCCTTGATTGATCCAGATTCGGTCTGGCGTGTAGAGATCGTTGCAGACGTAGATGTCGGGTGCGCCGTCGCCGGTGAAGTCTCGCATTTGGACGGCCAGTCCCCAGTCACGGGGAGGATCCTCCAGTGGCCTTCCGGATTCATCGCGGAATCTTCCGGAGGTGAACGGCAATTCTGTAAAACGGCCCTTACCATCATTGAGGAATAGTTGGTCGACTTGTCCCAGCTCCAGAATCTTGTTGGAGGGGGAAATGATGAATCGATTGGTGTAGAGGGGAAGGGTGGTGGGCCGTCCGTTGACATGCGTGACCGTGGGGACGCCTTTGATGTTCTTTCCCTGAAATCGGGTCGAGGCTTCATCCATGACAGTGGTGGGGCGAAAATTGGCCACATAGAGATCGAGGTCCCCGTCTCCCTCGATGTCGGCAAGCGCGATCGACATGCTCCCCAAGGTGGAGGTGAGATTGGCCTCCCGGGTGGATTCGGAGAAGGCACCCCGTCCGTCGTTGAGGAAGAGGCGGACTCCGTTTCCCGAGGCCGTCACGATGAGATCAAGATCCTCGTCTCCATCAATGTCGGCGAGGGCGGCGGCCGTCGCGTCGGTATTGGCACAGTCAATGCCGCCGGTGGGGGGCACTTGTTCAAATTGCCATTGGCCTCGGTTGCGATAGAGCTCGTTGGGTGAATCCAATCCGCAAAAATAAAGATCACACCACCCATCCCCATCGATGTCACCGGCGGCGACCCCGGAACCGCTCAGGAGTCCGCGCCGTTCGAGCGAACGCCGGTTGGCAAGGTGGTTGCGAAACGTGATTCCGGTGGAATCAATCGGGACAAGCGAAAACCCGTCCGGCCCTCGCTCGCTTGGGCTTGCAGGTGTTGTCCGATACCCCGACTGATCGATCCAGGAGAGGGCGGTCGCGGCCCGGCCCTGAAGGGGACTCATCCCTGTGAGCAGGCCCAGACCAATGGCAATCAAGGAAACCCGCGGTCCTGGAGGAGGGTTTCCGTTCATCAGGCCTTTGATCGTGATTCGGTCATTTCAAGGGTGGTCTATTCACAGGCTCAACCGCTTGTAGCGGAAGCATAGAGCCTTGCTCGACCGCGGGGCAACTCTGATTCTTCAAAGGTCGTTCCAGGGCATTCCCAGGGAGAGAGTTCGAGCGGCTTTGGAGATGACATGGCTCGACCGGGACGGGGTGTGCGGATTTCTGGCGTTGGATCGGATCATCGGGATGCGGGTTTGACCGAGAATGTGATTGAGCAATGAGGGCGGGTGAGTTCATGATTTTTCGGTTGAGCGGAAGGGATGAAATACTTTGATCACAATGCCACCACCCCGCTGAGCCCGCCCGCCCGCGAGGCATGGCTGGAAGCCGTCGAACGTTACCCAGGCAACCCCTCGAGCCCGCATCGTCTGGGCAGCCGAGCGGACTATGCCCTGGATCAATCGCGGGAGTCGATGGCGGGTCGACTCGGGGTCTCGCCCCTGGATCTGATCTGGACGAGTGGCGCCACCGAGGCGAGCAACATGGTGTTTCACCATATGGCTGGGGAATTGGAGCCTCAGCGTGTCATCTGGATTTCCTCGGTCGAACATCCCTGCGTTCACGAGGCAGCCCTTCGATGGTTCGCGAATCGGGTCCGAACGATTCCGGTGTCGTCAGAGGGGGTGGTGGATTGGGAATGGATGGAAAAAGAGGGAAGGAGGGAGCGGCCGGGCCTGATTGCGGTCATGGCGGCCAACAACGAAACGGGTGTCATTCAACCTTGGCAGCGCATTCGAGACTGGTGTGGGGAACGGGGGGTTCCGTATTTCTGCGATGCGGCGCAATGGGTCGGAAAATACCCGACCGTCGAATTGGGAGCTTGTGACTGGACCCTTGGCTGTGCTCACAAATTTGGCGGCCCCAAAGGGGTGGGGTTTTTGAAGGGTCCCCGGGGCCGTTCGGTGCGACCCTTGTTGGTTGGGGGGCCTCAGGAGCTTCATCGAAGGGCCGGTACGGAGAATGTGGCCGGGGTTCTCTCGATGGAGGCTGCCCTGGCCGACCGAGAACGGTGGCTGGAATCAACGACATTGGATGATCGGGAATGCCTTCGGGCCCAGGTGGAAGAAGCGCTGATCAAGATTCTGCCCGAGGTTCGAGTGCTGGGTGAGCGGGCCGCTCGCCTCTGGAACACATTGAGCCTGGTGATGCCGAGTCGCGATTGTCGTTTTCGTTGGGTCGTCAAGCTCGACCGACTTGGGTTTGCAGTGTCGACCGGATCGGCATGTTCCAGCGGTAAAGAGAAGCCGTCTCATGTTTTGCAGGCGATGGGTCTGAGCGGTGAGGAGTCCGGGCGGGTGATTCGTTGTAGCAGCGGACCCGAGACCACTTGGACGGATTGGTCGGCGCTCCTGGATGCCATGAAGAGGATCGACCGTGAGGTCAATCAAACGTCATCTTCAGTGTGAGTTCAGTTGCTGCCGGCAAGGGCCCCCATCTGAGGGTCACCATTGCGGTTCGGGATCTCGTTGCGTTTGTGTGGCGTGAGGGGGGCTTGGCCAGGAAAGGAGACTTGAGCTTGTTGAGCCGGGCTCGGCGGGGGGCGGTCGGGCACCAGGAACTTCAGAGGCAGCGGCCGGCGGATTACCAAGCCGAGGTGACCGTGCGTTACGATTCCATCCGGTCAGGACGTTGTCTGCGCCTCCACGGTCGGATCGACGGGGTTTTCACCCAGCGTCAACCGGTCGAACTTGAAGAAATCAAGACCATCACCGGTGCAGGGACGGAAGGGGGGAAGACCATTCACTGGGCCCAACTTCGTTGTTACGCGGCCATCTATGCGAGACAAAATGCTCTCCAGGAAGTGGCGATGCGGCTGACCTACTTCGACCTCGATCGACGTCAGACAAGCGAATTGCTCCGGGTCGAGGGGTTGGCGGCCTTGAGTCAGTTTCTGGATCATACCCTGGAGGAGTATCATCGTTGGTTGGACGATTACTGGAGAGGGACCGAGGTCAGAAACCGTTCCATTGCAGAACTCGTGTTTCCCTTTGATCGGTTGCGACCGGGGCAGGTGGAACTGATGGATGCGGTAGGCCACCGTCTTCACGGGGGAGGTCGACTCTTTGTGGAGGCCACAACGGGACTGGGCAAGACCATGGCGGTCTTGTATGCCGCCATCCAGGCCATGCCGAGCCGGAGGGTGGACCGGTTGGTCTACGTGAGCGCCAAGAACACGGGAAAACTGGCTGTGTTGGACGCGTTGGCACGACTGAGGAAGAAGGGGTTGCGTCTGCGAGCACTCACTCTCAAGTCTCGTTCGAGTAGCTGCCGGATCGACGGGGAACCTTGTGACTTGGATGCGTGTCCCTTGGCAGTCGAGTATTATCAGAACCGCAAGCCTGCGATGCGGGAAGCGTTGCAGAACGACCATCTCGACTACGAGCGTTTGCGGGCGTTGGGGGAACGGTATCGGGTTTGTCCGTTCGAATTGGCGATGGATCTCGTTCCCTTCGTGGATCTCGTTATCTGCGATTATCATTACGTCTTCGATCAACAACGGCTTCTTCGCCAGGCGCAGCAGCGGAATCCTGTTTGGAGCGCCCTGCTCGTCGATGAGTGTCACAATCTCGTCGATCGAGGGCGGGCGATGTATTCCGTTCGGCTTCGGGAAAAGGACTTTGCGGATCTTCTCGACGAAATGGGAAATGATTTCCGGGCACTGCGCCATCAGTTACGGGGTTTTCTGATGCTCACGGGAGCAGCGACGTCACGCCAAGTCTCCGGGAAAACCCCGGGGCACAGGTCCCCAAAGCAACTATCTTTTCTTGATGATGCCGCTGGGTTAGAAGCGAGTGATCACGAACCAGAGGCTTCCCTCTCCGAGGGGTTTCACTCCGTGGGCGTGCCGGAGTTTCTGCTCGTCCGACTTCGCTCGCTGGTAATCGAATTCGAGCAGGTATTGGGGTTGGGATTGGAGGCATCGTTCATCCCGTCATTGCGTGACCGATACTTTGAGGTCCTCAACGTGATTCGATTGGCGGAGTACGAGGCGGCACGTTTTCGCTGCTATGTGACGAGGCAGGAAGGAATCGAGATTCGCCTCTTGTGTGTCGACCCCGGCGTGATGCTCCGCGAGTCGATGGATTCCTTCCACGCGACGGTGTGTTTTTCCGGAACCCTAAGC
>MDTE01024345.1_pt1 | contig 13339 bp, 11 predicted proteins | sample 811231 | NCBI WGS metagenome assembly MDTE01 (sample SAMN05326651, study PRJNA326480) | marine metagenome | isolation source: seawater | place: Indian Ocean: Red Sea | collected 2010
AGACATTATTGGGCCCTGTTTGTTTCTATTCATTTTCCCTACACGCCTTTTTACTTCTGGAACGCTTTCTTCTTCAATATCCAATACGAAGGATTTACGATTAACAGGTGAATCTTCAGATGGAATGAATTTCTGTTCGAACACGCTTTCATCATCATCTCTTAGAATAATTTCATCATCTTCAATTGGTTTTGGCTTGGGCAATGTAGGTGCTGAATCATCCAAAGTATCTTCATCAAATTCAAATTCATCTGAATTTTCATCATCTAAATCTATTATAATTCTATTTCTACGTCTAATAATTAGGAAAACTAAAGTAGAAATTATTATTATAACTATGGCTAAATTAAACTTATTGGATAAAAAATTATACAATTTTAGACTTTTTGCAACTTCTTCCTCTTCTGAAAAAGTAATCGTTAATGATCCTTCATTTTCCCACCATATTTGTCCTTCATTATTTCCTTCTGAAGAAATTTGAGAAACAAATATCGGGTGATTTTCGACTAAATGAGTAATAGTTGAATCCGAGAAAACTATTTGTTCCTTTATCGATAGGTCTACAGGCAAAGTCGCATTTGGAATTACATCAAAAACTAATTTTAACATGAATTTTACGCCATTTGGGTCAAAGGTTTGTGTGAATGACAATCCGCTAGTAACTATACACTGGAGGCTACCATTAGCGACTTGTCCAATTGATAATTCCAAATTATTTCTCCATGTTTGAATTATGTCACTCGAGTCTAAATTATTACATACTGCGTTTTCAAAAAGATTAGTTTCTTCATAACTAATTTGCTGATCAGAAATAATTGCTCTTCTTGTTAGGTTCCTAATTTCTGCAGATGCTAAGAGTCCAAATGTATATTCATCTTCAATAATTGCTGAATCATCTGAAATACTAATTGTTATACTTCTAATATTTTCAACATCAGGGTTTCGTTCACATTCAGCCACTTCTTCTGGACAATTAAAATCCCAATCATCTAAAAATGAATCACCATCGTCATCATCGTCGATACTGTCTGGAATTTTGTCCCCATCTAAGTCTGCACCAGTCTCGCCATAGCCTTCTCTAGCAGTAGGGACAGCATAATTAGTAATGTGGTTAGAATCTGTTGAAACATAAATATCACTTATTATACCATTACTTAATTCATTTAAATCAAAATCCAATGATTTGTGAATAAAGTATGTTGAAGAGATTTCATTGAATGTAGAACCATCTAAGGATAATAGTCTTGGTTCGTTTCCATATTCGAGGACATATAGAATATCCAAAGTTTGTGACCATTTTAATCCCATAGCTGAGTTAATACTCTTTTCATGTAATAGATTACCAGTTATTGTCCATGTTGATATCTCTCCATCAATCGAAACTGCGGAAACTCTCTGATTCTGAGAATTAAATCCACATCCAGTAATTTCACTCTGTAAATTAAAACTCTTACCTGTGAATGTTCCATCGGAATTCCATAAATTTAGAACTCCATTCTTATCTCCTGAAATAAGTAATTGTCCATCATTAGAGAATTCTATACATGTTATATCTGCTAGGTGTTCATTTGAATATTGTATTTCTACTTCCATAGTATCAATTTTGATAAGATTTATTCCATTTTGAAAATTAGATACTGCCAAATAGTTACTATCTGGCATCCAAGAAATACTACTCCTAACACTATTTGTTTTTTCTCTATCTGGAAATACTTCATTCTCTAAAACATCATAAATAATTACTGAATCACTAAATTCAGGGGTACTTACCGTTGTTATAGCCAAATGATTCCCGTCGGGCGAAAATTTCACATCAAATACTTCTCTTTGGAATTCTATAACATCGATTACTGAATAGTTTGATGTGTGATACAACACAACTTCTTTTGAATATGCTCCTGCAATTATTGAATTATCATGATTTACTGAAACATAATTTGAGGTTGAAGATTTAATATCATTTGTCGCTGCACTATTGTATACAAGACCGGATGATGCACTAACAGATATAGAAAGTAAATTAAATGCTAAAAGCGAAATCAAAAAGAGGGGGACAAACCTTCTAAACATTTTCCTTAACCATTCGTCGCTCAACTTCTAGATACTTTAAGATATAGACGACACAAAATGAATTAGGTATATTTTCATCGTTTTATACTACATCGAAACGGATGGTTCTTGAAGGTCAGTATGTTGGGGTAGATTATGTCACAACTTCCAGTTGATGGTGATGGCAATTTTATTGTTCGAATCGGACACTCTCCTGATCCTGATGATGCTTTCATGTTCCATGCTATGACAAATGAAAAATTCCCTACACCCGGGTACAAATTTGTTCATGAACTTCAAGATATAGAGACACTAAATCATAGGGCTGTTAATAAAGAATTAGAAGTTTCAGCAGTTTCCATTCACGCTTATCCAAATATTGCTGATAATTATGCATTGATGAATTGCGGGGCTTCAATGGGAGAAGGATATGGTCCTATGGTTGTTTGTAAAAAAGGAGTGGATGTCGAACACGCAAAAAATTCAACCATAGCTGTTCCCGGATTGAAAACTAGTGCATATCTTGGTTTAAGGCTTGCATGGGGTGATGTTGATGTTGAAGTTGTACCATTCGATCAAATCATTCCTAGAGTATTGAACGGTGATTTTGATTCAGGTTTAATTATTCACGAAGGTCAGTTGACATATGTTGAACATGAACTTGAGGTGTTGATTGATTTAGGTAAGTGGTGGAATTCTAAAACAGATAATTTTCCAATGCCACTAGGTGGAAACGTTGTCCGAAGAGATTTGGGTGAACAAGCAATGAAAGATATTACTTTGTATACTAAAATGAGTATTGAGTACGCCATTGAAAATCCAGATGAGGCACTAGAATTTGCTAAAAAATGGGGTCGTGGGATTGATGATGACACAAATAGAAAATTTGTAACCATGTATGTTAATCAAAGAACAATAGACTACGGTCAAGATGGACGAGATTCGATTCGCCAATTCATAACCGAAGGTCAAGATATTGGATTAATCGATAAAAGTTTTGATGTTTCAACAATTGACTTCATTGGTAGTTGATTTCAATGTCAGATAGAATCCCTCAAATTAGTCAATATGGTTCTGTTGATCCTGCACCACCTTCACAATTAGGAAATATTGAAATTTGGAAGAATTCATTGGTAGATGATAATACTCCAATGTTCCAACGCATGAGAAACTTATTTTCTCTTCGAAATGAAGGTTCTGATGAGTCCTGTCTAGCTTTATGCTATGGATTCAAGTCCAGTAGTGCATTATTACGTCATGAATTAGCATATGTCTTGGGTCAAATGCAGAACCCAGTCGCTCTTCCTCATTTAATCGAAAGGCTGAGTGATACTGAAGAACATGTTATGGTCAGACATGAAGCAGCAGAAGCCATGGGTGCAATCGGTGATTTATCCGTAAGGTCGGTTTTGGAAGAATTTTGTGCTGATGAAAATCCTGAAGTATCAGAATCATGTGAAGTGGCTTTGGACCTTTTGGCTTGGTGCAATTCTGATGAATGGGACAAAGTTAAGTGGTAATTAATGATTAAATTCAATAGCCTTTGATTATTGCGATGTATGAGGAGATATAATGCCACACGATAATATTGAACTCGCACAAGCTCCAAATGGAGAATTAGGCCCTAGGTGTAAGAAATGTGGAGTTAGACTTACCTTTGGTAATGCTATGGTTATAGATAAAAACTATTTTTGTTGGGATTGCTATGTTGAATTGACTGGGGCGGATAGTGCTACTACTGTTGGTGAAGCAGAACAAAGATTCTGGATGTCTGAGACTAGCTGAAATTTATTTACCCTCACATTGTTTGTTGTGTAATTATGCTCTCTACTGGATGGTCTAGATTCGCACACAAGTTTTCAACTTATTATCGTACATCAGAAATGTGGACACCACCTAGGCTGAAATTACGTGAATGGATGTTTATTCCTTTTGGAAATTCTCCACCTATTAGGCATAAAGGGTTTTCAGATATCGATTCTGTTAGGGAATTCATAGTAGGCAGAGCAATGCATTCATGTTTTTACTCAACAGCATATTGGGAACGTCCTTATGAATTGAAGATGGCTGATAAGAATTGGCTTGGAGCGGACTTAATTTTTGATCTTGATGGTGATCACTTGCCAGGAGTTACTGACAGAGATTTCCCCGGGATGTTAGATGTGATTAGGGAACAAGCATGGACTCTATGGAATGATTACTTGCAACCTGAATTTGGCTTTGAAGAGAAATATTTGCAGGTTACATTTTCAGGCCACCGTGGATATCATCTGCACTATCGAGATCCAAGCCTATTTCATCTCGATTCTGGCGCTAGACGAGAATTGGTTTCTCATATTCGTGGCGAAGGTGTAGATGTCAAAGGTGGTCTCGCACGTTTCCATGATAATTCATCTTCAGGTTGGTCGAATCGTATCCGAGATGGCATGGAGAGTATGGTTGATAAATTACAAAACATAGCTAATCAGGGAGATTCGTATAAACTGCAATTGAAAGAACTTCATGAAGGTTTGAAGGCCCAGTCAAAAAGAGAAGGCCGTAAGTCAGCTAAGGGGACAACATCAATACAAAAATTATCATCTCTTCTCAACGATGAACGTAGAAGAAAGAGATTATTAGATGGTCATTTCGGCGTACTTGATAGGTATGAATCACTATTTTTAGATTTACTGAAGACTGATTCATCAGTAATCCTTGGTTCTGCCGGGGAGACCGATGAAGTGGTAACTATAGATGTAAGGAGACAGATTCGTTGGCCAACGTCTCTTCATGGTAAATCAGGTCTTAGAGTTAGTGAGTTTCCTCTTAGTAGATTAGACCCTGACGGTTCTAATCCATATAACCCACTTACTGAAGCAGCTGTTTTGGGTTCTTCGGGAAATACTAAGGTGGAAATTATCAAGGATGACTGTATATTCGAATTTTTTGACAATAGGACTGAAGTTTCCACAGGAGACGTTCTTGAAATTCATGATTCTGGCGCTACTTTTCTCGTGTTGAAAGGATGGGCGAAAATAATTAATTGAATTAATTTATTAGTTCATTAATTGTTATTTTTTAGTGTCCTTCTTTCGGTAAGGTTCAAGACTCTACCGCCCTCCACCCTGTCTAGGGTGAGACGTATGGGTTTCCGTAAAGGCAAGAAAAAAGGTACTAACCAATTACCTAATCCAACACTTCCTCCTGCACCTTTGCCCCCAATGCCGGGCATGCCTCTTCCCCCTCCAGGAGGAGAACCTCTACCACCTCCACCGACGCCTGAACCAATGGTTACAAATGATGAAACCACACTACCACCCGCTCTTCCTGTGCCCGAGGTTGAAGAATCATCTACGAATGATTCAAATGATGGTTATAATCAACTTTGGGCAAAGAAATCTGACAAACCATTACCACAAATATATGGTCATATCGATAGAATCTCAAGTGGTGATGCAGGTTCTCTTTTAGACAGATATGCAGATAGGTTTGGTCATTCACTGGATAGAGACATCATTGTATTAAGGAAACAAGAACACGATGATAAAGTAGCGCAAATTCGAGATGCACCTGTAGTTGAACTTATTGAGGATGAAATTGTCGAACAATCTATCGAGGATAAATTAAAGGCGGTAGAGAGCGAAATCAGAACATTAAAACCTTCATACCAAGAAGCAAAGGCTGCTGGTGATTCAGATAAATTATCTGAATTAAGACCTCAACTTGAAAAATTGATGTCGGAAAGAAAATCACTGAAATCTAAATTAGAAAGCCCTGCTGCTGAAGCGATTGAAGAGGCCACTGTTGCCGAGGAATCTACTGACGGAGAAGATATTTTCATGAAATTTGTCGCCATTGTTGATGAACTACTCGGTTCTCACTTGCCCGAAGAAGTTGTAGAAGAGTTTGTTTCTAGTGATGATTTTTCTGTATACCAAGCAGTAGGTAGTGACCCTTCTTCAGCAGATGATGATCTAAGAGGCAGATTCTTTGCCATTGTTGATTCTCAATTAGCTAACATGAGTGAAGATTCAATTGAATCATTTGTCGCTTCACCAGATTTTGAAATTTACCGAACAGTCGGAGAGATGTATTAGAGCGTGATATTATGGGATTATTAGACAAAGCAGGAGCAGGTTCGAGTCCAAAAGATAAACCAGTTGCAAAAGCCAAAGCAGTTGCAAAAGCCAAACCAGTGGCTAAGGCAAAACCAGTGGCTAAGGCTAAGGCCAAAGCTGTAGCAAAGCCAGTTAAAGCCGTGGAAGCAAAACCCGTCAAAGAAAAGAAGGAAAAGAAGAAAAGAGAACCTAGGCCTGTAGGTCTTCCTGAAGGCTTTGAACTAGCCAATAGATTAGATAGAACAATGAGTTGGTTTGTAAACTTCGGATGGAATTTTGGTGTATTAATTGCTGCAATAGTGATGATGATGTCTGATACTGGAATTGTTACTACTATTCTTCTCGCCGTTTCATTCGTCATGATGCTTCTTAATGTAATCATTCTTCCCCTCAAAACAGGTAGAACATTGGGTCAATTTGTTTCTCGTATAAAATACGTCAACAGTGAAGGAATAAAATCAAATCCACTTCAAGGAATGCTTTCCAATTCTGCTGGTATTTTTTCATTATTTGGATTAATTGCAGTTATGATGAACTTCCAAAAATTAGGCGATAAAGCTGCAGGTTCAGGTCCTATAATTTGGACTGTTTTTGGTGCCATTTTCTTAATCATTTGGATTGTCAATTTCCAATTTTCTAGAGCTAGTGAATTTAAACAAGGTATCTATGATTTGATGTTTGGTTCTTATTTGGTTAAACACGTTCCAAGTGAAGGCGAAGCATCTAGTGGATTTTGGGCTAAGCTTGAGAACATGGGTAACTATGGTGATCAATTCGCTGCTCGAAGAGAAGCAAAGAAAGCAAGTCGTGAACAAAAAGCTGCTGAAGAAGCAGCAGCGAAAGATGAAGAATCATCTGATGATGCTTCTAAGGATTCGGAGTCTGATGATGACTCTGGAAAGGACAAACCGAAGGCCAAGGCCAAGGCTAAAGCGAAACCTAAAGCGAAACCTAAAGCAAAGGCTAAGTCTGATAAATAGAAGTGTTTGTAATGAATCTTCTAAATAATCGCTGGTTACCATGCCTAATGGCTATTTTTTTCACAATTGTGTGTATTTATATAGCAATAATAAATTTTGAAAAGTCATTTATTTTTATTTTGCTTCTTAGTATATCCTCTTATTTATTGTTTAATTCATATCTTGAGTTAATAGTTGCATTAACATTTATCGCTCCAATTAATAGGAAAAGGAGTTTAGAAGGTAAAAATTGGAATCATGGAACGTTACAACATGAAGGACCTAATGTATATTATGTCTCAAACATAGGAGAAAAAAAAGCACCCTTGGCGATTATTATTCACGGCTGGAGAAGTGGCTCTTCCTCAATGCTCGGTCGGGCTGAATTATATCTCTCAAAGGGGTTCCATGTATTAATTATGGAGTTGCCTGGTCACGGAAGTGCACAAGGAGTCAGTAAATGGAATGCAGGAGTGGCTACTAGAAACTTCATGTATTTAATTGATAATTTGCACAAAATTTGTGATTTAGAATTAGTTTCTAAAATATACTTACACGGACACAGTATGGGTGCATTTGTTTTACTTAGGTATTCTAGGGAGTCTAATAAATTAAGAAACGCACAACTCATAAACGGATATATTTTAGAATCTCCAATGACTTGTTATTCCGAGATTTTCAAAGAATCTTGTAATAGATTGTTTGTCCCTAAATTCCTCATTTCTCCTTTTTGGAATCGATTAAGGTTTCATTTTAATTATCTAAACAAGGAATTTGAACCAATTTTCAATATTCAAGAAGTCGATGTACCAATTTGGGGCATACCAAATAAGCCCACACTAGTCGTACAGGCAGGTAATGATGAACGTCTTGGTACTATTCATTATGAACGGTTGATTGAATCATTTGTGAATAAAAATATATTGACAAATATTGTCATTGATGATCTAACTCATGCAGGTGCTAGAGAAAATAAAAATCGTGATAAGGCTATAGATGATTGGCTTGAAAATTAGAAGAATCACTCTTCTTCATTATTATCTGCTTGCACCCTTGCCAGTTCTCGCATGTCATCAACTTCATCGAGTTCATCAACTATTTCCTCGCCTAGTAGAGTTTCAAGAACATCTTCCATGGTAACTATTCCAGAAGTTCCTCCAAACTCATCTACTACTACAGCAACTTGTTGCCTTTGAGTTAGGAACATATCAAGTGCGCTGTCTACTGAACTTGTACCTTTAATAGATTTTACAGGTTTCTTGAATTCAGAAATTTTTCGATCCCATTCATCCCTGCTTGCAGCCATCAATAATTCAGAACGAATGACGATTCCAGAAACATCATCTATACTTTCACCATAAACAGGTATTCTAGAGAATCTAATGACCGTGTTTTCATCAAGAATTGATTTGATCGTTGAATCCTCTTGGAATGATGTAACAACAACGCGTGGAGTCATAACTTCTTCAACATTAATTTCTCTTAATCGCAGTAAATTGTGAATAACGGTTTCTTCATCTTCTTCGAGAATTCCTTCTTCTTCACCCAAATCAGCTAATGCGGCCACATCATCTCTTGTTACAAGTGATTGAGAACCCTTGGGCATAATCGCTTTCAACCATTGGATTGGTACGATAATAATAGCTAGTGCAGAAGTCATTAACGAAAGTATATGCCCGGAAACTGGAGCAAGTTGTTTCCAATATGCAGTTCCGAGTGTCTTTGGAATTATCTCAGATAAGAATAGGACCGCTAATGTCAAAATAATTGATGCCACTGTAAGTGCTTCTTCTCCATATAGTATCTGTACTTGTGAACCAACTCCTGCAGCACCCATTGTGTGAGCAATAGTATTTAGTGTCAAAATCGCAGTTAATGGTCTAACTGCATCATCATCTTTCAATTTCGACCACATTGTTCCAATTTTGGATTTTTCTTTCTGCATCACTGCGATGTGGGTGTGAGGCATAGATAGCACTACGGCTTCTAAAATAGAACAAAGAAAAGATACACCGAGAGCCAGTGTAGCATAGAATATCAGCAATGTATAATCCATTTTTAGTCGACGGCTCCTAGCCGGGCTAAGTTGTCGTGTAGAAAGTAGTTATTCAAAATGACGCATTAAAATGGTAATTTTATATTATTCAAGGGTGAAACTCAAGAAGCGGTATGTTTTGGGCCAATTTGGAGGGATAGATTTGTCAAGCAGTAAATCAGAGAATGTGCTGATTTGTGTAGCTTGGCCATACGCTAATGGTCCACTTCACCTTGGTCATGTGGCGGGATGCTATTTACCTCCTGACATTCATGCGAGGTATGAAAGGGCTCTAGGAAATAAGGTACTAATGGTTTCAGGATCTGATGAACATGGCACCCCAATTACAGTCACTGCTGAGCAAGAGGGAGTCAGCCCTCAAGATATAGTTGATAAATTTCATAAAATCAACACTGAGGCTTTAATCAATCTCGGGTGTTCATGGCAGCCAAATATTGACCCTAGAGGAATTGAGTATGGAGGGTCATTGTTCAATAGAACATCAGATGAAGAACATAAAAAGATAGTTAAATCAAATTTTAGTAAATTAATGAAGGCTGGACTTTTTGAAAGAAAAACAATGCAGCAGTACTATGAAGTTTCTAATGATGGCTCCGGTAGATTCCTCCCTGACAGATATGTTGAGGGCACCTGTCCAAAATGTTCGGCTGAGGGGGCTAGAGGTGATCAATGTGATGAATGTGGAGCTACATATGAATCAATTGAATTACTAAATCCAAAATCAAAGATGAATCCAGATGCCAAAATAGAAGTTAGAGATACGGATCATTTATTTTATCGTCTAGACTTATTCCAAAACGCATTAGAAGAACATGCACAATCTCGTCAGAGTGTTTGGAAGTCTAATGTTAAAGCCATGACTAAACAGTGGTTAGACATGGGTTTGAGGCCTAGAGCCGTTACTAGAGACTTATCCTGGGGTATTTCATTACCGATAGATGGTGATGAATGGAATGGCAAATGTGTGTATGTTTGGTTCGAGGCTGTTCAGGGTTATTCCACATGTGCACAGATTTGGGCCAGAAAATTCGCTTCCAAGAATAATCATCCGAGAGGTAAAGATGCTTGGAGGGATTGGTGGTGCATCGGTGAAAATGGTGAGCAACCTAGACACTTATATTTCCTTGGAAAGGATAATATCCCTTTCCATACCGTTATATGGCCTGCATTAATTCTAGGACTTAATCATGCAGAAAATGGAAAAACCTCTGATGATGAAATTTTAATGCCTAAGGGCGGTGATTTAGCATTAGAAACAAATGTACCAGCGATGGAATATCTTATGCTTTCTGGGGGGCAATTTTCTAAGTCAAGAAAACACGCTGTGTGGCTGCCATCATTCCTGGAAAGGTTTGACCCCGATACTCTTAGGTATTATCTTTCAATTAATATGCCTGAGAATCATGACACTGATTTCAATTGGCCAGATTTCGTCGAGAAAATTAATAGTGAATTAATAGCTGCATACGGTAATTTTGTTCATCGGGTATTGACTTTAGGTGCAAGATTAGAAGACAATCCTAAATCCCCTCTAAGTGGATTCGAAGATTTAAATTTAACATCTGAATATCAAAATAAGTTAGAAGATTTACATAAATCAATATCTGATTCACTCAATAAACATAGGTACAAAGAAGCATTGAGGTATGTAATGAATGCTGCGCAATTAGGTAATCAAATGCTGCAAAATGCTACTCCATGGAAATATCTTTCACCTAGTTCAGATTCAAATAATATTAATTACGATGATGAAAGAAAAAGTTCTCTTGCAATGCTTTCCTTTGGTTGGAGAATTGCTAGATTCCTTTCAATTACTACACAACCATTCCTTCCATTCAGTGCCTCTAGATTGTGGGATTCTCTAGGTCAAGAAGGTGATGTAAGTTTAGTTGACTGGAATTCAGCAATTGATTGGAATGTTGAAATGACTTGGAATAGTAACAAGCCCGAACCACTCTTCAAGAGACTTGATTTGGATGAAATTTTGTCTTCTGAACAAGCATTAGTAGATAATATTGAGAGCAAAAAAGAATTAGCCCATTCTGTTAAGGGCGGAAAAAAGAAAAAAGGAGATAAAAAAATGAATGAAACACCTGAAGGTATTGAATATCTTGATTTTGAAACATTTATGAAAGTGGATCTTAAAGTTGGAAAAATTACCAGCGTTGAAGACCACCCTAATGCAGATAAATTGTATGTTGTGAAATTGGATGACGGAACGACAAATGGAAGAACTATTTGTGCTGGAATTAAAAAATACTACAGTATTGAGGAATTAACAGATAAATCAGTCATTTTTGTATCAAATCTAAAACCACGTCCACTGAGAGGAATCACCTCTGAAGGAATGATGCTCGCTGCAGATGATGGCGAAGATAATGTCAAACTGATTACAGTTGATGGTGATATTAAAACAGGTTCTCAAGTTAGATGATTTAGTTTAATCTTTCGCGAACGATTTTCAATGATTCTTTAGATAATACCCTAGATTTTTCTAGAAGTTCTTTGGATTTCACATCTAAATCACCTATCATTTCCGATGGTAAAGAACCAATATTGATGTCCACATTGAATAGAGCGCCTTTTGCCGCTGCACTCGCTAAAAGTGAAGCAACCCCTACATCAGATACAGCATTTGCATTACCCTTATGCGCTAAATCTGGTAAGACTTCTAATAATTGATAAGCTAATTCTGCGGTTTGAAATGGTACTAATGCAGCTTTTAAGGTAGCATTTCTGATGGCATTTTTTCTGACCTCAATTTCCTCTTCAGTTGCTTTTGGTAACTTAAAACAATCCATTACAGAATCAAAGGAGTCACTATCTTCTTTAGCAAGTGTTCCGGCTTGAGAAAAAATTTTGATAGCAACTAATTGTGCTTCTTCAGCACACGCCCAACCATCTTTCCATTTCTCTTTTCCAATAGTTAAATCAGCAACCATGCATGTTAATGCTGCTGCTTGACCAAGAGCAATAGCACTCGCAGTACCTCCCCCAGGTGTGGGAGAAGACGATGCTAAAGCAGATTGAAAATCCCGTAAACTCATATCCATCCAATCCATCTTATTCATCACTCCTCAATGCCCACTCAATAATTCTATTATTTGGTTCAAATTTATCTAAATAGTTTAGTCCTAAACCTTCAATTGCACAATTTACTAATTCACCTTCATCTGCACCTTCCTTGTCACTAAACCATTTACCTGCCTCAGTCATTACTTTCAATGGAACCAAGCCAACAATTTCACTTCCGAGTAAATTTTTCCCATGATCTTCAGCAATAACTCTACACGCTTCAAAAGCAATATGTAGGGGGCAAGAATTGACGTCCAATATATTCATTGAAACTTGACTTATGTTATTTGATTCTAAAGTTACACCCATGCCCTGTACTTTGTTTAGCATTCCGGGGATTCTAGTTTTTTTACCATTTCGTTTCACTAAACGCCCTGAACTTCTAACTGTGGAACCAATAATTTTTGAGACAGTAGCATCAACCTCGTCGACATTTACATTGTATGCAATTAATATATCTCTAGAACCAATTGTGATTCCTCCCGATCTTGCAACTTTATCATCCCAGGAAGTTGGCCCAAAATCTGGATATCTAGTGGTTTCAGAGTGGGATGTATCGCCATTTTCCAATCGATTTCTAAATCCTTCATACTCTTCTTTTCTCAGAGAAGAGAGTAAAAATCTATCATCATGGCTTGCAGAGTACCCATATAGGAATGTTGGGACCGAAAATTCTGATGCAACACGCTCAGCAAGTTCTTTTGCATATTGAGAACATTCATCCATTGTAGCACCTTCTAATGGTATGAATGGGCAAACATCAACAACACCTAATCTAGGATGTTCCCCATTATGCAACTGCATGTCAATATTGGCAATCGCAGATTCAATCAGATTATATGCAGCCTGTTGAACAGACCTTGGTTCACCGGCAATTGTGATGACAGTGCGGTTATAATCAGCATCAGGTTCGACGCCCAATACAGAACAGCCTTCAACATCTCTTGCCGAAGAAACAATTTTTTCGATTTTTTCTAAATCCCGCCCTTCAGAAATATTTGGAACACATTCTATAATGGCTGCCATGGTATAATGCTTGCAAAGGAGGACTTTGAAGTTAAGTATTGATATCAACTGTATAGTGCATCTGGATTACCTTCTGA
>MDTE01031478.1_pt1 | contig 13338 bp, 9 predicted proteins | sample 811231 | NCBI WGS metagenome assembly MDTE01 (sample SAMN05326651, study PRJNA326480) | marine metagenome | isolation source: seawater | place: Indian Ocean: Red Sea | collected 2010
TGGATTCTGAAAATGAAGAAAACTACAAAATTAAATAAAAAAATTTTTTTCAAAGGTTTGTTCCCTCTAGTAATTTTAATTTACCTGTTTTTAAATCCATTAAAAGTTCATGCAGAAATTGCAGAAATAGAAATTAATGGAGAATTAATCAATGCTAGTAGTGAGTTCCTGAGAGATTTAGATTTTGAAACATGGCAACTAGTTGCATATAAATCCTCACTCTTTGAAAATAAATTAATCCTAAGGGTTATTGGATATCCTGGTAATCTTAGAATAGATCATCCAACTAATTTACAAGTTTACTCTGGAAGAAAACAGTGGATACTTAGCGATAAAACATTATTAAATACTGAATTAGTTAGTGATAGAAGACAAGCTGCTGCAGAATTTGATTTGAATGAACTCATTATAAATATTGATAAAAATAGACCACTAAGATTATCTTTGCCTGGTGTTTTCTCAGAGTTGCCAGTTCCACCTTTCGTTGTTAAAGAATGGCGATCATTAAATTAATAAATTTTTAAGAGATGATTGATAGTAATAATACTGACATAAAATGGATGAAAAGGGCCATTTTCTTAGCTTCATTAGGTAAAGGTACAACAAGCCCAAACCCTATGGTTGGAGCAGTAATTTTAGATAAATACGGAAATCTTATTTCGGAGGGATTCCATTACAAATCAGGGATGCCTCATGCGGAAGCAATGGCTTTCAATAACTTAAAAAAAGATGCAAAAGGTGGATCAATATATGTAAATCTTGAACCTTGTTGCCATCATGGTAAAACCCCCCCCTGTGTCGATAAAATAATCTCCTTTGGGATAAAAAAGGTCTTTATTTCTATTCAAGACCCTGATAAAAGAGTTTCCGGTAAAGGTATTGAATTTCTTAAAAATGCTGGGATTCAAGTTCATATAGGATTATGTGAGAAAGAATCGCATGAATTAAATAAATCTTTTATTCACCGTAATACTACTAACAATTCTTTTGGTGTCCTGAAATGGGCAATGAGTATGGATGGAAGAGTTGGGCTAAAAAATGGCAAAAGTAAATGGATTACTAATAAATATTCAAGATTTTTGGTTCACGCTTACAGGGCACGCTTTGACGCAATAATTATTGGTGGTAATACATTAAGACATGATGATCCACTTCTGACTTCGCGAGGAATAAAAAAGCCAGAACCATTGAGAGTAATATTCACAAAAACTTTAGATCTTCCTGAAAAATCAAATTTATGGGATTGTAATTCAGCTAGAACTCTCGTTGTCTATGACTCTTCAACCGCAAATAAAAAATATCTTAATAGAATTCCAGATTGTGTCGAAGTGGAAGAACTACCATCTGATAATCCTAAATTGCTTTCCCATTTGTTAGCCCAAAGAGGCTGTAATAGTGTTTTTTGGGAATGTGGGCCAAAGTTAGCAACCGCTGCGATTAAAGCAGGGTGTATTCAAGAGTTAATGACCTTTATTTCTCCAAAAATATTGGGTGGAGAAAATAGCATGAATCCCTTTGCAGATTTTAAATTTACAGATATGAATGAAGTTTTTAATTTAAAGACTACTGAAATTAGATTTATTGGTAATGATATTTTTGTTAAGAGTCATACGTAGTTTAATTGTTTATGAGTTTTGAATAAAAATACCGTACGGTTCTTACCCACATATATTTATACAGGTACGGAACTCTTTCGTTTAGTTTATAATAGATTAATAAACAAATAATAATTATGCCAATAAGACAAGATGATAATCAACCCAATAGGAGATTTGGAATAATAAATATCATCTTAATTGGGGTCGGAGCGTTACTTCTATTCAGTAGCTTGTTCCCTAATCAAAATATGCAAATACCAAGAGTTCCTTACTCCTTATTTATAGATCAAGTAAATGATGGTGAAGTTAAGAGAGCTTATATTACTCAAGAACAAATTAGATACGAATTAAATGGAGCAGAAGAGGGGGCACCTTCAGTCTTAGCAACCACTCCAATCTTTGATATGGATTTGCCCCAAAGGCTTGAAAATAAAGGAGTAGAGTTTGCAGCTGCTCCACCTAAAAAACCTAATTTCTTTTCAACGATTTTAAGTTGGGTTGTTCCTCCATTGATATTTATTTTGGTATTGCAGTTTTTTGCTCGAAGAAGCATGGGCGGTGGCGGTGCACAAGGAGCATTGAGTTTTACAAAAAGTAAAGCTAAAGTATATGTCCCTGATGATGAATCAAAAATAACTTTTGACGATGTCGCGGGTGTTGATGAAGCAAAAGATGAACTAACTGAAATAGTTGACTTCTTGAAGAAACCTGAAAGATATACTGATATAGGCGCGAGAATTCCTAAAGGAGTCCTTTTGGTAGGTCCTCCAGGAACAGGTAAGACCCTACTTTCAAAAGCAGTTGCTGGAGAAGCAGAGGTTCCTTTCTTTATAATTTCAGGTTCAGAATTTGTCGAACTTTTTGTAGGTGCAGGTGCTGCTAGAGTAAGGGATCTATTTGAACAAGCTAAGAAAAAGGCTCCTTGTATAATTTTTATAGATGAATTAGATGCTATTGGTAAAAGTCGCTCTGGATCAATGGGTGTCGTAGGAGGTAATGATGAAAGGGAACAAACACTAAACCAGTTACTTACAGAAATGGATGGTTTCGCTTCCACTGACAAACCAGTCATTGTTCTTGCTGCTACAAACCAGCCAGAGGTACTAGATGCTGCTTTGTTAAGACCCGGTAGATTTGATAGACAAGTTTTGGTTGATAGACCAGATTTGTCTGGTAGAAAAACAATTCTAGAAATTTATACTAAAAAAGTTAAATTAGCAGAATCAATTGACTTAGATTCTATCGCCCAAGCTACAAGTGGGTTTGCGGGAGCTGATTTAGCTAATATGGTTAATGAGGCTGCTTTATTAGCTGCTAGAGCAAAAAGAAAAAGCGTTGAGCAACAGGATTTAAGTGAAGCTATTGAGAGAGTTGTAGCAGGCCTAGAGAAAAAAAGTAGAGTTCTCCAAGATGATGAAAAAAAAGTTGTTGCTTATCATGAAGTTGGCCATGCTATTGTTGGACATCTCATGCCAGGGGGATCAAAAGTTGCGAAGATTTCAATCGTACCAAGAGGCATGAGTGCGTTAGGATATACACTCCAACTTCCTACTGAGGAAAGATTTCTTAATTCTAAAGATGAATTGAAAGGTCAAATAGCAACATTATTGGGTGGCCGTTCGGCAGAGGAGATCGTTTTTGGGAAAATTACTACAGGTGCTTCTAATGATCTCCAAAGAGCAACTGATATTGCTGAACAAATGGTGGGTACTTTTGGTATGAGTGATATTCTTGGTCCTCTTGCTTATGACAAGCAAGGTGGTGGACAATTTTTAGGTAATACTAATAATCCAAGAAGATCTGTTAGTGATGCAACAGCGCAAGCTATAGATAAAGAAGTAAGGGATTTGGTAGACGATGCGCATGAAACGGCATTGAATATCTTAAGAAATAACTTACAATTGTTAGAATCTATTTCTCAAAAAATTCTTAAAGAAGAAGTGATTGAGGGAGACGATCTAAAAAATTTACTTGCAGAATCTAAGATGCCTTCATAGTAAAATCTAAATCTTAATACAAATATTTATGATCAAATCTAACAAGCTTGGTAATAATAATTTTTTATCAAGCTTGGACCTATCAACTGATGAAGTTTTTCATATTTTAGAGCTTGCAAAAAAATTAAAAAATAAAGATCTTAATATTCAATTAAAAAATAAGGTTTTGGGTTTAATTTTCAATAAGTCGTCTACTCGGACAAGAGTAAGTTTTCAGGTTGCGATGTCAAGACTTGGAGGAACTACTATTGATCTAAATCCAATGACTTCGCAAATAGGAAGAGGGGAACCAATTAAAGATACAGCAAGAGTTTTAAGTCGTTATTGCGATGTAATTGCTATTAGAACTTTTAATCATGCTGATTTGGAGGAATATTCAAAGTGGTCCTCAAAACCAATTATTAATGCTCTTACAGATTTAGAACATCCATGCCAAGCATTGGCCGATTTTTTAACAATAAAGGAGGAATTTTTAGATTTTAAAAATGTAGTTTTAACATTTATAGGTGATGGTAATAATGTTGCAAATTCTCTTATGCTTTGTGGAGCATTATTAGGAGTAGAAGTTAGAATTGCTTGCCCTAAAGGTTATGAACCTAATTTATTTGTAATCAAAAAGGCTCTTGAAATATATAAAGATAAAAATCTATTGAAAATCACAAATGATCCCCAGACTGCTATCACAGGAGCAAATGTTTTATATACAGATGTATGGTCCTCTATGGGGCAAGAAAGTCTTAAGGAAAATAAAGATAAAGATTTTAATGGTTTTACTATCGATAGAGATTTAGTAAAAAAAGCTAATAAAAATGCAATTATTCTTCATTGCTTACCAGCTTACAGGTCTAAAGAGATAACTGATGATGTAATTGATTGTAGTAAAAGTAGAATTTTTGATCAAGCAGAAAATAGAATGCATGTTCAACAAGCTCTCTTAGCTTGTTTGCTTTCCTAAAGGTAACTTGCAATAGTTGCTGAAAAGAGGTACAAATGTATTAGTGTAAATTTTGTGTTGTGATCAATTCTTGTGAAAATCTTACAGAAGCTCAAAATGAGCTTTATGGATGGATTAGAAATTATATGAAAGATTTTCACCATAGCCCATCAATAAGACAGATGATGCAGGCAATGGGATTAAAATCTCCTGCACCAATACAAAGCCGTTTAAAACATTTGCAAGAAAAAGGTTATATTTCATGGCAGGAAGGTAAAGCTAGAACTCTTCAATTAGTTGATGAAGTTATTGAAGGTATTCCAGTAATGGGATCAGTAGCTGCAGGTGGCTTAATTGAAACTTACTCTGATGTTAATGAAAATTTAGATATTTCTGATGTTTTAAAGAAGAAAAATATTTTTGCTCTTACTGTAAATGGAGATTCAATGATTGATGCCTGCATTGCAGATGGAGATATGGTTTTAATGGAGCCTATAACTGATTCATACTCATTAAGAAATGGAACAATTGTAAGTGCCATGGTTCCAGGTCTAGGAACAACTTTAAAATATTTTTTTAAAAGAGGCGGAAAAGTATTTCTTGAAGCAGCTAATCCAAATTATGAACCGATTGAGTTGAATTCAGATAATGTGGTTTTTCAGGGTAAACTTTTAGCAGTTTGGAGAAAAATTTAGATTTCAAGATTATAATTATTAGATCTCTAGATTATAATAAATTGATAAATTTTCATAAATTACTTTTAAACCATTGGATTGTTTTTATAAGTCCTTCTTTTAATTCAATTTTTGGTTCCCAATCCAAAACTTCTTTCGCCAAAATAATAGAAGGTTTTCTCTGTTTAGGATCATCTGAAGGCAAGTCTTTATATTCAAATTCTAAATTTGGATTTATTAAATCTCTAACTAAAAAGGCTAATTCTTTTATTGAAAATTCATTTGGATTCCCAATATTCATTGGCTTTTGATAATTACTTTCCATAAGAAGAATCATACCCTCAATTAAATCGTCAACATAACAAAATGATCTTGTTTGATCCCCTTTGCCATAAAGTGTAATTTTTTCATTTTTTAAAGCTTGAATTATAAAGTTGCTTACTACTCTTCCATCGTCAAATCTCATATTTGGACCATAAGTATTAAATATTCTCATAATTCTGGTATCAACTCCATTTAATCTTTTATAGTCTGAGCATAGTGTTTCAGCTATTCTTTTACCTTCGTCATAACAACTTCTTATCCCAGTAGTATTTACAGACCCATTGTAAGATTCTGTTTGAGGATGTTCCTCCGGATCTCCATAAACCTCACTTGTACTTGCTAATAAAAACTTTGCCCCAACTCTTTTTGCTAATCCCAACATGTTATAAGTTCCTAAAAAACTAGTTTTAGTTGTTTTAATAGGATTGAATTGGTAATGAATAGGAGAGGCAGGGCAAGCTAAATGCCAAATTTTATCTACTTCAATTTTTATTGATTCTGTAACATCATGTCTTATTAGTTCAAAATTGGGGTGATTCATCAGTGGCTCTATATTTTTCTTTATTCCAGTAAAGAAATTATCTAAACAAATTACTTCTTCACCTCTCTCTAATAATTTTTTTGATAAATGCGATCCTAAAAATCCACTACCGCCAGTAACTAAATTTCTTTTCATTAACTTGTAATGTAAGTTATTTTGACCTTAAACTATAGTAAATTATTTAGGTGAATATTTTTCTTTAAAAATTAAATTTAGAGATTTATTGAAAAACAAAATTATATTTTACATAAATGAAAAATAACATAAATAAAATAATTTGTTGCATTGGTGCTGGATATGTTGGAGGACCAACTATGTCAGTAATAGCAAAGAACTGTCCTGACTGGAAAGTTAACGTAGTAGATTTAAATGAGGATAGAATTAATGCTTGGAATGATGATGATTTATCTAAGTTGCCAGTATTTGAACCTGGCTTAGAAAAAATTATTAAAAAGTGTCGAGGGGAAAACCTATTCTTCTCAACACAAATTGAAGAAAATATTGCTGAAGCAGATATTATTTTTATTTCTGTAAATACTCCAACAAAAACAAAAGGTATTGGTGCTGGTTATGCTAGTGACTTGAAATGGATAGAATCTTCAGCAAGACAAATAGCAAAATTTTCTAAAAACCATACTATTATTGTTGAAAAAAGTACTTTACCTGTAAAGACTGCCGAAACAATTAAAACAATTTTAAATTCATCTGAACAAAATAACTCTTCAGATATAGATCATAATAATCAGACTTTTTCAATAATATCTAACCCAGAGTTTCTCGCAGAAGGTTCTGCTATCAATGATCTTGAAAATCCTGATAGAGTTTTAATTGGAGGAGAAGATGATGATTCAATTAATTTAATATGCGATATATATAAAAATTGGGTTGACCCAGAAAAAATAATAACGACAAATATATGGAGTTCAGAGTTATCAAAATTAGTAGCTAATGCTTTTTTAGCGCAAAGAATTTCATCTATTAATTCTATTTCGGCACTTTGTGAAGTAACCGGGGCTAATATTAACGAAGTAGCTAATGCAATTGGAACTGATACAAGAATAGGGAGGAAATTTTTGAAATCAGGACCAGGTTTTGGAGGAAGTTGCTTTAAAAAAGATATTTTAAATCTCGTATATTTATGTAGATATTATGGATTGAACGAAGTTGCAGATTACTGGGAAAAAGTAGTTGATATTAATTTATGGCAACAAAAAAGAATATCGTCTTTAGTAATCAGAAATCTATTTGGAACACTATCAAATAAAAAATTAGCGATATTCGGATTTTCTTTTAAAGCCAATACAAATGACACGAGAGAATCTCCAAGTATAAATATTTCTAAAAGTTTGCTGCAGGAAGGTGCAAAGTTAAATTTTTATGATCCTAAAGTTAGTGAAAAGGAAATATTAATAGAATTTAATGAGAAAATAAATCAAAATAATGTTTTGGTGAGTGATTCGGCTTTAGAGGCTGCTCATCAATCCGATGCTATTCTCGTATTAACAGAATGGGAAGAATTTAAAGACTTAGATTGGAACAACATATTTGAGGTAATGAGAAAACCGGCATGGATTTTTGATGCAAGAATTTGTTTAGAAAAAGAAAGATTAAAAGACATTGGTTTCATGGTTTGGACTTTAGGAACAACATAACAGCTCCAATAAGTTACTAGATGATTTCTCTTTTAAAAATATTAAAAATTAAACCTAGGAATATTTTTCTCTATTTTTAATCTATTGAAAGGTTTTATATTTTCTTTTATAAAAAAATTTTTATTTTTTTTATTTAAAATTATTCCTTACTAAATCTCTTCCAAATCCAATGCTTTCACTAATACCTCTGTCCTCTGGGTAATAAAAAGTTGTATCTACAGTGAATAATCTTTTAAATGGTTCTTTTGAAGGCAAAGTTTTTTTGTACTCTGTTCCAATAACTGGTTGTGCATATCTATATCGATTACAACATGAACTAATTAGGTCTTTATCTTCTAAATTCGGGTTTATTGCTTTTATGCAATCCCATGCTTCTTTGATAAGGCTTGAATCAGATTTTAAATAGTTTGGATGCTTTTGGGGGACATAAAATGGCACATATGTAATATGAGAATCTAATTCTCGTAAATTACTCATTTCTACTATTCCAGGAATTGAATATCTGTTATCATTTATGTTTGTCCAGAAATTATCGGTAACTTTTTTACGAGTTTTTAAAATAATACAGGCGCATGCAATAGATATAGTTTTCTCATAATTTTTAATGATGTTATTATCTATGCCGCTTTCTATAAATATTTTAGTTAGTAGTGGAATCGGAATTGTTGTTATGACGCTATCGTAGGTATCTGTTTTATTCCTTGATTTTATTATTGCTCCTCCATTTTTTATTGGATTGATACATAAAACTGGATTAGATAGGTGAAAAGTACCTCCATTTTTTTTTATAATTTTCTCTAATTTATTTATTAGTACTAATGACCCGTCGTTTAGATAACCAAGTTTTTCTTCTAAACCTTTTCTTGATTTTCCTAATCTTTTTATCCTGCTCCAAATCCATGCTGCTGAAATTTTACTAGAAAAATTATAAAATTTATATTCAAAAAGTTTTCCCCATAAAATTGAATATCCCTTGATTCCTAACCATTTTTTTAACCAATCTACTGCCGAAATTTTATCTAACTTGCTCCAGTCTTTAATTGTTAGGCATCTGAAAGCTTGTAAAAGATATCTAATTCTTATAAATAATGAAACTTTATTAAAAAATAATACTGATTTCAAAGAACCCCATTTATATAATTTATTTTGGTAAAAAAAACCCATTTTAGTTTTTTTCCATTTTAATTCTCTTTTTAAACCTATCTCATCAAGTAAATCAAAAAATGCATAGTCATTTAGACAGTGAAAATGATAATACCTTTCGATTTCTAATCCATCAAAATTAAATGATGCAGCCATTCCTCCAATTCTATTATCTGCTTCAAAAATCTCTGGCTTATAACCCTTTAAAATTAGCTCATAAGCTACCGCTAAGCCCATTGGACCCGCTCCAATTACAGCAACTTTATCTGATTTGAAACTCATTTTTATTGGGATTTAGTGTTTTTTTATTTTAGAATGAAATGTTGCTCTTGTTATTTCTTTGCTTACTGTAAGTTAATTTAAAAGTCTTATTTAAGCAAATTTTTTATATTTATTATGGAGTAAATATTAGTCCAATTTATTACTTCATAAGTATCTCCATCAAACAGTCTACAAAGTCATAATTTGTAAAGATATTTATTAAGAAAATATTCCCCACTAAAAATTACTTTTTAGTAGTCTCATTTACCAAGTAATTGCTCCATTCGGGGAAGTAAACCATTTCCATAAATTCAGCGGAAGAGGTAGTGCAGGAGTGGCCCATTCTAGAGGATTAATTGCCCACCAATCTGGAGGAACGCCATATACCTTTAATGCAGGTGTTAATATATTTAGACCAATAATCCAACTAAGCCATAATTTTAATTTTGAATCGGACCAATTATTTCGATCTTTCAGAATTTCTATTGCAACAGGAATCATAGGGAAAAAGAATGCGGTCGATCTACTAACATCAGCAACAGTAAAAGTTGCCAATATTGATATCCCAGATGAAAAAATAAATATAAATGAACGGATTGATACCTTATCTTTTAGAAGAACAATTAGAGCTAAGATAGGCACTGTCCAAAACCACCTATAGCCAAGAAAAGTCATAATAAATAAACTAAACCAACTTGATGGATTTAGTATTCGTACATAATTATTAATATTTTCCACTTCATAAGGTTCGAAGATTCCTGGACCTATTAAGCCATGTTGTAAAGAAATTTTGACAAAAATTGCTACTGCTATCCCAATAAAAAAGGAAAAAATTAATGGGAATATGTTCTGAAGTATTTCCCTCCAAGATTCTTTTTTAGGCCACCACCAAAGCAATATAAAGGGTAATGAGAGTATAATTCTCTCATCATTAATACATCCAATTGCAGTAGCAACAATTATAAGCATTGGATGACGAGAAATCATCAATAGACTTATCGGAAAAAATGTTAAAGAATCAGGATGGCCCCAATGAGTGTTCACCCATTGCGTTAAATGAGTTGTAGCCAAACCAAATGTAGTTAATAGGGATAAACTTTTACTAAACCTTTTTTTTAAAGAAAAATTAAAAACTACTAAAGTTGAGATTAGGGCTATATAAGCAATTCCAGGTGATCCCAATAAGGCTAAAATTTCGCGACGTTCACCACACCATCCTAAAGCTTTTGCTATTGATGGCTGAACAAGACGATAAGCCAGTATTGGCTCTTTAAGGTTTTTTGTGAAAGGATCAATACATTGAGCCAAAATATCATCACGCCGAGTAGTGCCAGAACCCTCTCCTAAAAATAGAGTTAATCTTGGGGAAAAAAGGAAAAGACTAAATAACCAACTAAAAAAACCTATAATTATTGAATTCATCTTTAGCAATCTTTGCATTAAATTAACATGTAAACTTTATCAATATAATTTAACCCTTCATAAGTAAATTATCTCAATCATATGCAAATTAATAGTATTCTTTTTTGAACATTTTAAAAAGCCTACAATCTAACTTAATAGTTATTACTAATCCAAAAAAAATTTTATCTAAAAATGTTTAAGGGATATTTTTATTGAAATGGAAAATATGAAATATATTATTTATATGTCAATAGAAGTGGAAAATAAAAATAATATTTAGCTTAATGTTAAGAAAGCTTTGCTAATCAAATTATTTTTTTTAAAAGTTTTAAAAAATATATATCTTTAGAGCAGGTTCTAATTGCATGTTGGACATTTTTTAAAATTATTGTATTTAATTGCTGAATTTAATATTTTAAGTCGTTCACCCTCTATTCCATAAAACTCCCAATTAATATTAGAAATAAAATAAATTCTTTTTTCTTTTAGAAAATCCGTTAATTGTTTTAGAGTCGTTTTTTCTTCAAAAAGAATTGATAATTCTGGACTCCATATTGTTGTAATATTATTACCTAATTTGTTTATTTGTGAAGCAAGAACAGCATTATCTGTAACTAATAATGAATCTTTTATATTATGAGAATCTAAAATCTCATAAATTTCTTTAATTTTTTGTTCTTGCAAATCAAAATAATTTCGATAGTCTTTCTCGTATTTTTTTTGATCAACAATTGATGAAAAAGTTTTTATTGGACTTTGAATAAGGTATCTTGCTCCTGGTCCTACAGCAAAGTCTAAAAGTGACTTAAGGCTAATAAGTGCTAAAAATATGAATTTAATAGGTTTAATATTAAAAGTAGATATAAATATCGCTGAAAGTATAAATATTCCAGGCATTAATATTCTTAAAGAAAACCCATAACCTGCCGATGTATAATCTAACGACCTTATAAAATTAACTACTGGTATAAAAGAAATAATAATTAAAGATTTATTTGAAGAAAATAATTTTTGCTTGAATTTTGGTATTAGCAACAATAAAAGGGGAAGGCATGACCATAAAATCCAAAAATTCATTTTTGAGATTTCATAAAAAGACATTGATGCTAATGATTTTATTTCAGATACACTTTGAATATATTCAGCATGAACAGGGTGCTTACTAAATCCTAAAAAAGGTATCGAAAGGAATGGATTACCTGAGTTTAAATAATTCATTAAATACCAAAAAAAAGGAAATATTAGGCTACTGGTGGATACTAATATCGCATTTATTAATTTAACTTTTAGTAAATTACTTTTTGTGGAATTCCAATTAAATATCCCATACAAAACACTTAAGTAAACAGAAGCTGTTAATAACAAGCCATATTCTCGAACTAAAGAACATAAAGAAGCTAATAAACCAAAAACAACTAACTTTTTAAAAGTAATTCCTCTATTTTTCATATCCAGCATCATTAAGGAACTAGAACCTAAGCCTAAAATCATTAAAGATGTTTCTGAAGGGATCAAAAAATTTGCCGCTAGAGCAGTTGACATTACAATTAATGCTGCTTTCCATAAATAAACAGTTTTAGCTTTGTATACCGTTGCCAAAGATTGCATTAAAAATATTCCTGATATAAATTGAGAAAAAATTAGCGGCAAAGCCATTAGCCTTCCATAATATCCCTCTATTCCTAACCACCTTAATGGGATTAATAAAGAGACAAGGCCTAAAGGTATTCCATCAGGATAAAAGTATTTTCTGTAATCTAAGGAACTGATAGGTGGATAAAAATTAATATTTTTTTCTCTGATAGACATTTCAGCTAAGTAATCCCATCTGAACCCATTATCGCAGCACCCCATTGGATTTATAATAAATTTATATAAAGCAATAATTAAAAATAAAGACAGAAAAATTAGCGTTATTGTTTTATATAACTTGCTAGGTTTAACTAACCTAGCCTTATCTTCAAGGTAATTATATTGGTTAATTATTTCGCTCCCTAAGTAAAATTTAAAAATTATCGCTAAAAGAGAACTCGCAATAAATAAATAAAAAGGAGTGAAATTTAAGTTAAATATTCTGAAAATTGTTAAAGAGCTTGCATAAAAAACAGCACTTAAAGGAAACTTTAAAGCTCTGGGTACTGGACTTATTATTCCTGGAAGCCAAATCATTATAAACCCAACTATCCAGCCAAATAAAACTTGATTGAAACCAGTATCAGTCTCCAAATCTAAAATTTATAAAAGGGTTAGAGATCATAATACCAAATTTTAGCTATTCAATACTTGTTTCTTTCTAAAGATCTTTAAAAATTAATTAACAATATTTTGCAAATCCAAAGGTAAAGAATTAGAAGTAAAAAATATTTATTTAAGGATGAAATTAAAAATTTAAGTTTTTCTTTTAAAAAAAATAAAGAAATTTTCCCAACTAAAAAAATCTAGATCAATCTAAGAAAGTTAAGTTTAAAATAAAAAAGAATTAATTAAAAAAAGAGACTCAAATTTTAGAGTTTTATTTGAAATTTATTAAACTAAATTTAGTCTTAACGCTAAATCAGAACAAAATACTCTATTTGGATCCATCGATGTTTGTATAGTTTTCCATTCATTTAATTTAGGATAAGTTAATGAAAAAATATCTGATGATTGTCTAGAATCTTTTGCTAAATAAATTCTTCCACCAGCCTCTGCTATTTTTATATCTAATTCAAATAATGTTCTTTCAAGTTTAGGAATTGATAATGGTATATCAACAGCTAAAGTCCATCCTTTTTTTGGAAATGATAGAAAAGCAGAATTCTCTTCACCAA
>MDTE01007801.1_pt1 | contig 13337 bp, 10 predicted proteins | sample 811231 | NCBI WGS metagenome assembly MDTE01 (sample SAMN05326651, study PRJNA326480) | marine metagenome | isolation source: seawater | place: Indian Ocean: Red Sea | collected 2010
TCTTGCGACCAATGCTACAGTAGGAATATCATTTTTTTTCTTGTTTTTTATTAATTCTTTATCTATCTCAACTCCAGCACCCCTAATTAAAATTGAGTCATTATATTTAACTATTTTTCTTTTCAAGAAAAAATTCATATCGTCTGAATTCTCAAATATAACCCTATTTTTTTTATCATTCCCATAATGCGTATTTAACGTAAGCTTTAAAAGAAAAAGTAGAATTAATTTTAGAAATTTAGCCTTGATACTTTCTGAGGAGAATACAAAACCCATCCCAATAGGTGCATTTATAACTGATTTGATATTATTTATTCTGGCAGCAATTGATCCATAAATAATAGGTTTAGGACCCACATTATGAACTATATCAGGATTAATTTTTCTAAAAATAAAAAAATATTTTATAAGAACAAATAATTCATAAAAAGGATTTAAGCTTCTCCTATTAAGAGAAGATGATATAAATTTTATTCCCCTTTGTTCAATAAATTTTCTATCATTAGATTCATTACAAGTTACGAAAACATCGTATCCTGATTTTTTTGCGTCAATAGCTCTACTTAAAAAGTGAGATTTAAAAAACCAATCTTCAGTGAGGTTAATAAGAATTTTTTTATTGCTCATAATAAACTTTTCTATTTTGTTAAAACTGATTTCCTGAAAAATGTTTTAATTTTTCTTAAAGAAAGAAAAATTCTTAAAGTTATCATCTGAGGGAAGAAATTTAAAATTAAATACCATAAAAATACCAAACTAATAGGATAATTAGATTTTTTAAAATACCATTGAAAAAATATTGAAATTACACTTTTATTTTTATATATATTTGGATTTTTATTTTTTATATAATTCCATATAAAAATATGGTTCTTGATTGATCTAGATATTAACATCCCCGAATTAGATACATTGTAATGGAACAAACTTTTTTTGAGGCGCTTCCCAAAATAGTTTTTTGAGCCAAGTCTTATATTTATTTCCCAATCTTCATAACCCAATTTCATCTTTTCGTCATATAGGCCAATATCTAATATTATTTGCCTGGGAATTAAAATGGAATATGGGACTTGATTTGTGAACATTTGTTCAAAAAAATTAAATTCTTTTTCTCTTATTCCACGAGCTTCACCTTCTAAAAAACAATCTGAAAATGTGTAAGCAAATTTTTGATTAGCCATTAGATGAATATACAAATCATTAAGGGCAGTAGATTCAATCCAATCATCTGCGTCTAAAAAAAATAAGTAACTTCCCTTAGAATTAAGAACTCCATTATTTCTAGCGGAAGATAATCCTTTGTTTTTTTGATTAATTATTTTCAACAATTTATCATCTTTAAAATCTTCTAAAATTTTCAAAGTTTTTTTATCATTAGACCCATCATTTACAACAATTATTTCTTTATTCTTCCATGTTTGATTTTTAATTGATTGAATAGTTCTTCTTAAAGTCTTTCCACTATTGAAGCAGGGAACTATAACTGAAATAATTTGGTTATTTTTGAATTCCATATTCACATTTAGCCCATATTTCTCCCCAAATAGTAATAATTTCAATTATCGATAAATTCGCTTCATTAAGCTCATATTTTAATTCATCAATAGTGTGCTCAATTTTATGATCTAAATCAGAAAAGTAATACATACCTAATTGTTTTCGGAATGCAATTTGCCAATCTCTTTTAAAATAAGGAACCCTTATTAAAAAAGTTTTGGCATCACTAATAAAGAGAATATTTTTCAGAAACAAAGGCCTATTTTCAATATGCTCAAGTATATTTGAAAGAATTACAATTTCAGATTTTATTTTTTTTTGATCTTTGATATCCCCATGAATAAAAGTTAAATTTTTTAAATTATTTTCTTTAAGTTTTTCTTTTGCAAATTCAATATTATTTCTATCTATATCTATTCCAATTATTTCACTATCTGGAACTTTTTTAGCAATGCTTATCGCAACTGAGCCATTACCACATCCAACATCTAGAACATTATCACCATTATTTATACGGTCTATAAAAAAATCATGATAGTTCGTTAGTGAATGTTTTGGGTGAATTCCCTCTCCAAATTTCAATGCTCTTTCATTAATAATCCAGTCTAATTTATCTTTTATTAAAAATAAATTTTTAATTGATTGAGAAGTATTATTATCTCGTGATTCAAGAATCAAAAATGACGTAAATAAAAACCTTCTCAATTTTGGTGGTATCAACAACCATAGATAAGAAAATATTTTTGCAATATTTAAAATTGTTCTTTTTTTCATTTTTTAATTATTTGAGGCAAATTTCCATGCACTTTCACACATTTCATAAAGATCATATTTAGCATTCCACTTTAAAAGTTTATTTGCCTTTTTTGGATTTGCATAACAAGAAGAGGAATCACCCAATCTTCTTTTTGATATTTTAATAGGTACATTAAATCCTGAAATATTCTCAAATGTTTTTATTAACTCTAAAACACTTACACCTTTCCCAGTACCTATATTAAAAAAATTAATTCCTTTTGTCTCACTTATGAAGTCTAACGCTGCATAGTGTGCTTCTGACAAGTCCATTATATGAATATAGTCTCTAACACCAGTTCCATCTTTGGTAGCATAGTCATCTCCAAAAATTTTTAAAGAATCTTCAAATCCCTTAACAACTTTTAAAATTGCAGGCATTAAATTAGAACTTTCACTCGATAAAGGATCATCACCTATTAGAGTCGATTCATGAGCTCCAATAGGGTTAAAATATCTAAGGCAAACCACAGACCAATCAGTCTCAACTTTTACTAAATCTTTAAGGATTTTTTCAATAATTATTTTTGTCTCAGCATATGGGTTGAGAGCATTTAGCAAATGTTTTTCATCAATTGGACAATATTTAGGCTCTCCATAAACTGAGGCACTACTACTAAAAAGAAATTTCTTGACTCCTGTTGATCTCATTGCAGACAACAAACTTAGAGTTCCAACCACATTAACGTCATAATATTTTAGAGGCTTTATTAACGAGTCTGATACAGACTTAAGTGCTGCAAAATGAATGACTGATGTAATTTTATTTTGGATAATAATTTCTCTTAATTTTTGCGTGTCTTTTATGTCCAAGTCATAAAATATTATCTCTTGTTTTGTAATTTTTTCCAATTTTCTAAAAATGTCTTTCTTGCAATTACTAAAATTATCAACTATCACAAATTTTTGCTTTTTATCAGCAAGTACTGCCGCAGTATGAGAACCTATATAACCAAAACCCCCAGTAAGTAAGATGCAAGACATTGATTAAATAATATTTCCTAAAAATATAACATTGGTTAAAATGGTATTCATTTTGTAGGATTTTTAATATTTTTAGAGGATTTTTTAATATTTTCATTGAAAATCCAATCTACTATTTTTTTTGGTGGGTTATAACCTATATCTAATTTTGTAAGAATTGAAATAATTCCATTTATATTATTTTCAAATATAAAGTCCTTTAAAAATTGAATCTCAACATGAAGTTGATTCCATGGTACAAAACTTTCTTGAGCCTTAAATATTTTTGGATGTTTAGTGGGTAAAGAATTATCTTCTATTAGAAGTTCTTCATAAAGTTTTTCACCAGGTCTTAATCCAGTAATAATTATCTCAATATCGCCATTTGGATTTTTTTCATCTTTTAATTGTAACCCTGAAAAATTTATCATTTTTACAGCAAGATCATAAATTTTTACCGACTCTCCCATATCCAAAAGGAAGACCTCTCCGCCATCTGCCATTGCCCCTGCTTGAATAACCAGCTCTGCTGCTTCTTCAATAGTCATAAAATATCTACTTATATCTGGATGTGTGAGAGTAATAGGATTCCTTTCTTTTATCTGTTTACGAAATTTAGGGATAACAGATCCAGATGAATCCAAAACATTACCGAACCTTACTATCGAAAATTTAGTCTCTTTTTTCTTTTGATTTGCAAAAAGTCCTTGAAGACATAATTCGCCCAATCTTTTTGATGCTCCCATAACATTTGTTGGCCGAACCGCTTTATCTGTAGAAATAAATACAAAGTTTTTTACTTTTGTTTTTATAGAAGCTTTTGCAATTGTTAATGTCCCAAAAACATTATTTTTTAATCCCTCCGCTAAATTATGTTCTACTATTGGAACATGTTTATATGCTGCCGCATGATAAACAGTATTTGGTAACCATGTTTTAAAGATTGAATTTATATAGTTTGTATCTTGGATAGAGCAAATAAGAGGAATAATCTCAATAAGTTCGTCCTTATTTAAAATATTTAATTCATTAAGTATTTTATATAAAGAATATTCATTAGAATCTAGAATTAAGAGCGTCTTTGGCCTATGACTTAATATCTCTCTACATAGTTGACTTCCTATTGAGCCGCCTGCACCTGTAACAATTACAATTTGGCCTATGATATTTTGTTGTAATAAGAGTTTATCTGGATCAACTTTTTCTCTTCCTAGTAATTCATCAATTTCTAACTCCATTAGATTTGATGATGAAATATTGCCCTTTGCAATCTCAGCTAAATTTGGGAGAGTTCTTACTGAAAGATTAAATTTACTAACTTTTTTAATAATTTTGATCCTTTGAGAAGAACTTATCCTAGGCAAAGCTAATAATAGATATGAAATATTATTATTCTTAACAAGATGATCTAATGAATTTGGGGAATATATCTTCTTTCCAGCCAAAACTCTGCCTTGTTTATCTTTATCATCATCTAAAAAACAAGATACAAGAAATTCATTATTATTCTCTAAAGCTAATATAAGTTCCCTCCCAGCATTTCCAGCTCCATAAATTGCAGCTCTTGGAAGATTAGATTTCTTTATTCTTATCCTATATAAATTACCTATCCAGTATCTGATTAATGCTCTTGATCCTCCTACTGTAAAAAATAATAAAAGCGGCTGAATAATTCCTATAGTTCTTGGAACATCTCTGAAACTTATTAACGTGATGAATGTTGAGAATAAAAGACCATATATAATAATTGATTTTGAAACAGTGAGCATTGCAGGCCAGCCTGAATATCTAAATATAGTTCTATACAAACCACTAAAGTAAAAAACTGGAATTGCAAAAACTATTGATAAAAATGAAGGAAGAATAACAAAATTTTCTATATTTACAAATTCTCCAAGTCTCAAATAAAATGCGAACCATACAGTAGATATACACAAAAAAGAATCAACAACTAAAGAGATTATCAACTTTATATCTCGAGGTAAATCTAAGAAAAAAAATCTTATTTTTTTTATTTTTTTATTCATAATCTGATCTTAGAAACTTTCCTCAAAATGAATTTATTATAGCTCTAGTTCTCTTTTCTTAATAAATCTAGCTGGAATACCTCCTACTACTGTATAAGGTTCTATATCACTTGTAACAACTGCACCTGCTCCAATAATTGCACCATCTCCAATATTACAATTTGGCAAGATTACAGCATTTGAGCCGATCCAAACATCATTACCGACAACTATTTCCCCTTTAGTCATTCCTTGAGAAATTATTGGTATCTTACTACTTTTAAAAGTATGATTGTTAGATCTTAAAACCACATTTGGTCCTATTAAAACATTATTACCTATAATGATACTGCCTTTACCTCGAGCATTAATCATAACATTAGAATTTATAGAGGCATTGGAACCAATTTTCACCTTACTAAGATCACAAGCATATATTTTGCAATTTATCCCAAAATAAGAATTAGACTTTAAAAATACATTTCTTGGAAATTCTATTCTAATACCTGCTTCGAAACGATTATTTTCGGAAGATTCTCTTAATCTTAATTTGTAATAATATCCTCTAATAAAATTTCCTGTGCTCCCAGGAATATTTCTTATTAAATATTCAATCCAATCTTTGAGTTCCCTAATTAAAAGAAAAATTATTCTCATTAAAATCAATTCTTATTCAAAATATTAATTAATTTTAATCTATTTCTTACTTCTAAAATAAAAAATACAAAATTTAAAACTAAAAAATTAGGAGATTTAAAAAGATTTCTTTTTTTTATAATTTGATGCCTATTGTCAAATAATTTTGAGAACAAATTTAGATATTCGTTATTCATCCTCTCTGAATTATGAGGATATTGTGCTATTTTGTTTTTATATTTTGGATATTCTTTAAGCATTCTTCTTAAAGCAGGTATAAATTTTTGATCTTCAAATATAATTCCAAAGTCTTTACAATATTCAGGAAGTGCTCCACTATTTCTATAAATAATAGGTAATCCACATAATATTCCTTCTATATGATGCATACCAGCTGGTTCATTAATAGAAGCAGAGATATAAAGATGATGTTTAGAAAGTTCTTTACCTAATTTATTTCCATACATCGGCTTTAAGTATTTAGCATTTTTAAATTTAAATCCTTTTGGCAGGTTTCCAATATAGGTAAAATCTATAAGTCCAGTCCATTCAGGATTAGAAATTAAATCATCCAATTGTTTATAAACATCCCATCCTTTCATTTTATTTGGACTCCAATGGTGAGTAACTATTTTTAATGGGCTTTTGCCATCCCAACTATTATCAAAGTGATTTTTAAATATTTCTTTGTCCCCTCCATTAAGAATTACTTTTGAAGGCTTATCTTTTTGATATATGTCTAAATTTCTTAACCAAGACGCAATAAAAACAGTATAGTCTGCACAATAATTAGCCCATTTTAATAATTTATTCATATATCTGGTATTTTTTCTTTCATCGCACTCATTAATCCTATGGATTACTAAAGCTTTATTATTTTTAAAAAGAAGGTAATAAATTATATCCAATGAACCAAAAGATACTGTTTTAGCATAAGATCTTGGATCAGTTAAAAGAATAATATCAATATCACATTCTTTTAAATCAAAGGTAACATCCATACCTTTTTCTTTAGACGCCTTTGCTAATGAAACAGCGAATTGATTGCCTCCACCCCATGCAGATTCTTTAATTTCAAAACCAATAGCAATCTTCAATTTCTAAGTCTAAAAACTCTACAAATTAGTTAAGATATTACACTATGTTTATTTAAAAATTTGAAATTTCTTCTTTTTTTAATTAAGAATTTAATATACTTACTATCAATATGAATAATAATTCAAAATTAATTAATAATATTTCTTTCCGAAAAACATTTATTAATTCTTATAGACTATTAAATAAAAAAGAAAGAAAAAATTTAAAAATCAACTCATCATTTTCTTTTTTTGCTGGTTTATTTGAAATTATTTCTGTAACCTCTTTTTATCCTTTAGTAAGCGTAATAGTTGATCCTGAAATAATAAAAACAAATAAATTTATTTATTCAATTTGGTCTTTTTCTGGATACCAAAAGCAAAATCAATTTGTCATTTTTCTATCTCTGATTGCTTCAATCGTTCTAATTTTTTCTCTATTAATTAATTTATTTTCTCTTATTAAATCAACTAGAGATGCGAGCTCAGCAGAAGAGCGCTTATCAAAAGAATTTTATAAAAATTTAATATATTCCCCTTATAAATGGCATCTAATAAATAACCCAAACATTATAAGAAATATTATCTTAACTAACATCAATATCTGGAATAAAGGAATTATTAGGATAATTCCTTCAATGGCAGGTCAATTTGCTGGAATTATTTTTGCGCTAATCACTATATCAATTACCACCCCAAAATTAGGTTTGATTCTAATTATAGTATCAATTTTTTTATTATATCTTTTACTTAAATTAATAAGAAATAAATCAACTAAACTGATGAATAAGGTTAGAGATAATCAGGAACTGATAAATATTTTCATCAGTGAATCATTAAAAGGAATTAAAGACATTAAACTCTCTTCTAATGAAGAAAATTTCATAAAAGGATTTTATAAGTTTAACCATATAATTATCAAAAATTTTGCATCAGCCACTAACTGGAATTCTTTACCAAGTTATTTAGTAATCTTTTTCGGACAAATAATAATTCTTGCAACTGCTACATCTTTTTTTATTCTAGGAATCAGAGGAGGAGAATTAGCAGCAATCATGGCAGTAATTGTTTTAATATTTTCAAGAGTAGTACCACTATTTAATAAATTAGGCTCATCATTCACAAATATTACAAATTATTCAAGCTACGTTGAGAAATTAAAAGATAGTATTGATTCATTAGAGAAAAAAACTATTGATAAAAATATTAAAGACATAGGATCATCAAGGAAATTAACTTTTGGTTGGGGAAAAGTTAAATTTAATAATGTTTATTTTAGTTATCCCGAATCAAAACAAATAGTTATTAAAAATTTAAATTTAGAAATAGAAAAAGGTTTACATTATGCTTTTGTAGGGACTTCTGGAGCAGGGAAATCAACAATATTAGATTTGTTTCTTGGTTTATTAGAGCCCAGCAAAGGAAATATTTACATAGATAATAAAAATCTCCAAGAAATCGGTAAAAGAAGTTGGCAAAAGAAAATAAACTATGTTCCTCAAGACCCACTGATAAGCGATTTAAGTTTAAGAGAAAATATAGCTTTTGGAGTTCCAAAAGAATTAATTGACAATGAAAGGATTTATTATTGCCTTAAACAAACCCATCTTTTAGAAGTAAGTAAAAAACTTAAAAATGGAATATACACAAACTTAGGAAATGAGGGGATAACCTTATCAGGAGGTCAGAAACAAAGAGTAGCCATCTCAAGAGCACTTTATAATAATAGGGAGATCCTTGTACTTGATGAAGCCACAAGTTCTTTAGATACACAAACAGAGTTAATTATTCAAAATACAATACAAAATCTTAGAAATAAAATAACTGTTATTTCAATCGCTCATCGATTATCCACAATAAAAAATTGCGATTGCATTTTTGTTATTGAAAATGGTCAAGTAAAAGAAAAAGGCGATTTTAAGAAACTTCAGAAAAAAAGTAAATTATTCTTAGAATTATCTTCATCACAAATTTTTTAACAAAGCAAATAAAATTATTAACATTAATGCAAAAGTTCACAAAAATAATCCATAACTATTTTCTTTGAATTATGCTAAAAGGCTATAAAACTTCTTAAATTTCAATGGTTTCTAAATCAGCACAGAAAGAAATATTTGTTACTGGAGGTGCAGGCTTAATAGGTTCTTTTTTAAGTGAAATATTAGTTAAAAATGACTGTAAAGTATTTATAGTAGATGATTTTTCAAAGGGTCAATATGAAAATCTTAAAAATATAGAGGATGATATAGAAGTTATTGAAACTGATCTTCAAAACCTAAATCAAGCAAGGAAATCTCTCAAGAATGCCAAAAATATATATCATTTAGCTAGTAGAGCATATGGAGTTGGATATTCATCTAAAAATCATGTGGAAACACTATTACATAATGAAAAAATTACAAATAATTTATTAGAGATTTTTGAAGAAACCAAACCTGAAAAACTTCTATTAGCTAGTTCATCCTGCGTTTATGAAGATCATGGACCTCAAATTATTAATGAAAGACCATTATTTGAAAAAGATCCAGAAAGGGTTAATAGAGGGTACGGCTGGGCAAAAAGATTCCTTGAACAGAAATTCATTCTACTTTCTGAGCTAAATAAATTAGATCTCAAGATTGTAAGGCCATTTAACATTTATGGAGAAAGATACAAATGGGTAGGTGAATTTTCAAGTGCGATCCCTATGTTAGTGAAGAAAGTGATGGATAATGAAGACCCAATAATTGGATGGGGTTCTGGGAATCAAAGAAGGAGTTATATGCATGCCTATGATTGCGCCAGAATAATGAAAAAAATAATGGATATTGACAACAAAAACATAATTACAAATATAGGTACTAAGGAGACAATATCAGTTTCAGAACTAATTGATATAATATGTGAAATCTCAGAAAAAAAACCAAAAATTATTTTTGACAAAACCAAACCAGAGGGAAGATTTATCAAAAGTTCAGAAACGAAGCATCTACTTAATATAATTAAAGAAGAATTAATTACAATTGATATATATGAGGGCATTAAAAAGATGATTCTTTGGCATGAAAAAACTTTTAATTAAATATGGCTAAAATTCTTGTTTTTGATAAGGGAGGTCGCAAAGAAAGAGAAAACCTTATAAAAAATAGAAAGGCTCCTAGAGATTTTTTCCAAGGTTTGGACGTTTTAAAAAGCAAAGGATACGATATTGATCATCTTTCTTCTTCTAAACCATATAAAAATGACATATTTTATTATTTAGTTAAATTAATAGAACAGTTCTTTAGCAAGATATCAAATTTAGGAATCCGACCATTATCTGTATTTCAATTTATAGATTTAATAAATGAAGCAAAATATGTTGTTAGTTTGACCGATGGATTCAGTATAAGTTTGGGTTTTTATTTCTCCTTTATAAATAAAAAAAACAATATAAAGTTAGCCGGAGCTTTTCACAAACTATCTGACTATCAAAGAAGAATTCCTAAATTTTTAAGAAAACTATATTATAAAATTTTTCTTATATCATTAAAAAGATTAAATTACATAGTATTTTACGGAGAGGCAGATAGACTTTATGCCATAAATCACTTCAACTTAGAACAAACTAAAACACATATTTTAAAATTTGGAGTGGATACATTATTCTGGGAACCAAATAAAGAAAATAATTTTCTATCGAAATATTTATTTTCAATTGGCCAAGATCCCTCCAGAGACTTTAAAACTCTACTATCTGTAAAAACAAAAAAGTTAATTCATATACATACAAATCTTTTACCAAAAAGAGATGATAAATTTTTCAAAATAACAAATGGCTCATACCATAAATTTAAAAATTCATTTACTGATTTAACTATAAAAAAACTTTATCAAGAATCATTTGCTGTCATTGTACCTTTAAAGAACGTTTTTCAGCCAAGTGGATATAGTGTTACTCTGCAAGCAATGGCTTGTGGTAAGCCGGTTATTTTAACATTAACAAAAGGATTATGGGCTCCAAAACTATTCAAAAATAATGTGAATTGCTTATTAGTTAAGCCAAAACATAAAAAGGATATAGAGCAAGCTATTAAATTTCTTGAAAATAATGAATTAGCTTATAAAAAAATTTGTTTAAATGCTAGAAAAACTGCTATGGATTATTTTTCTCTTGATGTAGCTAATAATTCTACTCTAGAACTATTTAGTAACTTTGATTAAAAATGTTATTTAAAACTGATATCTTTTTGAATGCTATTTTTTTTTGATTTAATCATTTTAAAAGTATGATAATCAATTGATCCATCTTCTAGCCAAGACTTCATTATTTTAATCTCTTTTTTTATGATTGATTTATACTTTTTAACAAATTCTGGTAGTATTTTCCTGATTTTTTCTTTATCTACATCATCTGGAAGAATAGCTCTTCCTTGCCAACTTGTCATTCCAAAATAAACACCCGCAAACAGCCTAGCTTTTTCTTTTGTTCTTTGAACATTCACATTTTCAAACCAATTTGTTTTTAAAATATTTAAATAATCTTCTCTAGATTTAGGGTATAAGACAAAATCGCAATCATGGTACCAACCCTTATCAGCTACCAGTACAGGTTTACCAGATGAAGCAAATTCAATAGCAGAAGTCCCATGAAAAGTGATTAATGCATCTGAAGATTCCATCACAGATTTACCTGAATAATTATTTGGGAGAAGAATAATGTTACTTGGAAAATCTATAGCTAAAGATTCTTGTAGAGAAGGGCCTGCATACCATTCTTCAGCAGGATGAGGTTTTATGAGCCAAATCACCTCCTCGTTCTTTGAAGCCTCTTCGATAGTTGCTTTTGTCCACTCTAAAATATCTAAAAACCTATTCATTCCAAAAAGATGTGGTACATCAAACCAATTACTTATATAGACAGCAATTACTTTTTTATTAATATCTTTTTGAGGTATTAAATCCAATTTTTTTTTATTTTCTCCATATGCCAAACGTCCTCCAAAATCAAGATCCTTAAATTTGCCTTTAATTCTATTTTTCAGATAATTTGCACCAATTTTTTGAAATGACTCGATTCTTGAATCTTCAATAGACTCTAAATCTTTTTTTGGAGGATGAGGTATCCCAAAAAATAAATCATCTGTTTTTTTAAAATTTAAGAATCTTGGGACACCAAAACCCCCGAATAGGATAAGTGTTTTGATGCCTGCCTTTGTTGCTAAGTGGGCCATTGGACCGCATTGTATAGAATGCCCATGGCTAAGGGCAACAATATCAGGGTTAAATTCAGTTAATAGTTTTTTTGTTAGATATATAGAAGATAAATACTCATAAATATAATCTATCAAGTTAATATCCTTAATATTAACCGTATTAGATCTTTGTCTTTTTAAAATCACATCGTATAAATGTGCTCCAGGCAATCCTTCGGGAAATTCATAAGTCAAGATATCAGAAGGCTTTGTTATCTTTTCATAAATTAATTTTGCTTCAAGATAAATATCCTTATTCTTCCGATCATCCATCGAATGTATTTTTGATACCCCGATTTTTTTTAAAATATTTTTACAAATTTTTTTATTATAATTCCAAATATATCCTTGTTCTTCAAGATAATTAGTTTTAATCAACGACCTGAGAAGTTGGAGTCTATAAAAATACCCTAAGTTATAAAAACTTCCATCTATTAATAATCTCTTGAAAGAAAATGCTTTTTTTTTATTTATTTCTAATAGTGAATTTAGAGAATTAATAACATCCCTATTTTTATAGTTTTCAATATAAGAATAAAAATTTTCATGTAATGATTCACTAATTCTTTTTTTTAATTTCTTATTCATATTGCTAAATTTTTATATGCCTCTTTATTTTTATACAACACTATCAAAGTTGAGTTTATTAGTCAAAATAAGAATCTAGGGGCATAAAAGTCCTTTTAAAGTACTAGCAACTCTAATTTGATCTTGTTCCGAAAGGCCTACATATAAAGGTAATGAAATTGCATTTTTAGCATATTCTTCAGCTGCAGGAAAATCACCTTCAGAAAATCCTTTTTTGCGGTAGTAAGGCTGCAAGTGAATAGGAATATAGTGGATTTGAACACCCAAGTCATTATTTATTAACTGTTCATACAATGATCTATGAAATTTTTCACTTTTATTTTCTAATCTAATAACGGCAAGATGAACAGAAGAATAAACATTACTGGGGATTTCTAAAAATTTTATAGGGAGGCCTTTTAGAAGTTTTTTATAGAAGGATAATTGTTTATTTCTTTCCCTCACTATTGATTCCAATCTCTTTAATTGACTTAAACCTAATGCTGCGTGAATATCACTCATTCGATAATTAAATCCAAGCATTTGTTGTTCGTATGCCCAACCTCCTTGGAAAGGATTTTCAA
>MDTE01032317.1_pt1 | contig 13337 bp, 11 predicted proteins | sample 811231 | NCBI WGS metagenome assembly MDTE01 (sample SAMN05326651, study PRJNA326480) | marine metagenome | isolation source: seawater | place: Indian Ocean: Red Sea | collected 2010
CCTGTGTGCGCACCCATGAATGGGTGAAACTGAGTTACAAACAATTCGGTTGTTTCAAGATTTCGTAATACCCATTCTCTTAGCCCTGCGGCTTTGTCAGGCGCTCCAGCGTGAATAATATTCACGTGTGCTAGTCGACCATTGAGATCTTTTTGCATCTCTTGTCGAATTAGGTTTAAGGCTCGGTCGGTCGATCTAGGTCGCGCTATTGCACCAATTCTGTCGATGGAGAATTCCATAACGGGTTTGATGTTTAAAAGGCCTGCAGCCCAAACCGCCATTTTCGGAACACGTCCACTTTTGTGAATGTACTTCAGTGTGTCAAGCATTGCCACCAGTCGTACTTTCTTGGATACACACCGAATAGATTTCTTAACATCACATATTGCTAATCCGTTAGAAGCCAACCTAACTGCCTCTGTAACTACCAGAGCTTGAGAACTTGCAGCCAGCTGTGAATCGAATACATGCACGGTTTTATCAACATTCCGCTCTTTGAATATCTTAGCCGCTACGGAGGCAGAATCATAAGAAGCACTCAATCGCCCAGAAACAGTTATGCACAACAAATCATCAGCGTTTTCCGCTGCGATGCGGAATTTTTCGAGATATTCACCAGGTTTTGGAGCTGATGTAGTTACATTGATCTGTGAAACTTTGAGTCGCTCGTAAAAGCCGTCAAGTACAGGATTTCCATCATCCACAAAAGTCACACCGTCAATCGTTATTTCCATTCTCGCAACGTGCAGTTGTATATTTTGAGCTAATTCCGCAGTAATCGCGGCGGCGGAATCAGTAATTATCGCCATTTTTCTGTATTGATTGCTCATAGGCTTTGACCTGGTGCCATCGGTAAATTATTTAATTATCTTTTGCGTGGCGCAAGGATATCAATGACGGCTCTATTTACACGGTTCACGATCTAGATAAACAGGCAGTACACATAAAGTCTATTAAAATTGGATGTCTTAATTCTGAAATGCTGTGCACTGTCAATCATAATTAGATAGCACGATGACCTCTCACTTCGAGCCGGTATTGCGGCTGCCAAATATGCAAGACGTTGGTCCAGAAACCCTAGACCAGCGCGATGCATTTATAAAAACTCTACGAGGAGTTCTTAGTCTGCGCGGATATGAGCGTGCGGAAACCCCAATTTTAGAACAAACTGAACTTTATATTCGAAAATCTGGTGGAGAGTTATCGTCTCGACTTTACGACTTTTCCGAACCTGGTGGAATGGACGTAAGCCTACGTCCTGAATTCACTGCAGCAATACTTCGCAAAACGGCCAACTATGATTTATCTAGTGGGCCTGCCCGGATAATGTATGACGGACCTGTATTTAGATATGCCAGTCCTGAAGATGCAGATGGTTACAAAACTCGTCAGTTCAACCAATTTGGTGCCGAAATGATCGGCGCAGAAGCCCCATACGCTGACGGCGAAGTCATTGCTATGGCTCTCGAGGGTCTAGATGCACTAGGAGTACCCGATGCGTGTGCAGTAGTAGGCCACGTCGGAATCATAATTGATGCTCTCAACACATATAGACTTTCTGAAAGAGCCAAATTATTTCTCATAAATAACATCAATGCGCTAAAACAGGGTCTGGTTGAATCTGTATCAGAACAAGCCGATGCGCTCGGTTTCACTTCAAATTCACATGTTGACCTCGAACAAGCAAAAGCTGACCAGGACAGTATCAGTTCAACAATCGAACAGGTTATGAGCGAGGGTAGTGGGGTCACTTTGGGGCAAAACACAGGGATGCGAAGCCGAGAAGACATCATTTCTCGCCTCGCGAAAAAAATGTCGCAGGCTGACAATCCAGAAGATTTTTTGAGGGCACTAGACATGCTGTCCAATTTGTCTCAGATTTCGGGTGAAATCGATCAGGCTTTGGACACCGCTAGTAATGTGATGTCAAAATCGGGCATCAAAAACAACAAATTTGAAAGTCTCGATCAAGTCATCAATGCAGCTGAACTTGAGGGTGTCTCAAAGAAACGAATCAGCATCGACTTTGGTATGGCACGGGGAATAGCATATTACACTGGTATGCTATTCGATGTTTACTCAAACGTTGACAAAGCGGAACCTCTGGGTGGCGGCGGTCGATACGACGGATTAACGCGAGCTTTGGGGTACGACAAAGACATACCATCTCTTGGTTTCGCTTATAACCTTGACAGCGTCATAGATAGAACACAACCGACGGCTGAGTCATCTAAACCATCAGAAATTGTATCTGCAATGAGTGAGGGCTCTATTGAAAGGGCAGTGGCGAAAGCCCGAAGGCTAAGGAGTGAAGGCAAGAAGGCAAGCATTGACTTCACTAACATAAGGCAAGGCACAAAATGAGCAATCTACGCCTAGCTTTACCGTCTACCGGTGCACTCTACGAAGGAACCGGTGATCTTCTCTCCAGCTGTGGATTAAGCATCCACAGAGAAAATCCGCGGCGTTATACCGCAGACATTCCTTCTCTCCCTGGAGTGGATGTCCTATTCCAACGCCAATCAGATATAACGACCGAAATCGATGGAGGAAGCGCTGATATAGGCGTCGTAGGCCTTGATCGCTATTATGAATCCCGCCTTGAACAAGGCGACACCGTTCTTGTGCACAGCGGCCTTGGATTCGGTAATTCTAGTCTTGTTATCGCTGTCCCGGACTCATGGAGAGATGTTGCTACCATGGCAGATCTCGCTGATATTGCACTTGAATTCAGATCTAAAGGGCGAGATTTACGGATCGCAAGCAAATACCCTCGGTTAGTCAAAAGATTCCTTAATAAGAACGGTGTGAATTATGTCTCAATGGTTCATGTGTCCGGAGGGTTAGAAGCGGCTCCGGTGATGGGATATGCAGACATAATCGCCGATATAACTGCTACAGGAACCACTCTTCGTGAAAATGGACTACGGATTATTGTTGATGGGATAATCATTGAGTCACAGTCAGTAATCGTCGGTAATGGCAGAGCTCTAGCTACGAATCAGAAAAAACTTGACTTGACTAAACAAATTCTTGAAAAGGTCGAAGCCACTCAGCGCGCTTTAAAATATCAAAGAATTACTGGTGACATTCAAGGAGAATCTGAAGAAGAAGTTGCACGGCAGGTCGTAAAACGACGAGAGCTTGGAGGTCTGGACGGGCCAACAATATCCCCGGTTCACACACAAAAAACGGACAACTGGTACACCGTACAGGTTTTGGTACAAAAGACGGATATTGCAGAAGTAGTCAGTCATTTTCGTGGACTTGGGGGTATCGGTATAACCACTAATGACGTTCAATATATTTACCGAGATCGATGCGAGTCATATGTCCAACTTGTCGAAAATTTAAAGCCATTTATTGATATGGGTGGCTAGATTTGAAGAAAATTTTTAGTGCAGCCGAAGGATGTGATTACTTCAGCAAAGAGCGTAATCAGACAGCCAACGCCGTTATGTCCAATGGTATGGGTTTATTTGATAACGAATTACCTCCTGATGAATTTGCATCACGCGTGATAGACATTGTCCGTTCAGAAGGGGACGCGGGTGTCCACCGAATTAACCTTGCAATAGATGGGGCATCACCGAAAGTCTTCGAAGTTCCACAGAACGATATAAATAATTCTATTGATCTACTTGATCCCAACGATGTAGAAGCATTAAATTTGGCGTCCGATCGGGTCCGTAAATTTCAGAAAAATGGGCTTATCAAAAGCTGGACAGACAGCGCCGGAAATTTCGGAGAGCGTGTAACGCCACTAAAACGAATTGCTGCATATGTTCCTGGCGGTACAGCACCATTGGCATCAACAGTTATTATGACCGTGGTGCCTGCTCAAGTAGCAGGAGTAGAAGAGATCGTTGTTGTAACACCTCCGAGCGGAAACTCACTACCGCACCCAGCAGTATTGGCCGCGGCAAAAATATCTGGAGCTTCGCGTGTGTTCACCATCGGAGGTGCTCAGGCCATAGCGGCTCTTGCGTATGGAACAGAAAGTGTACCCGCAGTTGATCTGATATGCGGACCCGGAAGTACATGGGTCACAGCCGCAAAAAAGCTCGTTTATGGAGATGTTGGCATTGACGGCCTTTATGGACCAACGGAGACTCTGGTCATCGCAGACGAGTCAGCTGACCCAACAATTACAGCATCAGATCTGATTGCCCAAGCAGAGCATGATGTTATTGCGATGCCCATTCTGGTTGCAATCTCTGAAGAAATCGTAGATAAAACCGAAGAAGAAATTCAGAGGCAAATCTCTGTTTTACCAAGAGGAAACATCGCACGTGCCGCGTTCAAAAACCGAGGAGTGGCCGTCATTGTAAAAAATACATCCGAAGCGGTAGATGTAGCAAATGCAGCGGCACCCGAGCACCTGTGTATATTAACGGCGGATGCAAAAGAATTAGCGAAAAGAGTTACCAACGCAGGAGGACTCTTCATCGGTGATTGGTCTGCCGAAGTCATGGCGGATTATGTTGCAGGACCATCTCACGTAATGCCTACCGCGGGGACAGCAAGATTCTCTTCAGCGCTGTCAGTAAGAAATTTTCTCCGAGTAACCCCGGTGATTAATTTCGATGATAGTACATTCTTAGAACTCGCAGATAGTGCAGAATCACTGGCAAACTTAGAAGGATTGCACGGTCATGCCGCAGCATCTGAATACAGACGACGAAATTTGATCGGTGAGTAAAACGAGTTATAAAATCTAGGCTTATTTCTACAAACTATTTCTTATGTCACAACTCGAAAATTTGATGCGGCCGCATATGGCCAAGATAGCCACATATCACGGAGTCGATCCATCCGAAGAACTCGCGCGGGAAGCAGGAATCAAGCCTGAAGACGTAATTCGTCTAAACGCGAATGAAAACCCATATGGAGCGCTTGAATCAGTCGCGTCCGCGTTGACTGATCTAGAACTACATCTATATCCCGACACGCAGCAACGTAAACTCAGAGCGGCTCTAGAAGAGTACACCGGACAACCAGTTAAGAGAATAATCGCCGGTGCCGGTGGTGATGAGATTATCGATCTGCTAATCCGCCTTTTTGTCGAACCTGACCAAAAAGTAATCGATTGTGAGCCGACTTTCGGGATGTACGCGTTTTCTGCTAGGCAGGCTGACGCCAAAATAATCTCAATAAATCGTACACAGACTTGGGATATCGACATACCGGAGATGAGGAACGAAATTGACGAATCAGCACGTATCGTTTTCCTAGCATCACCTAACAACCCCACAGGAAACTTACTGACAGAATCCGACGCAAGGGCACTTCTAGATACCGGGATAGTCGTGTGCGTAGACGAAACATATTACGAATTTTCAGGAAGTACTTTATGTCCATTGCTCGAAGAATATGAAAATCTGGTCATTCTCAGATCATTCAGTAAATGGGCGGGAATTGCAGGTCTTCGAGTCGGTTACGCGATTGCCTCCGAAAATTTGATTCAACATCTTCTTGACATCAAGCAGCCATACAACATAAATATCGCTGGCGAGGCAGCTGTTCTTGCCGCCCTAAAACACCGCAGTGAACTGTTAGAACGAGCAGGTAGTTTGATCACCGAGAGGGTCAGGTTAGAGAAGGCCATAGAAAGAATAGATGGAATATCGTACTTCCCTTCGGCAGGAAATTTCCTACTTACAAAGTTTGATAGAAAAACTGCGGAAGATGCATATGTTGGACTAGCCCAGCAAGGGATATTTGTCCGCCGATTCTCACAACCAGTTTTGCATAACTCTCTACGCATCAGTGCTGGCACACCAGAACAAACAGACCGGGTGATCGACGCACTCATAAGCGTTGTATAGAGCCCCCTCACGCGGGTAGGATCATGTAAGCGCCCTAAAAAACTAAGCGCAACTTCCTAAAACAAAAGGTGTATGCATGTCCGAAACAAAACCTCGCGTCGCAACAATCGTGCGAGAGACAGGTGAAAGTAAAATATCCGTCACTGTTAACCTAGATGGAACAGGGAAGGCTGAAATTGATACTCCTGTTGGCTTCTTAAAACACATGTTGCACCAAATTGCTCGCCACGGCATGATCGACCTAAAAGTCGAGGCAGACGGGGATCTTGAAACTGGGTCCCACCACACAGTGGAGGATACTGCCATAGTCCTTGGTCGGACACTAGACAAAGCTTTAGGTGACCGCAAAGGTATTGTCCGAATGGCGGATCGCACGTGCCCGCTCGACGAGGCGCTTACACAATCCGTTATCGATCTTTCAGGACGTGGTTACGCTGTCGTGAATATGGGAAGCGAAAACAATGTAGGAGAATTTCCATCTGATCTAGCTCGTCACTTCTTTGAAGCAATGGCAGTTGAAGGCAGATTCTGCCTCCACATCCGTGTATTGTCTGGACAAAACGAGCACCATGTTATTGAGTCAGCATTCAAAGCATTTGCGAGAGCACTTCGTGATGCCTCTAAATTAGACGAGCGTAACCCAGATGGAATTCCAAGCACGAAGGGTACTTTGACTCAATAAAACGATGTGGAATGTAACTAAACCTGTTCCAACTCGAAAGAGTACTTCTCAATCACTGGATTCGCCAAAAGTTTCTCACACATAGATTTAACATCAGATTCGATTGCAGGTCGATCATCACCATTGATTGTTATTTCGAAGTACTTACCCGCACGTAGCGAGTCGACGGAATTAAAACCTAGTCGATCAAGGGCTCGAGCAATAGTGATGCCCTGTGGATCATTTACCGTAGGTTTTAGTGATACGTAAACCTTGGCCAGAAACATGTGGTATTTTCTCACTTAGGTATTATGGTTGGTTTTGAGTTCAAATTACCGGAATAGGCATCAGCATTAGTACGGGTTTTCAGGAACACTTTCAGGAGCCCTGTTTTGATACTCGTCTATAAACTTTCGAATCTGATCTTCATCTACCTCGTCAAGATACAGGTGATGTCTCCAAGCCGTGATAGCAATTTTGCTAGGCATGCCTGGGTATGGAGACATTATGTACATAGACGGGTTTCTTGGTATCAAGTCGTCCAATGCTTTGATGGTGTCTGGGCAATCGACTTCACAGTCGTAATGAAACCCAATACCGCCATGCTCTAGATTATGAATTAAAACCTCGTCGGGGAGAATATCGGTATAACGTCCCCAACGAGCTGGTGCAGATGACCCTGATGCAGTCGTCGGACCGAACCAGTGTGCACCGGACGTAGCTGGCACAACTGAATACGGTCCACCGCGATCAATATTATTAGTGATATGACCTCTACCATCGTCGGGATCAATAGGTATGTGTCCACCTGTATTAATTCCCCGAGTGTTGTTTGAAGGTGCATTCTGCGGAACAATCAATGCAGCTATAAACACGACAGCGAACAACAGACCTGCAAATCCAATCAAAGTACGTTTACGTCTAGCTCTAGACCGACTGCGAGCGCGCCGTTCTTCCCTGATCTGTCCTTTAGTCATACCTCTACGACTATCTGGTCGGGTTGTTGCTTTTCGTTTTGTTTGCTCTGCCATTACTTTACGGTAACCGTCTCTCAAGTCTAATGTTATTTATATATCTAGAGTACCAGTGACGCTCCAGATAGTCGCTGGTAAGCCTCCAAGTACCTATCCCGAGTTTGTTCAACTATCTCATCAGGCAATTTAGGTGGAGGGGGTTCCCTGTCCCAACCTGTATCAAGTAGCCAAGCACGTAGGAATTGCTTATCAAAAGCTGGAGGGAAAGTCCCTGGCTCCCAATCATTACCGTCCCAGTAACGACTGGAATCGGGAGTTAAGACCTCATCGATAAGTGTCAATTCACCATCCACGAAGCCAAATTCAAACTTTGTATCAACAAGAATCATCCCACGTTCTGCCGCAAATTCATGCGCGACTTGAAATATCTCCAAACTTTTTTCTTCAAGATTTCTGTGAAGCTCAACACCTACTAGATCTTTGGCCTCTTTAGCTGTTAACGGCATGTCGTGCCCTGATTCAGCCTTAGACGAAGGAGTAAATACCGGTTCAGTAAAACGATCTGCAGCTCTGATGCCTTTTGGCAGTGCAACCCCATTCATTGTCCCAAATTCTGTATATTCAGCCCAAGCAGAACCCGCAATATAATTACGAACAATGCATTCTATATCGATTCGTTCAGCCTTTTTTATTACCATCGACCGTTGCGCTATATCTGGAGAAAGCTCCAACAGCGCGCCACTTCGAGCAACCCCTTTCATTGCTTCATCATCACTTGCTAATGCGACGACGTGATTCGGCATCACATGCCCAATCACATCAAACCAGAATGATGACATCTGCGTCAGAATAACGCCTTTACCTGGGATAGGTCGGTTCATGATTACATCAAACGCAGAAATCCTGTCACTCGCGACCATAAGTAAAAGATCATTACCGAGGTCGTACGTATCACGAACTTTCCCACGGTGCATAAGACCTGAAAGATTCGTTTCCATCACTGAATTAGTCAAAAAAGACTCCTAGAGACCTACTCGTTCGTAAATTCGGTCTACATGCCGTAGATAGAAACTGTAATCAAAAAGATTTTCCAGAGCGTCATTAGTTACTTGTTTCGAGACGACTGGGTCAATTTTTATAAGTTCTCTAAAATCTAATTCTTCATCCCAAGACTTCATTGAATTACGTTGCACCGCATCATAAGCGGCATCACGATCTAGTCCATGTTCAACAAGAAGTAGCATCACACGTGGCGAAAAAACCAACCCGCGGGTTGCTTCAAGGTTAAACATCATACGTTCCTTATGAACAACCATTTCAGAGATGATCCCTGTCATTAAACTCAAAATGTAATCCAACGCCAGTGAGGCATCAGGTAGTATCATGCGTTCAGCAGAGGAATGTGAGATATCGCGTTCATGCCATAAAGCAACGTTTTCTAAAGCGGTTACCGAATGCCCTCGAATCAGCCTAGCAAGACCGCAAATACGTTCCGAAAGTTCTGGATTACGCTTGTGAGGCATCGATGAGGAACCCTTCGTAACATAACCTGGTTTACCGAACGGTTCTTCGACTTCCCTAACCTCTGTCCTCTGTAAACCTCTAATCTCGGTTGCCATCTTATCGAGGGTAGCTGCAATCAATGACAGCACCTGCACATACTCGGCATGTCCATCTCTTTGGATCACCTGATTAGAAACTTCTGCTGGCGATAACCCGAGTTGCCGACACACCGATTCCTCAATCTCCGGCGGAACCGATGCAAAAGTACCTACTGGGCCCGATAACATACCGACAGCAACACGTTCCCTAGCAGCTTTCAGTCGGTCTCTGTTTCGTTTCATTTCAGAAAACCAAAGCACTAGTTTCATCCCAAAGCTCATTGGCTCAGCATGAATACCGTGCGAACGCCCAATGCAGGGTGTATACCTGTGTTCAAGAGCTCTCAATCGCAAAGCATCCAATAACCCAGCAATTCCACGATCGAGTAGGTCGCATGATTGAGCAAGTTGTATGCTCAATGCAGTGTCTTTTACATCGTTTGATGTCAGTCCATGATGCACCCACCTACTCTCAGGTCCCAGGCTTTCACCTACTGACCTGGTGAAAGCGACAATGTCATGTTTGGTTTGCTCAAACCAACGAGAATATGAGGATTTATCAAATTTAGCACGCTCTATCTTTACCATATCCGATTTAGGAATCACACCTTCATCGCACCATGCCTGAGCAGCGGCTATTTCAACTTTGAGCCAAAGATCAAATCCATTGCCTTCTGACCAAATAGCACTCATTTCGGGACGGGAATATCTTGGAATCAATTTCCTATTTCGCTCCGTTTAGTGACGTCCGTTCTAAGACGTATTGAAGTAAAGATCTGAAACTATTTCGAAATTCAGTAGCAGGAATACCATTTTTTTTGCAGTATTCAAACAGGCGGCCACTGGCGAAAACAGTATCGGCAGCATTCCTAGTAGCACAACGATCGGCGTCGGTGCCATCACCGACAAAGATTATTTCACTATCAGGATTTTCAAGTTTCAGATCATTGATGACCTTGCACTTGCACGTCACCCAATCACCTTGACAAGCAGGGCTGCTTGAAGGGTACTCGTAGCTCAATGGTGGCAACTTTGCAGGATTAGACACCACGTGGCCACAGTGAACTTCAATTCTTTGCAGTCCAGTATTTTCAAGAACTGGGTTGATATATAAGTCTAATCCAGATGATGCAACAGCAACTTTACCTTGATTCCGCCAAACCGCTTCGCAAACATCTTTTGAATATTGTCTAACAGCGGCGTTTTCTGCTGCGCGATTAGACATCTGTCGCGGTGTTTCGTCAACGCGATCAAAAACCGCTTCTTGATACTCCCTAAGACTAATTGTATTTGACAAATATTTCTGACTAGAACTTTCCAGTACCGTCTCTGGTACATGACCGCGAAAAATCAATCCACCCACAAACGTTGTAGCTAGAGAACCATCAAAATCAAACACCACGCTAACTTTTACCAAAATTAATCCTGTACTGCTCTTTCGGCAATATCCCGTCGATACTTGATACCTCTAAACGAGATATTAGCTATACCAGCATAAGATGCATCTCTCGCTTCAGCTATCGTATTACCACTACTCGAAACACCAAGCACTCGGCCACCAGATGTAATCAATTTGCCACGAGCAAGAGCCGAAGTCCCAGCATGAAAAACAATCCCGTGATTTGATGCATTTTCTACCCCTTTGATTTCGTATCCAGTGGAGTAAGAACCCGGGTATCCATCCGAGACCGCAACAACAAATACAGTTGGTCGATTTGACCACACAACGTCAAAACTATCCAACCGGTTATCTGATACTGCGATACAAATATCCAACAAATCGCTCCGCAACATCGGCATAAGAATCTGAGTTTCAGGATCACCGAGCCTACAGTTGAATTCAATCACCTTAGGACCAGATTTTGTAATCATAAGACCTGCGTACAAGATCCCTGAGAACGAACTACCCTCTATTTCAAGAGCTTTTGCGGTAGGCTCTAGTATTTCTGAACGTACCTCAAAAGCCAATTGTTCGTCCCAGAACTCGGGCGGGGCGTATGCCCCCATTCCACCGGTATTAGGCCCAGTGTCAAGATCACCAATACGTTTGTAATCGCATGTAGCGATCTCCGCGGATACATGCTCGCCATTCACAAAGGCAAATACGCTAACTTCAGGGCCTTCCATCCGTTCAGCAAGCAAAATATGTGATGAAGAATCACCAAAAGCTAGATCGTCAAGCATGGAACAAATGGCAGATTCGAGTTCATCATAAGTTTCAGGAAGGATTACCCCTTTTCCTGCTGCAAGACCGTCCGCCTTTACCACTAAGGAGCCCTCAGGTCTGGATCGCCCATAGTCTAAAGCTTCATCTGAGTCATTAAACGCTTGAGATTTGGCAGTAGGAATCCCATATTTAGTCATCAGATTGTGTGACCAGATTTTCGATCCTTCGATTCTGGCCGCAACAGCGGAAGGACCGAACGTTGGAACTTCCGATGCCCGGAGCTTGTCGCAAAGACCATCAACGATAGGTTGATCGGGTGCAACCAACGCAAGATCTACGTTTTGTTGGACGGCGTATTTGACCAAATCATCATGATCATCCACACCAATCGCTATATTTTCTCCGAGTTGAGAAGTCCCTGCATTACCTGGTGCAATAAGCAGTTCGGATATTTTCGAACTCTGAGAGAGTTTCCACGCCATAGCGTGTTCACGCCCACCAGATCCGATCAGTAATACTTTCAATGAAACCTCATCGCAATGTAGATTTTGTTTCGTAATTGAATTTCTACCATCTCATTCCCACTCTATGGTCCCTGGTGGTTTGCTGGTGATATCCAATACGACCCTGTTGACCTCCTCAACCTCGTTCACGATACGATTAGAAATACGAGCAAGAGTGTCATACGGCAGTCGCGCCCAATCAGCAGTCATCGCATCAGCACTTGTTACGGCACGAATCGCAACAACGTATTGATAAGTTCGTTGGTCGCCCATCACACCAACCGTCTGTGTATTAGTTAGAACAGCGAAGGACTGCCATAACTTGTCATACAAGTCATCATTCTTGATCTCATCAATGACTATCCAGTCTACTTCACGAAGTATTTCGAGCTTATCGTATGTGACCTCTCCCATGATGCGAATAGCTAGACCAGGACCTGGAAATGGCTGACGGTTGACACTTTGTGTCGATAAGCCCAGTTCTGTACCAGCCAGCCTAACCTCATCCTTGAACATATAACGGAGTGGCTCTACAAGCTTTAGATCCATACGTTCAGGCAATCCACCAACGTTGTGGTGGGTTTTGATCTTGTGAGATGCTTTGGAATCGGCGCTTATGCTCTCTATAACGTCAGGATATAACGTCCCTTGTGCGAGGTAATCTACTTCACCAATCTCGTTCGCAACCTCTTCAAATATGTTGATGAATTCTCGACCTATATTCATGCGCTTTACTTCAGGATCACTAACCCCCTTTAGAGCACGCAAAAATCTTTCGGTTCCATCCACAAATAGTAAATTCACACCCAACTGACTAGCAAAAACGTTTTGTACACGATCGGCCTCTCCCTTACGCATAAGGCCGTTGTCGACAAATATGCATGTAAGCCGATCTCCAATCGCTCGGTGAATAAGAGCCGCTGCAACAGTAGAGTCCACCCCACCAGAAAGAGCACAAATTACCTTACCGCCTCCAACGCGTTCCTTTATCCGATCAATTGCATCGGATACAAAATTTGCTGGAGTCCAATCACCAGGAGCCTTGCAGACACCAAAAACGAAATTACGAAGAATCTCCGAACCCTGTGGAGTGTGTGCTACCTCTGGATGAAACTGTATTCCCAGATATGTACCATCTTCGTTACCCATAACTGCCAAAGGCGAATTTTCCGTATAGGCCATTGATCTGAACCCTGGCGGCAGCTCTTCGATGCGATCGCCATGGCTCATCCACACCGGTACCTCACTATCAAGACCCGCAAACAAAACGTTATCGGGACCGTCTTTGTGCAAAACGGCATGGCCATACTCACGCTCTGTACCACGCGCTACTTTTCCGCCCAATTGATGAGCAAGTAACTGCATTCCGTAGCAGATACCTAGTACTGGAACACCGGCTTCGTATACCCAAGTTGGTGCCATCGGTGCACCTTGCTCATAAACGCTGTTTGGACCACCGGACAAAATAACTCCTATTACGTCCTGGTTATCCAAAATTTCACCGGTGGAATCGTGGGAGACTATTTCACAGTAGGTATTCGCTTCACGAATGCGTCGTGCTATCAGGCGCGAATACTGAGAACCAAAATCAATAATTACTATC
>MDTE01009587.1_pt1 | contig 13333 bp, 11 predicted proteins | sample 811231 | NCBI WGS metagenome assembly MDTE01 (sample SAMN05326651, study PRJNA326480) | marine metagenome | isolation source: seawater | place: Indian Ocean: Red Sea | collected 2010
ATCTTCTCCGACAGGCACAGAATACTGTCCGAAGCCGATTTCTACGCATCTGCTCAGACTCTACACTCATTTCCCGAGAAGAGGAACAATAGGGGGGCAATCGAGTGGATTTGTCCCCCCGATTCAGATTTCTCGACCAACCCTCCTGTGGATTTGGAGAAGCACCTCGATCCCTTTGGACCAGGCATCTCGGATAGACTCGAGAGGCAGGCCATGCTAATTGCTATGAGGGCTAGAAGCCTTATTGAAGGAACTCCGATAAGAGTTAGGTCCTCTAGTGGGGAATGGAAAGAAGCCGATTCAGGGGGTCCAGTCGAACCACAGGACATCACAATCCTACTACCAAACAGAGTGAATCTGAGAGACGTCATAGTCCGGCACCTGAATGATGCCGGTGTTCCAGTACAAGTTGACCGTGAGGGTCCTCTGTTGGACCGTCCTGCAGCTTCGACCTTGGAGGGCCTAGTTCAGTTTGTAGCTAGGCCACAATCTCGTCACAATGCAGCTCGGGTCGCCAGCTCCCCTCTGGTCGGAATGAGCGATGGACAACTGCAGAGGTATCTTTCTTCGACAAATAGGGGGGAAGATTTGCTTTCTGCCATGCTAAACCATTCTATTGGCGAAAGACAGAGGTCATTGGTCTCCAGATGGTGCGAACTCTCTTCCTCTTCTATGCTTGCAGAACTTCTTGAGGACACTATCGATAGATCAGACTTGCTTGTAGCTTATCCAGACGAAGTATCCCTTCAGGATGCCGAGCAATTTGTTGAGATCTTCAGAAAATTGTCGGACGAGGTAGGTGGGGATCCAATTGTTCTCGCAGACCGATTGAGGGATTTGAGGGAGCAGAGCTCCCACGCTCTTGAGGCCAGCACTATCCCCCAAACGGATGCAGTCCGAGTGATGACAATTCACAGCTCGAAGGGACTAGAGGCAAAGGTCATCATTCTTGCAGATCTATTTTCGGCTAGACAGACCAATATGAAGAATGAGCAGAACAGCAGACTCATCGTCGGTCCAGAGATGTTTGCTGGACATCCCAAACCATGGCCCTCAGGAAAGGTCCCAATATCCCCTCTCTGGGAACACGCTAAGCTTCTGAACAGAGCTAGGAAGAACGCCGAGGCAAGGAGACTCCTCTACGTAGCTGCTACTCGAGCCGAGGAGAGGCTGATTATCGCTGGATCCCCAAGTGGAACCGAGTGGGCTGAACACGAGGGAATCGTGATTCCTTGGGCCTACGACAAGTACGCTCCACAACTTGGCCAGATGTGGCTCGAGTCATTGAGGCAGGGATCTTTGAGGAGGGGGGAGCGAAGCTCGCCTTGGTTGAGTCAGACGGACATTGAATCAGAACGAGAATCGCCTGCTAGTGGGAGCATAGCTCTCTGTCCAGAGGCACTCCTCGAAGACTCCTACCTTGGGGGGAGAAAGAAGACTGGAATCCTGATGTTGCATCACCCAGATTGCTTCTCAGTTAGCGGAAGCGATGGAAAGAGCTTCACTACCCCAATCCAGAGGCTCGAAATAGTTGATCGGGCATCTCGAATCTATCCAGAGCCAGACTCGGATCCAATTCGTCCTGAAATCAACCAATATTCTACAGTGGTAAGAGTTAATCCAAGCAAACTACCATCCTACTACGAGTGCCCGAGGTGCCATTGGATGGAAGTCAGGGCCGGTTTAGAACCGGGTCCAATAGTTGCTGATAGGAAATCCTCAGATTTCACGGATTCATCACTATCCTTCGACCCAGCAACGTTTGGAACTGTTTTCCATAGGATTATCGAGATCGGGATTGGAAACCCAGGCCCTGGAGAGAAAGGACCGAGCAGACCACTTCCCAGATCCTGGTCAACCCCTGCAGAAGACAGAATTACAGATGAAGGGATTCATAGAACTGCGTTCAATGAGCTACTCCCCCCAGGCACCGATATAGAAAAGGTAGCAGAGGCCACACGCATCATGGCCAAAAGAATCTCTGAGGGAAAAATAGGAGAGATGGTCAGAGGTAAGACCGTAGATGGTAGGGACTTGGAGGGTCTCAGGACAGAGTTGCCATTCCACATTTCAATTCCGATAAATTTCGACCCGATCACCAGGGGCAAGTGGTCTCCTGAAGGGGAGGAGGAACTAATCTCTATCGACTCTACGACAATAGAACTGAGTGGAGTAATCGACTTGGTTGTATGCACTACCAGCGTCGACGACAAATCCACCATAAGGGCAATTGATCTCAAGACTACAGACGCAAACTCCCTGAATAGCTCACCCCAAAGCGATCTACTTGAAGCACTTGGAGACGACTCAATCGGTCCTTGCTGTCATGCAGAGAAATCTCTTCTTCACAAGCATAGACTCCAGATGGCTCTATATCACCTAGCTCTGGAAGGACTGGAATCCGACAGGGGCATAGAGGGCTTGCTCGAGCGAGAAACTCTGCCTCCGGCAATTCTTGTTGGACTTACCGGGAGACTAGTGGAGTATCCACTTGAGGTGCTTGAAAGGGCAAAGGAGGAACTCTTTGAAACACTGGCCCTTACAGCTCGAATGTCTCTTGCTTCCCAATTCCCCCTCTCTGTGGTCGAGGAACAATACGGAGCACGAATCTCAAAGTGCCAGGTCTGCACGCTTTCTGAGGGAATCCAGTCGAAGAGTCCATGAGTGAGCACTCTGGGAAGAGGTCATGGCCCTTGACCTAGGACACATGATGAATAGAAGTGATGAGATCTGGGAGGAATCAATATTGCCCAGCCTTTCTGAATTCATAGAAATCAAGGCACTTTCACCACTCTTTGAGCCCAAGTGGGCTGAGATCGGGGAGCTTGATGCCACCATCGAACTATTTTGCCAATGGTTGGATAGTCAAGGAATTGAGGGCCTGTCCTACGAGACTCATAGGATAGAAAACCTCTCGCCAGTATTACTTGTGACAATAGAGGGAACCGGTCCGGGAGAAGTGATCTTCTACTCCCATCTAGACAAGCAGCCCTCAAAGCCAGAGCTATGGTCGGAGGGACTCCATCCCCTCAAAGCAGTAAGGAGGGATCCATGGCTGTTCGGTCGTGGTTCTGTAGACGACGGATACGGGGGATATCTTTGTGCCACCTCAGTTAGGCTTCTTCAGGAAGCCGGAGAACCACATCCTCGTTGCACGATGATAATCGAGACCTGCGAGGAATCAGGATCATTTGATCTACCTCCATACTTAGAGGCCTTGACAGAACAACTCGGTGATCCCGACATGGTCGTAGTTATGGATAGCGGAGGGCCAGATTATGATCATATTTGGATGACTGAAGCCCTAAGGGGGCTTGTTTCGGGGACGCTTTCGGTGAAAGTCTCCAATGAAGGAATCCATTCAGGAAACTCAGGGGGCTCGATACCCTCTTCGTTCAGAATTCAGAGGATTCTTCTCGATAGAGTTGAAGATTCAGCCACTGGGAGAGTTTTGATTCCAGAGATGCATGTAGAGATTTCTAAGGAAGTCATGGAGAAAGCTTCCGCACTAACCGAAATAGTGGGTAATAGAATCTGGGAGCAATTCCCCACAGTCGACACCCTGAAGCAAGCATCGGATACTACGGAGGACATGATTATCGCTATGAATTGGGAGCCAACTCTGTCAATTATCGGAGCAGACGGTATACCTTCTGTCCAGGATGCGGGTAACGTTCTTCGTACAAACACAGACCTGAAGCTCAGCTTCAGGATTCCCCCCGGGGTCGATTCTCAGTCGGCACTAGAACGAGCAAAGGAAATTCTAGAGGACAATCCCCCCTATGGGGCAGAAGTAACTTTCACTCCAGACTCTTGTGCAGATGGATTCCACGCCCCTCCCCTTGAAGGATACATTTCAGAAGCTATTCAGAAAGCTTCCACAGAGCTAACAGGGCTGCCTCCTTTGGCAACATGGACCGGGGGAACGATCCCCTTCATGGCAATGATGCAGGGCAAATATCCTGAGTCAATGTTCCTGTGCACTGGAGCCTCGGGACCAGGGAATAACGCTCATGGTCCTGACGAGAAGTTGCATATCCCTTCTTCCAAGAGACTCACAGTAGCGCTATCAGCAACAATCGCAGCTATTTCAAAAACCCCCTGATTAGCCCGTACTTTCCAATCCTGATGCCGCCGGGGTTATATCGGGGTCACCTGCGCACCACGTAGGATGATGGGCCAAGACGAGTCCGCAGGAGCGGATACTCAACAGACTATTCGGGACCTGGAGCAGCAGGCTGCAAAGGACAAGGAAGCTCTGGACAAACTCCTAGTCGCCTATCAGGCCCAAGAGGCCGACATTGGCGAGCTAAAGGCGCAGGTTGAGACGCTTAACAGGGAACTTATCGATAAGGAGACTGAGAAGGAGGGGATAAACAACCTACTCTCCAATCTTAGGAGGCAGAAGGATGAGATGGAGGTCGATCTCGCGAAGGCGAACACAAAAATCCCCTACTTAGAAAGCAAGCTGGAGAAAACGGAGGAGTTGCTGGATAGAGAGAAGGCAAGACTGGGCACCGCAATCACCCTCGCCGAGGAGATTGACGAGTCTAACCAGGCTGCACAGGCAGAACTTGCCGCAAGGGATGATTGGTATATCCAGCACATGCAAGTTTTCGAGGAGCTCAACGAGGCGATCAAGACTAGACATGACATGATTGACAGGGCTGTGGAAACCGCTAAGGAGATCCAATCTAAGCAGGAGACTTTCCAAGCTCAGAAGCAGGCTGTAATTGAGGAAATTAAGCAAATGGAATCGGAAGAGGAAGAGTCAGAAGACTCTGAGCTAGAGAACGAATAACTCTACTCTCCCACATTCTTGATGAATCTAGCCGGAATCCCTGCCCAGACCTCTCCTGCAGGGACCTCTGTCCACTTTGGTACTACCGCCCTGGATCCAATCACAGCACCATCACCAATTGTGCATCCTGGTTGAACTATGCTCCCTCCACCAATCAAAGCACCATTTCCGACTTTGACGGGGGCGAGAACAATCTCTCCGCTTTCTACAAGATGCCCGTTAATCGTAGCGCCCCCGCCGACTACAACCCCGTCGCCGAAGATCAACATCGATGCGTCGTTTATGTTCTCTGAGTTTAGCTGGACTCCCTTTCCGATCTTAGCCCCCATCATTCTGTAGTACAGGTTTGCCAGGAAGGAAGGCACAACCTGCTTTAGGAACATCTGGGCCACCCTGTGGAAAACTAAAGAGAAGGCCCACTGAATTGTGATGAACGATCTCAGTGGATACCTTCCTTCAGGCTTCCTGATCCTGAACATACCTCCGAGTACCCCGCATATGACAATCAGGCTAACACCCCAAATGATGTATCCGAGGCCCAATGAGATGCAAGTCACTACAACCTCGATAACCCTGTCTTGGCCATCTGTGGTTGCAGTCATCCAGTCGAAGAAAAGATAGGATGGGACAATGGCAAGTCCGATAATTACACCTACCAGTGCCATTACCAAGACTGACAGAACGTGTTGGACCCTTCCGAAGGAGTTCAAAATCACTCCTCCTCTGAAATTAGCCCCGCATCTATGTCAGCCTGCCTAGCTACCTTCTTCCCCTCTTCCACGTCAATGAATGGAAAGAGAATCAAACCCATGGTGAGAATTACTAGCAGGATCATTATACCGAATCTAGTATCGTATGCAGCAGAGAAAAACGCGAATACGAAGGGGCCAATAACTGCCGCAGCCTTCCCCATGAACCCGAAGAACCCGAAGAACTCCGTAGTTCTGGATTTTGGAACCAGATATGAGAATAGACTCCTAGCCTGTGCACCAGCAGAACCCTGCACGAATCCCACCATTGTCCCAAGTAGAAGCCATTGAAGGGTAACTCCGAAATTTAGCGGCCCCCATACATTATCTCTGAGGAAATTTGGCCACCAATCAATCGGCCCGCCTTCAATCACTGTAATGTGCTCGTCTCCTACTGAGGAATTACCGTCCAAAATACCTCCTCTGAAGGAGAAAGACCATCTGTGACTCTTCATTAGTTCCATTTCAGAAGCTAGAATTGAAGCCTCATCGGATGAAATCCTCGTCTTTTCGATGTCAGAGTCAGACCATACATCACCCTCAAGGCTCCCTTCGATCAAATAGGAGAGAAATGCATTTCTGAAATCCTCGTCCCCAGGACCAGACTTGCTAACCCATCCCGTGACCCCCCTATCGTGGAGGGTGCTGAGCTCATACTCATCGGTTTCCTCAATGTAATCATAGCGAAAGTCGAACCTTTCGTGATCGTCTCCTAGGTCCAGAGGGGCGAATCCCGTTGCAATGATTAGAACTGCCATGTATACCCCTATCGCTCCTCCGAGTACAGCCTTGGTTCCATACCTTACAGCGAGCATACCACCAACTATCGACATGGGTATGGCAATAATGTTCGCCAATAGGATTAGAGCGATATTCATCACCACGGGAAGCCTAAGGTCATTCTCAGCGAACGAGCTCGCAACACCCCCCACCGTGTGAAGAACGTCATAGAACAGAAGATAGGCAAGAAGGTAAATGACTAGAATTCTATATTTCCTAACCTCTCTGAAAGTTCCCTTTACCTCGTTAATTCCGTCTCTCAAGGCCTCCATTGCCGACTCGTAAGTCTTCTCATTGGGAATCTTCGGCTCGGGTGTATTCCTAAAGAATGGCAGACCGAACCCAAGCCACCATAGAGAAGTTGTAACAAACGCAAATGTAAGGGTCCAATCACCATATTCCGAAGTTAGCCCGAACGCACCGGAGCCCATTACAATTAGATGAATGATTAGAATCAGAGATCCTCCTGCAAAACCATAGGAATAACCCTAACTAGAGATTTTCTCCATCTGACTTTCATCTGAAAGATAGGGCATGAATGCATAGTAAATCGTGTTTCCACCCGCCATGCCAATCTGCCCCATAAGAAAGCAGAAGGCTAGAAGTCTGTAAGCAGAATTCTCATCTAAGTGCGGGGCTATTCCCATGAAAGCAGTGAAGACCACTCCAATAATCGTGTAAATCCACACTATCTTCTTCTTTATTGGAATTCTATCGGCAATAGCTCCCAATATTGGACTAGAAATTGCAACAAAGACCATCGATAAACCCAGTACTGCAGCGTAGAAAGAAGTCCCTGTAACGTTCAATCCAGCAATCTGAGAAGTACCGCCAGTTGCCAGATTGAAGTATCTGGTAATTAGCTGACCGCCAAGCACCGTGCCCACAGTCAAAGCGAAAGCTTGGTTCGCCCAATCGTACCAGTACCAACTTCTCAGCGACTTATTTTGCTCATCGCTCATTCCTTCTATTGTCCCGAATGACATGCTATCACAATACCGAGGAGACTCACCTGTTTAGTGTATACTACAACATCTGGCGTAACATCAAACCCAATTCATCACGTAATATCAAGTGCAAAGGTACCTACGAGTGCCATGGCCAACTCATCGGGAATACTGGGAGATGGTTCGAAAGCCATCAAGATTCACCATCTGATAAAGGCCCCTGAGAATAGCCCCGAGTCGATCTCATTCCGAGAATCATGGGATGCTACCAAACCAGTTACTGTGTACAAGACCCCAGAGAATCTACCAGATGGCACTCCCTGCACGGCTGCCACAGTAATTCTAAGGACAAAGGGATGTGCATGGTGGTGGAAGTCAGGTTGCACCTTCTGTGGCTATTTCAACGATGTTAGAGATGATGTTTCCATTCGTGATATGTTCTCTCAGTGGGAATCTGCGAAGGAATCGACAAATAATTTTGAAGGATGCTCAATGGTAAAAGTGTACACATCCGGAACTTTCTTCGAGGACAGGGAGAATCCACCTGAGTGGCAAGAGTGTGTTCTTAGAGAGACTGCAGAAATGGGACTTCATCTAGTCGTCGAAGCCCAAGCACAGATGTGCACCCCAGAGAAAATTAAGTGGGTTGCTGAGAGGCATCCTGGTTGCACCGTGGCTATTGGTTTAGAGGCATACGACGACAAGGTCCTTCGTTTTCATGTCAACAAGGGCTTCACTACTAAGCAGTGGCATAGGGCAGTTGAGATGCTTAGAGAGAACGAATTACGAGTAAAGACATACCTAATTTTCAAACCCCCATTCATGTCAGAGGGAGACGCACTTAACCATACAACAAAATGGATTTCTCAAGTTTCAAAATATTCTGATGAGGTTTCCGTCAATCCGATGAACATACAGAAGAATACGGTTGTTGACAGACTTTTCAGGAATGGTGAGTATAGGCCACCCTGGTTATGGTCATTAGTTGAAATGGTAAAACGCTCATATGAAGAGATAAGCAGCTCTCAATGCAGGATCATTATACATCCTACTGCTGGGGGAAAGATCAGAGGGGCCCATAACTGCGGATCGTGTGACGATGACGTAGTCGCAGCTATCGAAAGATTCTCCGTTTCTGCAAATATCGGGGAGTTCGAAGGTCTCGGATGCCAATGCGAGGAACACTGGAAGGCAGAGTTAGGCATAGATCAAACCCTCCCATTGCCCCTTGGAACAGGAGCATTCAGAAGAGGAAATCCGATCGATCTCGTTCGTGCCCCTTGATGACATTACCAAACCCAATCCGCCCAATGCTTAAGGGCGAATCTTTCGTGGTAGTGGCGTAATCGATGAATTACGAGGTGTAATGATGTCCGATGAAGTAGGCTCATTGATTGGAGAATTTATCCAAGGGGAGAGCGAGCCCCCGTCTTCCTGGGTCTTCCTGGTCTTGGGTTTTGTTTCCACAATAATCTTCCTAATTCTATATGGAATTCTATTTCCAAATAGCGATCTTCCAGTGATTTCCACAGTACTTCCTGTGTTCGATGGAGTATTCGACTCAGGAATATGGTTCTTTATCCTGGGAGCGATGATTGGGGTTTTCGCTATTCTTGGAACTATGCTAACTGAGGCTACTAGTGAGTGAGGTGATATCTTGGGCCTGCTAACTACGATGACGATATTTTGGGCAGCAACATTAGCCGTCTTCTTTTTGTTGAACCGAGGAATTTGGGTTTTCACAGATGTCAGCAAGAGTTTGAGCATGTTCATGCTCGAGAAGGCTCTGGGACCTCCCATAGACTTCGTAGAAGGAAGAAAGGGCTCAGCTTCGACGACTTGGATAATTCAGGGAGCGCTATGGCTAATCCCAGCATCAATCCTCACCTTCTGCGGACTATGGCTGCAACATGATCCAGATGCCCTCCATAGCCTGTCATCATGGGGAATGTCTCCTTCATCTTCATCATTGATACTGGCAGGAATTCTAACTGCGAGCTACGGCTCTGGAGGCATGTTATTGAACGGAGCTGCAATGCACATTGTACCAGAATTGGGTGGAACGAAATTAGCCAGTGAGAAGAACGCCTCTCTGATGTCTTTCCTCTGGACTCTAGCGGTTGTAGTTCTAATCATTGGCGCAAATAAGCCTGAGATTCTAGGAGTCAAGGTTTTATTCATATCAACTGGTTTACTTTCTCTTTCTGGCCTTGCTGTAATTGTAAACATGCTACTAACTGCAGCCTCTAGAAGTAGGAAGATGCCACTTCCTGCTTGGATGATGATTATGGGAATGATTGCAGGCCCGCTTTCAGTATTTTCCGTCGTAATCTCGGGATCATTGGATACCGGGATCGGTCAGTGGCTTGTAACTAGGCTTTCAGGAACATCATTCTCTCTAATGGTGGCCGGAGCTATCCTTTACGCTGCATCCAGGGGAAGCGGCAATCCCCTCTGGTCAAGGTCACTCGCAGCAGTAACATTAGCTGGAACTGTTCTAACAATTAACTCAGCAGGATTCTTCGATGGTGAGGTTGCTTCCAACTTCCTTGCGGTAGACTCAGCTGCTTTCCAACCGTCTAGGAACGAGGTAATTGCAGGCTCATTCCTACTCGCTCTTTCACTGATTCCTGTGATTTCTCTTTCTGCAAACGTTTTGGCTACCATGAGAGGGGACGATGTTTTCATGGAGAATCCCGATTCTCCAGGAATGCCAGAGATAAACCTCGCAGCAATAATGTTAGTTCCAATTTCAGTCGGAGCTCTTTTCGTTCACACAGACTATCTTACTGGAACAAATGACCTCTCCGGGATACAAACATCCCTTCTTCTGATGGGAGTTTGGCTAGTCTTTATCCCAGCATCACTAGGCTCTACTTTGTGTATTTTCCCAGAGGCATCAGGTAGGAATGTCTTATCGGTAAACCGCTCCAGATGGGCCTTCTGGCTAATGACAGGTGGCGCATTCGGTCTAGTATTCACTATGATGTCAGACTTCTCCGACATTTCCCTTGTAGAAGTCGCAGTAGAGGAAGAGGCCTCTATTTCGAATCGCCTAAGGGTCCTTGGCTCGACTCTCTTCTATGGAACAGTTATCGGGTCAATCTATCACTGCTTGAACATTATCAGTGGCTCTTTCAGAGGAAGTATTGTTGGCACTGAATCGACATCTGTTTCATCAACATCAATTTCAAGCCCATATAGGCTCACAAAAGAGACAACAGTTAGGAAGATATTGGCTCAAAGGGAGGGCAAGCTAGATACCGTGGTAGTTCCGGAAACAGCTTCGGAAGTACCAGGAAGTCCAACAGAGCTCTGAAATAACCACATACTCCTTGTCTCGATAGGTTCTGCCAGGGGCGGATAGCATGCGCATCGGTCTTGTTGGAAAGCCAAATGTTGGGAAGTCAACAGCCTTTTCAGCACTAACTGAAATCCCAGTAGACATAGCCAATTATCCATTTACTACTATTGATCCTAATGTTGGAGTCACTTGGCTGCCACTTCCAGAAGATTGTGCATGTCGCAGTCTTAGGCAGCGTAGAGAGTCCTCGGGGAGAATCGGTCCAGTCAGTGATGATGACCCCAGAAAGGGTAGCATTTGTTCCCCCAATTCAGGATCTTGTACAGGCTTCAAGAGATTGGTTCCAGTAACTCTGATTGATGTAGCTGGCCTGGTTCCAGGAGCTCACGAAGGTAGAGGAAGGGGTAACCAGTTTCTCTCGGACTTATCCAGATGTGATGCTCTAGTACAGGTTGTCGACGTTTCAGGCTCAACTGACTTGGAAGGAAATCCAGTCGGATCCGGCGGATCAGATCCATTGGAGGAACACGTGTTCCTGCTCAAAGAGATCGACTCATGGATTCTCGGAATTATCTCCAATGGTTGGGATAGAGCGTCTAGGAAGGCACAGGCTGAAGGCGAGAGGGCAATCAAAGAACACTTGATTGGTAGACTCTCAGGAATAGGAGCTAGCGAATCTAACGTCTCAACTGGAATCTCCACATTGCAGAGAGAGCATACCAACTCAGAACCATCTTCCTGGGGGCAAGAGGAACTTTTTTTCTTGGCCAGCTCAATCAGGAAGTCGATTTTTCCAATATCAGTAGCTGCCAACAAGTCTGACAAGAAGACTTCGGAGGCATCAGATTTGGCTAAAGAAGTAGAATCTAATGGGGGCAAGATGACCTATACTAGCGCAGAAGCCGAGCTTGCATTGCGAAGAGCATCCAGTTCGGGATTGATTTCATACAACCCTGGGGATTCCACTTTCAATCTAACAGAAAAGGGGGACCAGGAACTCTCAGTCAAGCAGAGGGAGGCTCTAGAATCAATCTCCGAGTCAATCTCTTCTTGGGAAGGCGGTGGCCTTGTGGGACTAATAGGAGAAGTTGTTTTTGGACAACTCTCTAGAATAGTCACATATCCAGTTCAGGACGAGACACATTGGATTGATGGGGACGGAAACTCCCTTCCTGATGCTGTCCTTGCACCATCTGGAACTACCGCTAGGGGCCTCGCCTACCAGGTTCATTCAGATCTAGGTGATGGTTTTGTTCGAGCCATAGACGCTAATTCAGGCAGGATTATTGGTGCGGATCAAGAGCTAAATGACGGAGACATAATCAGCATTCAAGCCAAAATCTAGATCTACTCAGCATCGATTGTCAAATTGTAGAAAACTGCGGTCCAGTTTATTTCGAAGTCCTCATCATTGTCGATAATCCCCCCAGCAACGGGAACTGGGGCATTTTCGATTGTTGCAGTAATTGTCGTAGACCACTCCCCTCTTCCATTTCCGTCATCATTCCACAATTGCCTAATCTCACTCTCACTCATCTCCTCTTCAGAATATTCCGATCCAGAATAGTTCTCAGTAACATCCCATCTGATTGTGAAACCCCCCTCTCCTCCTCCGGAGCAGTCTCCTTCTGCATTCTGATCCTCCACCCCTTCTATTTCGCTCAGCTCGCTTTGCCCCTCAACACTGTCTGTAAACCCTGGACCAGGATCGTCGTTATCGAAACAGGAAACTTGCAACTCTACGTATCCAATGCTCATACCAGGCTCCACTATCAAGTCGAAAGTTGTCTCATAACTCTCACCGTCTCCTAAGGTTACTGACTCACTTAGAGTATCCTCACTCTCCTCAAAACTCACCTTAAGGGTTCCAGTCAACCCAGAAGAACCTCCTGCGATATCTCCTTCAACTAACGAAGGAAGAGCTGCGAAATAAACAGGAAAGGCTACTAGGAACACAACAGTACCAGCAAGAGTCTTCACCTTTTGAGGGGTATCTACTAGATCTTGGAAGTCCATGCTCCTCTATTGTGTCGTCTTAAGTCACCCTTTCAAACACTATGCCGTTTTTCCTTTCAGAATTGTGAAAACTATCAGAATGGGAATCTAACTGGGGTTTTCTTTCCATCTCTTGATATCCACTCCTTCTTGAGAGAATAATTTCCTCGACTTTCTGAATTCTGGGAGGAGATATCCAACAACCGACCTCTCCATAAAAGTCCATTTCCACGGGCACCTAGGAAGAAGATTTACCCATTCATTTAGCAAACCTCTCCATAAAGTAGCATCCACAGTTTCTGGGATTCTGAAGGAAACAAATGACAAGCGACCTGCAGATCCAGGAACATAGCTCCATGTTCGAATGGATAACCCTTCAATCTCTCCTTCATCGAATGATAGCCCAAAGACTCTAGCTCTATTTGCAAGAGGTACGATAATTGCCCACCTATGTACCATTGTCGTTTCCTCGAAACGACTCATTTTCCAACCATGGTTTTCACCTATTACGCGCATCGCCCTGATCGCTTCAGTTGGCACCACGCTCACTGGAATCTCAAGCGTCCGCTCCATTAGTATCGGCCCATCCTCGAGGCCCTCGCCCATAGCGGCTTCGCGTCGTAAGTTCTAATCGTTCATTCAGCCGAACAGGGAGCCCAGGCCCTCGAACCCGCCCGCTTCTTCCTCTGGCTCTTCAGCTGCCTCTTCCTCAGCAGGAGCAGCATCAGCCGCCCCTCCACTGGAAGAAGCAGACGGA
>MDTE01077983.1_pt1 | contig 13332 bp, 15 predicted proteins | sample 811231 | NCBI WGS metagenome assembly MDTE01 (sample SAMN05326651, study PRJNA326480) | marine metagenome | isolation source: seawater | place: Indian Ocean: Red Sea | collected 2010
AGATCTTTAAAAAGAAATGAACCCGATTATGGTAGAAATATATCGGTAATTATGCTTAAATAGGATATTAATGAAAATAATCACAGGTAATTCAAACAAAAACCTAAGTTTAAAAATATCAAAATATTTGAAAAATAGACTTGTTCGTTCAAATATTAAAAAATTTTCCGATGGAGAAATTTACATTGAGATAAATGAAAATATTAGAGGAAACAGTATTTTTGTTATTCAATCGGTATCGTCGCCCGCAAATGATAACTTAATGGAACTTCTGATTTGCATAGATGCCTTGAAAAGATCTTCTGCAAAAAATATAACAGCTGTAATTCCTTACTTTGGATATGCTAGACAAGATAGAAAAGTTGTCCCTAGAACTTCTATTTCAGCTAAATTGGTCTCAAACTTAATTACAAAAGCTGGGGCTGATAGAGTGGTTACGATTGATCTTCACGCTGGACAAATTCAAGGCTTCTTTGATATTCCAGTTGATAACCTATTTGCGACTCCAATTTTTGCAAGACATATTAAAAAGAAAATTAAAAATAAAAATTTAATATGTGTTGCTCCTGATGTGGGTGGAACTGAAAGAGCTAGAGCTTTAGGAAAATTTTTGCAAGCAGGGTTGGCAATAATAGATAAAAGAAGACCTGTTCCTGGAAAATCTGAAGTTATGAATGTTATAGGAAATGTAAAAGGTAAAACATGTATTATTGTTGATGATATAATTGACTCAGGTGGAACAATTATAAATGCCGCTCATGCCTTAACAGAAAGAGGAGCAAAAGAAGTTCATGTATATGTTACACACGGAGTATTAAGTGGAAAAGCTGTCGAGAAAATTAAAAATTCAAAAATTAAAAGATTAGTTATTACAGATACAATTGACAATTCTGATAGGGTAAAGAGAGCAAAAAATATTGAAATTTTGACAATTTCCCAATTGGTCGGAGAAGCAATAAAAAGAATATCCAACTCTACATCTGTGTCTGATTTATTTAGGTAATTTTCTTCTTGTAAAATTATTACTACTAAGTTAAAAGCTACCATTTTTATGAGCAATATAGTGGCAAATCCTAGATTAGATAGTACTAAAGGAAGCAATAACATTCTTCGTAAACAAGGGTTGGTTCCTGGTGTAGTTTATGGTGGTGAAGAAAAGAATGAGCTAATTAGCATTTCAAAAAAACATTTAAAAATATTATTAGACCAAGAAAATTTTTTATCTAACGTATTAAAAATTAAAATCAATGAAAAAGAAATTAATGTACTTCCTAGAGAAGTATCATTCGACGTTATTACTGATGAACCAATTCATGTAGATTTTTTAAGAATGGTTGCTGGTAGAAAAATAATAGTAGAAATTCCTGTTAGATTTATTAATAATGATAAATCTCCGGGCCTTAAAAGAGGTGGTGTTTTAAACATAGTAAGAAGAAAAGTTGAATTGAAGTGCCCTACTGATAGTATACCAAAAGAATTAGTATTTGATTTAGATGGGCTAGATATAGGTGCGGGTGTAAAAATTTCTGCAATTAAACTTCCAGAAAATGTTACACCAACAATTACTGGAAGAGATTTCGTGATTGCTACCGTTGCAGCCCCAACTATTGTTAAAGAACCAGAAAAACCAGCAGAAGAAACAGCAGAAGGAGCAGAGGGTGCTGCAGAAGGTGAAGCGCCAAAAGAAGGTGAACAACCAGCTACAACAGATGATGCAAAAAAAGCAGATGATGCAAAGAAACCTGAAACTGATAAAGATAAAAAAGAAGCTACTCCAGAAAAAAAATAATTTGTTTTATAATCTAAAAAATAATCTATAAAAAATGATCTTATTTGTAGGTCTAGGCAACCCAACAGCAGATTTCCAAAATAACAGGCACAATATTGGATTCAAAATTATTGATGCGATAAACCAAAATTTTAGTTTATCAAAGCAAAAACCTAAATTTAAAGGTTTACTTACAATGGGAAATATTGGAGATGAAAAAGTATATGCAATAAAACCTTTAACTTTTATGAATAATTCTGGTAGCTGTATTCGAGAGCTTATAGAGTATTTCAAAATAGACTCTTCAGATATAATTGTTTTTCATGATGATCTTGATATTGAATTTGGTAAAATCAAAGCAAAATTTGGAGGATCAGATGCAGGCCACAATGGTATTAAATCAATAGATAAATTTATAGGAAAAAATTATTCAAGAGTAAGAATTGGTATTGGAAAACCAGAAAAAATTAAATTAAATGATTTTGTATTAGGTGATTTAAATAATGAAGAAAAAATTCAACTAGAAGAAATTTCTAAAAAAATAATTGAATTTTTAAATTTGTTAATAGATAAAAAACTAGATTTATTTTCAAGCAAAATAAATAATTAGATATGGGTTTCAGGTGTGGGATAGTTGGATTGCCTAACGTTGGAAAATCAACATTATTTAATGCACTAACAAATTCTAGTAAAGCCCAAGCTGAAAACTTTCCTTTTTGTACTATTAATCCAAATTTAGGCATAGTTCCTGTCGTTGATAAAAGATTAGATAATTTATCAAATGTTTCAAATTCAAAGAAAAAAATTTATACCACCATTACATTTGTTGATATTGCAGGTTTAGTTAAAGGGGCCTCTAAAGGAGAAGGTTTGGGTAACAAATTTTTGTCTCATATAAGGGAGGTAGATGCAATTATTCACATGATTAGATGTTTTGATTCCAATGATATTCAAAATGTAAATTCTGATGTAAATCCTGTTAGAGATCTTGAAATCATACAAACAGAAATTAAATTAGCTGATATCGAGTCAATTCAAAAAAGATTAGAGAAAAAAAATAAAAAAAATTTTTCTAATGAACAAATATTTTTATTAGAGAGAGTATTAGAGCTGATAAATAAAGATAAAAATGTCGAAGAGATTCACAATCTTTATGAAAAAAAAGAAATACAAATGAGTGGTTTATTATCCTTAAAGCCCAACCTATATGTTTGCAATGTAGATGAAGAGAGCATCAACAAAGGAAATTCTTACACACAAAATTTTATTCAAAAATATGGTGAAAAAAATACAATTATAATTTCTGCTGAAACTGAAAACCAACTAAATTCTTTAAATGAAGAAGAAAAAAAAAATTATATGAAAATTCTAGGAATTAAAGAAGCAGGTATTAAAGTACTCACAAAAAAAGGCTATAATTTACTTAATCTTGAAACATTTTTTACATCTGGACCTGAAGAGTCAAGAGCTTGGACAATAAATAAAAACTGTTTAGCTCCAAAAGCAGCTGGAAAAATTCATTCTGATTTTGAAAAAGGTTTTATAAAAGTTGAAACAGTTTCTTACAATGACTTCGTTGAAAATAAAGGTTGGGTTAATTCAAAAAATAGTGGCAAAATGAGATTGGAAGGTAAAGAATATATAGTAAAAGATGGTGATGTTTTAAATTTTCGTTTCAATACGTGACCAGATTTTTTTCATACTTAAATATACAAGTATTGTTAGTATTATTAGATATACAATTACTCTAAAACCAGTCTTATGTCTTGCTTCTAAGTGAGGCTCAGCTGACCACATCAAAAAACTAACCACATCTTTTGCCATTTGTTCTGTTGTAGCTCCAGTCCCATCAGTATATTCAACTAATCCATCTGATAATGGCGCTGACATTTTAATTTTATTTCCATACATATACTTATTGTAGTAAACACCATCGTCTAATTGCATACCGGCCGGAGGATCATCATATCCTAATAGAAGAGAATAAATATAATTTGCTCCTCCTTTTCTAGCTTTTACTAAAACTGACATATCTGGTGGATATGCGCCTCCATTTGCAGATGTTGCTGCTTCTACGTTCTCATAAGGCATTACAAATTTATCTGATAATTTCGCTGGTCTAGTAAACATTTCTCCATCACTATTGGGACCATCTATTACCTCAAAATTTGATGCTATCGCCTTTGCTTGAGCTTCGGTAAACTCTGGACCGCCAGGCTCAGAAAGATTTCTGTAACTTAGATATTTCATTGAATGACAGGCGGCACAAACTTCAATATAAACCTGATATCCTCTTTGCAAAGATGCTCTATCAAATTTTCCAAAAAAACCTTTAAAACTCCATTCTGGTTTTAATAGTTTTGCAGTATTTTCAGCTGCCATTGAATTAAATCCAAAAAATAAAAAAAACAATAAAGTAAATACTTTTTGATATGTTTTTTTCATTATAACATTTCCTTGTTAATTTTAGCCGCCTCTTCCTTCGTTAATCCACCCAAAACAGGCTCAGTTAAACCTAGCGGAACATCTAAGGTTTTTTCTTTTTTACCTAAAATTGGAAGTATTACTATAAAGTGAAAAAAATAATACCCAGTTGCAACTCTAGCAACTAATAAGTATATTCCCTCAGCCGGCATTGCACCCACATATCCCAATATAATAACATCTAAAACAAGTATCCAATAAAACTGTTTGTATAAGGGTCTAAAAATCGCTGATTTAACTTTTGAAGTATCTAACCATGGTAATATAACTAAAACAAAAATTGAAGCAAACATTACAATTACTCCAAAGAGTTTGTCTGGTATTGATCTTAATATTGCATAAAAAGGCAACAAATACCACTCTGGAACTATATGTGTTGGAGTGACCATTGGATTTGCCTCAATATAATTATCTGCATGTCCTAATATATTAGGTGAATAAAAAACAAAAAAAGCAAATAAAATTAAAAATAAAAGTAAAGCAAATAAATCCTTAATCACTATATACGGATGAAAAGGAACAGTGTCTTTTGATGGCTTTTTAAGTTCAATACCGATAGGATTATTATTTCCTGGAACATGTAGTGCCCAGATATGCAGTATCACCAAACCAAAAATTAAAAAAGGTAAAAGATAATGTAGAGCATAAAACCTTGTTAGTGTAGGATTATCAACAGCAAATCCTCCCCATAACCAATTTGTAATACTTTCTCCCACAAAAGGAACTGCGCTAAATAAATTAGTAATTACAGTTGCAGCCCAGAAACTCATTTGACCCCAAGGTAATACATATCCCATAAATGCAGTCATCATCATCAAAAAATATATCATCATTCCTATGATCCAAATTACTTCTCTTGGGGACTTGTATGACCCGTAATATAGAGCTCTAAAAATATGTATATAAACGGCCAAAAAAAACATGGATGCGCCATTTGCATGAAAATATCTCAATAACCATCCATAATTTACATCTCTCATTATATGTTCAACGCTTGCAAAAGCTAAATCCGAATGGGCTACATAATGCATAGCTAACACAATTCCAGTAATAATTTGTGCAACTAAACAAAAAGTTAAAATACCACCAAAAGTCCACCAGTAGTTTAAATTTTTTGGTGTTGGATATTCTTTTAAATGATCTGATAAAGTAAGCAGTGGCAGACGATCATTTAACCATTTACCAAATTTTGATCTGGTTGCATGTTGATGATCACTCATAGAATTTATTATCCAATTTTAATAGTATTACTATTTACAAATTTATATTTTGGAATTTCCATATTAGTTGGAGCAGGACCTTTTCTAATTCTACCAGATGTATCGTAGTGAGATCCGTGACACGGGCAAAACCATCCTCCATATTCACCTTTATCACCTAACGGCACACATCCCAAATGAGTACAAATACCCAGCATTACCAGCCACTCTGGATTCTTTGCTCTGTCTTCATCTTTTTCTGGATGTTTTAAATCTTTTAAATTTACAGCTCTTGCACTATTTATTTCTTCCTGAGTTCTCCTTTTTATAAATACAGGTTTGCCTCTCCATAAAACAGTTATTGATTGTCCTGGTTGCACTTCGCTAATATCTACTTCCGTACTTGCCAAAGCTTTTACTGAAGCATCTGGATTCATTTGATCAATTAATGGCCAAACAGCTGCACCGACACCCACGGCTCCAGCAGCTGTTGTGGCAGTTACAATAAAATCTCTTCTATTTGGCTTTTTTTTAGTAGATTCGGACATCTTTATTATTTTAAATCTCCTTTAATATATGATTTCATATAAGAAAAGAGATATTTTTCTATAGCAACAATGACACAGAAGACAAGTTTTTCGGGCCCTAAAATAGCCCTTTATGAACCTGATATTCCTCAGAATACAGCTGCTATAATAAGGACTTGTTCATGCCTTGGAGTTAAACTTGAAATAATTGAACCTTGTGGTTTTTTTCTAACAGATCCAAGATTTAAAAGAGTTGTTATGGATTACATAGATATATCTTCTATTAAATTTTATAAAAGCTATGAGGAATTTGAAGAGGCGAAGACCAAGGCAAGAGTTATTCTGGCAACTACAAAAGCAAAAGAAATTTATACTAATTTTAAATATAAAAAAGATGATACATTATTGTTTGGAAGAGAAAGTTCAGGAGTACCTGAAAGTTTACATAAAAGTATTAAATATAAAATAAAGATACCAATGATTGAAAACAAAAGATCTTTGAATCTTGCAACATCAGCGGCTATAATTATTTCTGAAAGTTTGAGACAAACATTATATTAAAAATGAAAATAAATTTAAAACAAGAACTAACAAAACAATGGTTTAAAAACCTTCAAGAAATCATTTGTAAAAATATTGAAGAGTTAGAAAATAATAAAGTATTTTTTAAAACAAAAAAATGGAAACGAAATAAAAAGAAAAATGAAGGTGGTGGAGAATTTAGATTATTAGAAAATGGAAGAATATTTGACAAAGTTGGTGTAAATTTTTCTGAAGTTTATGGACAATTTCCAATTAAGCTAAAAGGAAAAATTCCAGGTACTAAAAAAGGTAAAAATTTTTGGGCATCTGGAATATCAATTGTAATGCATATGAAAAATCCTTTTGTGCCAGCTATGCATTTTAATACTCGTTATATTTGTACTTCACATGGTTGGTTTGGTGGTGGCATTGATATAACGCCTTGCTTTAAAGATGAAAAATTAAAAAAATGGTTTCATAAAAGCCTTAAAATTATGTGTGACAGACATAATAAAAAATACTACAAACATTATAGTGATTGGTGCGATAAATATTTTTATTTACCACATAGAAGAGAAAAAAGAGGCATAGGTGGAATATTTTTTGATTATAAAAAAGATAATTGGGAAAAGGATTTTCATTTTATTAAGGATGTAGGGTTAGAATTCGTTAAAGTTTTTAATGAAATAATATTAAAAAAAAATAAAATTAGATGGTCAAAAATTGATAAAGAAATTCAATACATAAAAAGAGGCAGATATGTTGAATTTAATCTTCTATATGACAAAGGAACAAAGTTTGGTTTTCAAACGGGTGGTAATATAGATTCAATTTTAATGTCTTTGCCTCCTTTAGCGAAATGGAAATAGATGGATAAAGAACCAATTACAATTCAAGGTATAGAAAAATTAAAACAAGAATTAAAATTTCTAAAAGAAGAAAAAAGACCTGAGATAGTTAGCGCTATTGCTGAAGCAAGATCTCATGGAGATTTAAAAGAGAATGCCGAATATCATGCTGCAAAAGAACAACAATCTCATAATGAAGGAAGAATTCAAGAAATTGAAAATAGTATAGCTACAGCAAATGTAATCGATGTTACAAAACTTAATAACAATGGCAAAGTTATTTTTGGTTCAACAGTGTATTTAAAAAATTTAGATACAAATGAAAAAATTCAATACAAAATTGTTGGTAAAGACGAAGCAGATCTAAAACAAAAATTGATTTATTTTAAATCGCCAATTGGAAAAGGTTTGATTGGAAAAAATAAAGGAAATTTGGTTGAAATAAAAACTCCAAAAGGAATTAAAAATTTTGAAATTTTTGATGTTAAATACGTTTAGATTTTACTATATCTTCGATTTGATTATTAGAAATTTTAAAATTATTTTTTAACCATTGTTCTTCAATTTCTTTTAGTATTGACCCTAATAGCCTACCCTCTTTTAAATTAAATTTCTCAATTAAATCTTTAGCTTTTATTGGCACCATAGGAATTTGAAGTTCAATAAAATATTTTTTAAGATCAATTAAATAGTCTTTATTTTTTTTGGTTGTTAAAATTTTATAATCCAAAATATCAATTAAGTTTTCTTTTCCATTTTTTAATAAAATTTTTGATAAATTTTCTTTAGAAAAAAAATCTTTTTTCGGCTCTTCTGAAAATATAGAATTTAATAAAATAATTTTATCTTTTTCTTTATTTGATAAGTTATATTTATAAATAAAATAATCGCAATCCTCACTATTATCTATTAAGAGTAAAGATAAAATAAAAGCAAAATTTTTCTTTTTCAAAATATCATAGCTTAAATTGTCCAATTTATTTATTTTATTAATATGTTTCAATTCAGGAAAAATTAGCAAAAAAAGTTCTTTTGAAAACTTATCAGAATTAATTTTATTAAAACTTTCTATAGAAACTATCTTTTTAAGTTCTTGTATTTGCCTCTCTTTTGAAACTTGTTTTAAACCTTTTAAATTTTGTTTTATAATTTTAATAACATTTTTATTATGTTGATATTTACTGTAATCTAAAAAAAATCTAATATATCGAAGAATTCTTAGGTAATCCTCTTTTATTCTAGTTGCAGGATCACCAATAAATTCAATTGATCCGTTATTTAAGTCCTTTTTACCATTGAATGGATCAAATAAGTTTCCATCAATATCAGAATAAATAGCATTTACGGTAAAATCTCTTCTAGAAGCATCGTCTAACCAATTTTTGGTATACTCAACTTTTGCATGTCTACCATCCGTTTTAACATCTTTTCTTAAAGAAGTTATTTCAAAACTTTTTTTATTTATAACTGCAGTTATTGTTCCATGATCGATTCCTGTTTGGTAAAAATTTATATTATTTTTTTTTAAGATTTCGATTACATTTTCTGGTTTCAAATTTGTTGATAAGTCTATGTCATCTATTGTTTCATCATTAATTAATTTTCTTACACACCCTCCAACAAATCTTAACTCTGCTTCATTTGAGTAAGAGTTAAATGATTTAAATAAATCTTGAATTTCCTTGTTTGAGATTAATTCTTTAAAGTTAGCTTTATCTTTAAATGTCTCTTGTTTTACTTTAAATAAATTATTTATAAATTTAATCATATATGGCTGGGGCGCTAGGATTCGAACCTAGGAATGGCGGTACCAAAAACCGCTGCCTTACCACTTGGCTACGCCCCAAAATTGATTTTGATATATCACAAAAAAAAACTTTATATAGTTTTTGATAAAATACTCCAATAATTTTTAAAATTTTTCTTAATTAATTTTAAGCCATTTATAGCAGATTTTTTGTTAGAAAAATAAGCAACTAAAGTAGATCCGGAGCCAGTCATTCTAACAAATTTGACTTGATTAATGTTGGAAAGAAATATCTTTAATTTTCTTAATAGTGGATAAAGTTGAAATGCAGGTATTTCCAAATCATTTTGTGCATTTTCAAGAAAGTCAATTCTGAAAACTTTGCTAGAAATTTTATTTCTAGTCTTAGTGAAATATTTAACTCTCTTATAAATTTCTTTAGATGAACATCCTATTTTTGGTTTTATTAAAAGAGCAAATAAATGCATTTTTGTATTATATTTTTTGATTGTTTTTTTATTTAATATTATTGAGTTTTTTCTGTCTAAACCTAAAATCACGTCAGAACCTATTTGATTACAAATATTTAATATCTCTTTTTTGGAAAGATGAATTATTTTCTTTTTTAAAAAGTAACTTAAAAGAAATGCCGCATTCATTGAGCCGCCACCTAGACCTGACTCTTGAGGAATGTTTTTTCTAACAAGAACTCTATATTTTTTATTTAAATAATTTTTTTTATCTAAAATATCCAATAATTTTGAAATAGTATTATTCTTATTTAAATTTTTTGAAAAAGGACCATTAAATTTTATAATATGTTTTTTTTTATTTATTGGTTTAATGTAAATCTTATCATGATAATCTAAGAAAGAGATTATACTTTGTATTTTATGAAGCCTATTTTTATCTCTACCCAGAACATTTAAAGATAGATTGATTTTTGCATAAGATTTAATTAAAATTTTTTTCATTATTAAGAATCTTTTAATCCAAATAATAACTTCTTATTAATTTCTTTTTTTAATTTATCTTCAGCTTCTTCCGACAATAACGCAGAATTCCAATAGTATCTGGCCTGTAGTTTCATATTTAATTTCCAAAGAACATCGCCATAATGATCATTCACAATAGGATCTTCAGGCATTATTAATAAAGCATTTTTCAAATATTTTTCTGCTGATACATAATCTTCGTTTAAGTAATAAGCCCATCCGACAGAGTCGATAATATATGGATCGTCTTGTGTTTGTTCGTATGCCTTTAATAACATTTCCATAGATTGTTTAATTTTAATTTTCCTCTCAAGCCAACTGTACGCTAAATAATTTAAAACATAAGGCTGATCTGGACTTAACTCCAATGATAATAATAAATCTTCGTCTGCTTTTTTATAATCTTTGAGTCTTTCATAGCTTCCTCCTCTTCTATAAATAATGTCGGCATATGAGTCGGAACTTTTGTTAATTCCTTCTAGTGCAAAGTTATAATTTTCGATTGCTTTATTGTATTCTTTAAAACTTTTATAAATATTTCCTAGATCAAAATAAACTTTAGGAGATTTGAATTTTAAATTTTTAATTTTTGAATTTAAATAAGTTAACGATTTTTCTTTTCCTTGTTCTTTCTTTAAAATTTCAAATTCTTTTTTAATTCTATACCAATAATAAATGCTATCTTTATCATTAAAATTTTTTAGTATTTTTTTTACCTTCTTATCTTTATTCAATAAATAATAATTTTCTGCAGCCAAAGATAAATTAAATTTAAATTTTGGATTTAGATAATTTGAAATATTTAAATAAAAATTGGACATATCATAATCCTCTTGTGATGAATAAAGATTTGCAATTAAAAAAAATATTTCTGCAAGTATATCACTTTCAGATTTGCAAGAAAAAATATTTGTAAAATTTTCAAACTTCGACTGGTCAATCCAATTTTTGGATTGTAAAATTAATAAGGTGCTTGTGATTGGCTCAATTTTTAAAGATACAGTTTCTGCAAATTCATATTCTTTTTTGCTGATTAAATTTGATATGTAGAAAAATAAGTATCTTGAATAATCTCTTTGTTCTAAATTAAACAACGCCGTAAAATAATTGTTAGCTCTATCATCGTCTAAATAGCAGTACTGAAAGGCTAAAAGAATTTTGCTTAATTTTCCATAATTTTCAACTTTTGATATTTTTCTCTCTAAAAACAATTGGTTATATGAATTTAATATTTGATAGACAATCTGTTCATAAGTACTTGGAATTAATACTTTTTTCATATCTGATAAATGGTTATTTGCTTTATTAAAATTTTTATTTTTTATAGCATCGATTGTTAATAAAAAAGTTTTTTGAAAATTATCTTGTTTAGTTATTGATCCAAAAAATTTGATTTGTTTTATTGCTTTATGAATCTGATTATTTAAAACTAATACATTAACGTATTGATCAAAATAGTTTGGATAATCTCTAAAAATACTCTTTGTTGAATCAAAGTATTTTACCGCCAGTTCATTATCTCCATTTTCATGTGAAACTAAAGCTGAAAAAAAATTAGATAAGTATCTATGGTTGAAATTTTTATATTCAGATGTTTTTGAAAAAACTGATGAATGATATAAAAATATAAGAAATATAAATAAAAATTTTAAAATTCTAAATAACATTGTTTTAATATATGGAAATAGAACATAAAAATCAAAACAGCAATAATTTTGAAGATGTTATGGATTCATTTGAAATTGATTATATTTATGAAAACAAGCCAATTAAACGAACTTTTGATGAAACAAATGTGGGAAATAAACAATTTTTACTAGAAAATCTAAAGAAGAGAATTTTAGAAATTTCAGATTGTGAATTAAAGAATAACGCCAAACAGATAGTTTTTAATGATGGTGATCATAAAAGCCAAATTATGATTATAGGCGAAGGTCCTGGACAAAAGGAAGATGAAATAGGAAAACCATTTGTAGGTGACGCTGGTGTACTTTTAAACAAAATGCTTGAGGCTATTAATATTAAAAGATCAAAAATTTATATTACTAATGTAGTTAACTATAGACCTCCAAATAATAGAAAGCCAGAGCCATCAGAAATAAACAGATACTCAGTATTTTTACGAGAGCATATTAATATTATTGACCCTAAAATATTAATACTAATGGGAAGCACAGCTATGGAAGCTCTATTTGGACAAACATTAAAAATATCTAAAGAAAGAGGAAAATGGAAAGAGATAATTGTTAATCAAAAAACATATCAAACAATTTTAACTTTTCATCCCGCTTATCTTTTAAGGCAACCTGAACAAAAAAAGTATTCCTGGATTGATCTTAAGATGATTAGAAAAAGGATAGACGAGCTAAAAATTAACATCTAATGAAAAAAATTATAGCTGGCGTGGATGAAGTTGGAAGAGGAAGTTTAATAGGACCCGTTTTTGCAGCAGCTGTAATATTCAAAAAAAATATTGATAAAAAGAAAATAAAAGATTCTAAACAGCTTTCGAAAGAAAAAAGAGTTAATCTAGAAAGGTATATTAAAAAAAACTCTATCTGGAGCATCGGTTCATCCTCTTTGAAAGAAATTGAAAAATTAAATATCCTAAATGCAAGTTTATTAGCTATGAAAAGATCTATAAAAAAACTTAAACAAAAACCCTCAATAACCTTGATTGATGGAAATAAATTACCAAACGTAAACGGCTACAAGCTAAAGTATGTTATTAAAGGTGACCAAAAAGTATCTGAGATTTCGGCCGCATCTATAATTGCTAAGGTTGCCAGAGACCGATTTATTACAAAAATGTCAAAAAAATATAAAAAATATGCTTGGGATAAAAACGCAGGGTACGGAACTAAACAACATTTAAAGGCCATAAAGAAATTTGGAATAACCAGGCATCATCGAAAAACCTTTAGTCCTATACACAATATGTTGAGTCCAAGCTAAATCTTACTACAAGTCGAGTCCATTTTTTTCAATCTCTGGTTGACGCGGAATCCACGCTGGAGTCTAATTACTTTTTTAAAAATGGTAACTAGAAATTCAAATAACAAACTCATTAATGGCGATAGCCTAAAAGAATTAAAAAAAATTCCTGATGAAACATTTGATCTAATTTTTGCAGATCCACCTTATAATTTACAATTACAAAACAGTTTAATCAGACCAGACAGATCAAAAGTTAATGCGGTGAATGACAAATGGGATCAATTTGAAAGTTTCAAATCTTATGA
>MDTE01150252.1_pt1 | contig 13331 bp, 14 predicted proteins | sample 811231 | NCBI WGS metagenome assembly MDTE01 (sample SAMN05326651, study PRJNA326480) | marine metagenome | isolation source: seawater | place: Indian Ocean: Red Sea | collected 2010
AATTTTACCTAAAGATTATAATTCTTATGGCTCAAGAAGAGGAAATCATGAAGTTATGATGAGAGGAACTTTTGCAAATATAAGAATAAGAAATGAAATGGCGCCAGGGACAGAAGGAGGTTTTACAAAACTTTACCCCGAAGGAACTGTAATGCCAATTTTTGATGCAGTAGTAGAGTATAAAAAAAGAGGTACTGATCTTGTAGTTTTTGGCGGAAAAGAGTACGGAACTGGATCTTCCCGTGATTGGGCCGCCAAAGGAACAAAACTCCTAGGTATAAAAGTTGTAATTGCAGAAAGCTTTGAGAGAATACATAGATCGAATTTAATTGGCATGGGTATTTTACCCCTGCAATTTATAAATAATATTAATCGAAAAAATTTAAAATTAATTGGATCTGAGCTAATAAACGTTAATGATATAGAAAAAGGTATTAACCCATCCGACAAAGTTGAAATTGAGATAAAATATGCCTCTGGAGAAATTAAGAAAATTAAAACATTATGTAGAATAGATACAAAGAATGAATTGGAATATTACAAAAATGGTGGGATATTACATTACGTTCTTCGTAATATGATTTAAATATGGATGAGGACTTATCAATTATAGATAGAAATACTAGATTTGAAAAAATAAAAATTTTTTTAATAAAAAACAAAAAAATAATTATAATTTTTTCTATTATAAGTATTTCATTTTTATTCATTTTTTTTGGATATAAAGAATTAAATAAAAAAAAAAAACTAGAAATTTCAAATTTCTATAATTCAACAATTATCGATTACTCAGAAAGTAATAAGTTATCTACCATCAAAAATCTTCAAAATATTATTAAAACTAAAGATGCAACCTATTCACCTTTATCATTATATTTTATTATAGATAATGATTTGATCTTAGAAAAAGATAAAGTTAACAACTTATTTGATATTTTAATATTTGAGACACGACTTGAAACTGAAATTAAAAATCTAATTATTTATAAAAAAGGACTTTATAATGCTGATTCAATTAGTGAAAATGAGTTAATTAATATTTTAAATCCTTTAATAAATTCTGAAAGTATATGGAAATCTCATGCATTATATCTAATGGCTGAATATTTTTATTCAAAAAATGAAAAGCAAAAATCTAAGGAATTTTTTCAACAGATCATGAATATCGAGTACGCCAATCAAGATATTATTAAAAAAACAAAAAAAAGACTTAATAGAGATTTAAGTGAATAAAGTTATTTCAGTCTTATTTGTTTTTTTTCTAATCGGATGTTCGTTTACTAAGACAAGTTTTTGGACACAAGATAAAGAAATTCAGGAAGTAAAAAAAAATACTAAAATCATATTTCAAAAGAAAGAAATAATAAAGAAAGAGTTTAATCAAAACTTTGTACTAGATTTAAAAAATTCTGACTTGGATTTTAAAAAAAATTATCTTACAAATAACTTAGGTATTGAAAATCTAAATGCTGAAGTAAGCAAAAGATCGAAATTCAAATTTTCAAAGATAAAAGATTTTGAATATCACGAGCCTGAATTAAATTTTGATGGTGAAAATTTTATTTTCTTTGACGACAAGGGAACGTTGTTAAAATTCGATTCCGATTTTAGGATTATTTGGAAAAAAAACTTCTATTCTAAGCAAGAAAAAAAATTAAACCCAATACTTACTCTTGCGAATAATGGTAAGTTGTTAATAGTATTTGACAATATTTCAAAATATTATGCGGTTGATTTAAAAACAGGAGATTTAATTTGGTCTAAAATAAGTAAAAATCCCTCAAATTCACAAATAAAAGTTTTTAAAGATAAAGTCTATTCAGTGGATTTAAATAATGTTTTAAGATGCTTTTCTATAATTGACGGTTCCGAGATTTGGAACTTTAAAAGTGAAAATACTTTTCTTAAGTCAAATAAAAGAAACTCTCTTATTATTAAAAACGATATTGTTTTGATAAATAACTCTTTGGGTGATATTTCAGCTATAAATGCAAATGATGGATCTCTAGTCTGGCAATTACCAACTCAAAGCAGCGATATTTATGAAAGTGCATTCAATCTAATCATGTCAGATTTGGTCTCTATAAATAATGATTTGGTTTTCTCTAATAATAGAAACGAATTTTTTTCAATTAATTTAACTAATGGAGTTGTAAATTGGAAACAGGAAATCAATTCAAGTGTCATGCCTTTATTTTATAGTAAACTAATATTTAGTATTTCAGATGAGGGTTATTTTTTTGTGGTTGACTCAAAAACAGGTAATATTTTAAGAATCACAGATATTTTTGGTAATATAAATAAGAACAAAAGAAATAAAATTAAACCTATTGGTTTTATTACTGGAAAGAAAAAAATACTACTTTCAACAAATTCAGGTAAATTGTTAATCATAAATATTTCTGACGGAAGAACAGAAAAAGTACTAAAAATAGATAATGAAAAAATTTCTAGACCCTATGTATTTAATAATAACTTAGTTTTAGTGACTAATAACTCAATAATAAAATTAAATTGAAATGATTTTAAAGCTATTAGAAAAGTTAGGAAGAAAAAAAGTTGTTTTAGATAGAGGCCCATCTCATCCCAGGTTCGATTTAGCTAAACCATGGATGAATCGATATTATGTTATTTTTAGAAATAGACCTAAATGGTTTCCGTTCAATATTTTGATACATGAAATGTTAGCTGACGATCATGGTGAAGGAGTACATAACCATACGTTTCCATACATAACTATCATATTACGTGATGGTTATTGGGAGACATTAAGCACTGGTAAATACTGGAGACCCCCAGGGTATATAGGATTTAGATCAGCCAACAATTTACATAGAGTTGATTTAAAACCAGGCACTAGGCCTCTGACATTATTTATTTCTGGACCATTTGGTTTAAGAAAAGGACCAAGATCTGAATATGGAATAGATTTTAAAAAGAAAAAATGAATTTAAAGAAATCTTTTTTAGAATATTGTGAAAAAGAACAATTTGAAATTAATCAAAACCAAATTGATATAATTGATGATTTAAAAAATTTTTATGAAGACAATTTTAAAAAAAATTTTTTAACTAAAATTCTTAAGAAAAATAATAAGCTAGGTTTTTATTTAGTAGGAGAGGTTGGAGTTGGCAAAACAATGATATTAAATTTTTTTTTTAACAAATTAAAAGAAAAGAAGTTAAGGCTCCATTTTAATGAGTTCATGATAAATTTTCATGATTTTATTTTCAAGAATAAAAATAAAAAAAATGGATTAGATGAATTTGTAAATAATTTAAATAAAAAAACTAAATTAATTTATTTTGATGAATTTCAAGTCACAAATATCGTCGATGCAATGATTTTAGGAAGATTATTTAAAAAGATTTTTGAAAAAAAAATCAGTGTTATTTTTTCCTCAAATATTAATATAATGGATCTATATAAAGACGGTCTACAAAGAGATCAATTCATTCCATTCATTGAAATATTAAAAAATTATTCTCTTGAGAAAGAGTTATTGATTAAAGATGATTATCGTTTGAACAATAGATCTGATCCAGATAGATTTTTATCTCCTCTTGATAAATCCACTAATTTTATACTTAATAAGTTCCTTAGAAAAATAACTAAGAATAAAAATCAAACTTCAAAAACATTAGATATAAAAGGTCGTAAAGTTGAAATTAAAATTTTTTTTGAGGGAGTTGCAAAATTTAAATTTGATGAATTATGTAATAGAAATCTTGGTTCTGAAGATTACATAAAAATTGTCAATTGTTGTAATTTTATCTTTATTGAAAATCTACCAAAATTTGACACAAACAATTCTAACCAACAACAAAGATTCATTACTTTAGTCGATATTATATATGAAAAAAAAGTACCTTTAATGGTCACATCTGAGCAAAGTCTAGATATAATAAAGGCCTCAGAAAATACGATTGATACTTTTAAGAGAACAATAAGTCGTTTATACGAGTTAACATCAATGAATTATGAAACAAGCTTTTTATAATCTAGAAATTGATACCAACGGTCCAAAGCTTTACGATTTTACCAAACATACTATCAGTTGGGTAAAAAAAAATGGTTTTAAGACTGGCATTTTAAATTTAAGTATTCAACATACAAGCGCATCTTTAATTATTCAAGAAAATGCAGATCCAGACGTTCAAACTGATATCATAAATTATTTTAATAAATTAGTACCAATGAATGAGTCACTTTATATACACACTACAGAAGGTAAAGATGATATGCCAGCGCATATCAAATCATCTTTAACAAATAATCAAATAACATTAAGTATTAAAGATGGCATACCTTTATTTGGAACCTGGCAAGGACTATATCTTTTTGAACATAGAATAAAGCCACATTCTAGAAAAATAGTTCATCATTACTTGGGAACTTAATTTTTTTTTAACGATTGAAATGCCTCTAATGCTGCAAGTCTTGCTTTTTCATGTATCACAATTGGAGATGGATAATCTTTTCCTATTACAGTTTTGATAGCTTCTTGATATTTGAATTCCATCTCCCAAGGTTTATGTATAAATTTTCTTGGAACTTTATTCAATTCAGGAACCCATTTTTTGACGTAATGCCCTTCTTTATCAAACTTTTCACCCTGTAGTATAGGATTAAATATTCTAAAATATGGAGCTGCATCAGCACCACAACCAGCAACCCATTGCCATTGAGCGACATTGTTGGCTTTATTAAAATCTAATAAGCAGTTTCTAAAATGTTTTTCACCCTCAATCCAATTTATTCTTAAATGTTTAACTAAAAAGGAACCAACTACCATTCTTATTCGATTATGCATCCAACCAGTTTCATAAAGTTCTCTCATTCCAGCATCAACAATTGGATAACCCGTCATACCTAATTTCCAAGCTTTTAGTAATTTCTCATTTTTTACCCAGGGAAATTTGTCAAATTCTTTTCTATAGTTTCCTTTTAAAAATTCTGGAAAATAATTAATTAAACTATGTGAAAACTCACGCCAACCTAGCTCATTGATATATTTTCTATAACCCACTCCTTTAGACTTAATCTCACTACACTTTTTCCAAATTGTATTTACATGAATTTGTCCATGTTTAATATAAGGAGATAATTTAGATGTGCCCTCAATATGGGGGTAATCTCTTGCTGATCCATAATCTTTAATCTTATTTTTTATAAGATTATCTAAAATCTTTTTTGACTCATTTTCTGATACTTTCCAATAATTTTCAAATTTTTTGTACCAATTTTTTTTTGGAAGAATATTTTTTGGATCGAGGCAATTTTTAAATAAAGAAAGTGTTTTTGTTTTCTTTTTTACAAGATATTTTTTACTTGGCGGTTGTTCTAAAAATTTTTGTTCAGCATTTTTCCAAAAGGGAGTAAAAACCTTAAAAGGCGTTCCATCATTTTTAGTTATTTCTTGGAATTCATTTAATATATTTCCTTTAAAATATTTGTACTCAATTTTATTTTTAATAAATAAATCTCTAATTTTTTTTCCATTTGCGATTACATCTGGTTCATAAATTTTATTCCAATATACTGCAACATTATCTTTTTTTGTAATTTTTGAAAATATATCCAGCTCATTACCTGCCAGTATTTGAAGATTTATCTTGAACTTAGATAATTCAGATTTAAATATTTCCAACGATTTTGAAAGCCACCATTTTTGTGCTTCTCTTTTTCCGTCAAAATCAGTTTTATTATAAATGTATAAATCTAATACGTTTTCGTGATTTTGAGTTGCATAGGAAAGAGCAGGGTTGTTTTCGATTCTAAAATCCTCTCTAATCCAAGTAATGGCATTTTTTGACATATAAATTTTATTTTCTACCTTTTGATAGCAGTTGTTTGTAGAGTTTAAAATCTGCATTTCCTTCGCATCCAATAACTAAAACATTAGAATTTTGGTTAAGATTTATTGATTTTCTTATTTTTGAGTTGTTACATATTGCAATTAAAGCAATAATTCCTGGAGTAGCACATTCGCCGCCCACGATTGAAATTTTACTGAACTTTTTGTCTTTTAAACTAGCAACGGTTTTGGCAACATGTTTATCAGATATTGAAACACAATAGTCACTTGCTTTTTTCAATATTTGCCATGGAACAAGAGACATTTCATTACATGACATTCCACCCAAAATACTCTCTTTTTTAATTTTTATTTTTTTCAATTTATTATTTTTTATACTTTGAAGCACACAGTCTGCTCTGTCAGGTTCAACAATTATAATTTTTGGAATTTTCTTGAAATATTTTGCTATACCAGCAACTAAACCTGCAGCTAGGCCTCCAACACCTGCTTGAAGAAATATATGTGTAATATATTGATCAGTTTGTTTAGAAATTTCTTTTATAATAATAGAGTATCCCGCCATTGTAAGCTGAGGAATATATTTATAATTTTTTTTTGATACATCTTGAACAATTTTCCAATTATTTCTTTTTGACAATATTTCACATTGTTTTAATGATGCCTCATAATTTCCATTAACTTTTATAACTTCAGCACCAAATTTTTCTATTTCTTTTACTCTTGTCTTACTTACGTATTTACTAACAAATATTTTACATTTTAGGTTTAATCTTTTTGCACCCCAAGCAACAGATCTTCCATGATTTCCTGCAGTGGCTGATGATACAGTTATATTATTTTGCCTTTTAGAAATTTTTTCTACGGCGTAGGCACCTCCTAGAGCTTTAAACGACTTTAAGTGAAATCTTTTTGATTCATCTTTATAAAATATATTTTTTAGTTTTAGTTTTTGATTAAGTTTATTTAATTTCAAGAGAGGGGTTGGAGCATAGCCTTTCCACTTAGATATACATTTGTATGAGTCGATTAGCAAATTTGATGGTAAATGTTTTAAAACATTTTTCCTACTAAAATAATAATTTTTATTTATTAAAAATTTAGAGTATTTCATTTAAGATTTTGTATTATAAATTTTAAATTTGAGTTAATTCATAATTAACGATTAATTTTTTTATATTCAAACTATAAATAAACCTATATTAATATAAATATTAGTAATAATATGACTAACATTTAAAATTAAAAAAACTATATGTTAAGTATTCTTCGAGTAGAAGTTGAAAGTTACGTAATTTTAAAATCTAGATATATAAAAAATTAAATGAAAAAAATTTTAATCATTGGTGGTGGAGCTATGGGTTCAGCTTTTTCGATACCTTGTTTAGAAAATAATAACAAAGTTACTATTACTGAACCTTATAATAAAGCTTTTATTAAAGATCTATCTTCAAAAAAAAAATTTCATTCAACTTTAAAGATAAATCTTCCAAAAAAATTAATATTCAAGAGTTATTCAAATAAAATTTTTAATGAAAATTTTGATCTTATTGTTATTGCATTGAGTCTACCAGGAATTAATTTTATAGGTAGAGAATTAAAAAATATCAAAAATAAAATACCAATACTTATTTTGACTAAAGGATTGAAATTTGACAAAAAAAAAAACAAAATTTTAACAATTTCAGAATTACTAAGTAAAAATTACAATGTTAAAAACTTGACCGTTTTAAAAGGACCTTGTCTCGCCAAAGAATTGGCTAATAAAAAATTTACAAATGTAGTAGTTGCAAATAAAAATATTAAAATTGCAAAATGGATTAGAAATCAAATTGCCACAAAATACTACAAAGTCGAATTCTCAAAAGATGTAGTAGGAGTTGAAATTTGCTCTGCAATAAAAAATATTTACTCTATGATTATTGGAGCTGGTCAAAATCTAAATATGTCCTCAAGTTTATTTCAAAAATCTATAATAGAAATAAAGTATTTAACAAAGTATTTTAAGGGTGATGATACGACAGTATTTGGCCTTGCTGGTATTGGAGATCTATATGTAAGTGCTGCAGGAGGAAGAAACAGTAAAATGGGTTATTATTTAGGTAAAGGCTATACATTTGTTAAAGCGAAAAAAAAATTTATGTTTAAAGAAACTGTTGAGGGAGAAAAACTTGCTAGAGAAATAGGACCTTACATCTTAAAAAAAATAAAAAAAAACAAAATTCCTTTGATGAACAACTTTCTCAAATCAGTTTTAAATAATAAAAAGTTACAATTGAAAATTTAAATCAATATTTTGATTAAATGAAAAAAATACTTATTGTTGAAGGAAACCTCAAAGAAGAAAATTTGAATTTTTCTAAAGTAGGTATTCAGACACATACCGAGAGTTTGATAGAAAGTCTTAATTATTTAGATAAAGAATTAGATTTTAATGTTGTGAATCCCTCATCCGACCAGAATATTCCTATAACTAAAGCTAAACTTGACAGTTATCATGGATTAATTTGGGGCGGCAGTAGTTTAAATATTTATAACAATACAATTGAAATTAAAAAACAAATTGATTTTATGAAAGAATGTCAAAAAAAAATCAAAAATATTTTAGGTATTTGTTGGGGTATGCAAGTTGCAGTGACCGCAGCTGGAGGTGAGGTAAAAAAGGCAGCAAGATCGCATATTGGTATTGCCAACTCAATAAAAATTAATGAAAAAGGATTATCTCACCCACTTTACAAAGGTAAGGATGAGATCTTCAATTCGCCAGCTTTTAATTTTGATGAAGTTGTTAAATTACCCTACAATGCTATATGTTTAGCTTCTAATAAAGTAAATAAAATTCAAAGTTTATTTTTTAAAATAAATGAGACAAAAGTTTGGGGACTTCAATATCATCCAGAAATTAATTATGAAAAAATGATAAGTTTAATTGAATTTAGAAAAAAAAGATTAATTGAATTTAGAAAAGCTTTCAAAAACGAAAAAGATGTTAACGAACATATTTTGACTATAAAAAAAGAAATTACAAATAGTAACAAGGAAAAAAGAATGATTGAGTTAAAAAATTGGCTCAATCAATTAGATTAGAACAAGCCTTCTACCTCACCCTTTTTATTTAATCTTATATTATCAGCGGCTGGTGTTTTAGGTAATCCTGGCATTGTCATAATGGCTCCACAAACAACTACTATAAATTCAGCACCTGATGACAACCTAACTTCTCTGATTGGAATTTCATGATTTGAAGGTGCACCCTTAAGTTTTGGGTCAGTGGAAAAGCTATATTGCGTTTTGGCTATACATACAGGCAAATGCCCATACCCATTATTTTCAAAAATCTTAAGTTGATTTTTGACTTCATTATCTGCTGTAATTTTTTCTGCTCTATAAATTTGTTTTGTAATAATTTCAATTTTATCCCACAGTTTAAGATTGTCTTTATATAGAAAACTAAATTTTTTATATTTATTTTTTTTGCAAATTTTCACAACTTTCTTTGCTAAATCAGAAGCGCCTTTACCACCTTGGGCCCAATGTTTGCATTCACTCACTTCTACTTTTAAATTACTACAAAATTTTTTGACAGTTTCAATTTCCTTAGTTGTATCTAAAACAAAGTGGTTAATAGCAACAACTGGTTCTAAACCAAATTTTTTTATATTTAGAATGTGTCTTTCCAAATTAACCAAACCTTTTTTAAGAGCATTAACATCTTCTTTTTTTAAATTTTCTTTTTCAACGCCCCCATGCATCTTTAAAGCTCTAATTGTAGCCACGATCACAACACAACTGGGAACAAAACCTGCTTTTCTACATTTAATATTTAAAAATTTTTCTGCACCTAGGTCTGCACCAAATCCTGCCTCTGTAACAACGTAATCAGACAATTTTAAAGCTGTTTTTGTTGCTATAATTGAATTGCAGCCATGAGCAATATTCGCGAATGGTCCTCCATGAATAATTGCTGCATTATTTTCTAAACTTTGGGTTACATTTGGTCTTAAGGCTTCTTTAAGCAAAACAGTCATTGGACCATGAGCATTGAGATCTTTTGCATAAATAGGATCTCCATGTTTATTATATGCTATAGTTATATTACCAATCTTTTTTTCTAAATCTTTTAAATCAGTAGATAAACAAAAAATAGCCATTACCTCAGACGCAACTGTTATATCGAAACCATCGATTCTTTTAAAATCTTTTGCAACCCCACTAGTATTAATGTCTATAAATCTTAGTGCACGGTCATTCATATCCATCACCCTCTTCCAAACAATTTTTTTTTCATCAATATTAAGTTTATTCCCCCAATAAATATGATTATCTATCATTGCTGATAACAAGTTATGAGCAGAAGTAATGGCATGAAAGTCTCCGGTAAAATGTAAGTTAATTTGTTCCATTGGCACTACTTGCGCGTAGCCGCCGCCTGCCGCCCCACCTTTCATACCAAAAGAGGGTCCAAGACTTGGCTCTCGTAAGCATACAATTGACTTTTTACCTATAGCATTCAAACCATCACTCAATCCAACTGAGGTAGTTGTTTTTCCTTCACCAGCGGGTGTTGGTGTAATTGCAGTAACTAGAATCAAATTACCGTTTTTTTTTTTCTTCAATTTATCTAAAAATTCAAAATTTATTTTAGCAATATGTCTCCCCATTGGACTAAACGCACTACTTCTATCTGGCACATTAATCTTTGCTAAAATATTTTTAATTGGTTTCATTTTAGCTTTTCTTGCTATTTCAATGTCTGATTTTATGTTTTTCATTTAGAATTCGTTTAGTTGAAGATTAATAACACTTTTTAACTCTTTGAAAATGAAAAATCAATCTCTTGTTGCTAAATACACTCCTGTAGTTGCAATCAAAAAGCCTATAAAATCTAAACTGGTTAATTTTTCATTTAAAAAAAACCAAGCCATGAAAGCAGATGTAGATGGTATTAGAAAAAATACTGAAACAGTTTTACTCGCAGAATTTTTTTTGATTAAAAACATTAGAATAGTGAAAGCACCAAAAGAGACAAGGAAAATTTGATGACTCATTGCAATTAAAAATGTTTTAGTAAAATTTATATATGGTTGTGAAAAAAATATAATAATCATTGCATGAAATACAAATCCCCCAACAGCTTGATAAAAATTGCTCACAGATAAAGGGAGGTTATGACTTAGTTTTTTTTGCCAAATAGTTGAGATTGTTATTGCTATTAATGACACTAGAGTTGCAATAAAGCCTAATAAAGGTATGTCTGAACCAATATCTAATCCAAGAACTATTGCTGCTCCAGCAAAACCAAGTAGGACACCTAACCATTGTTTAGAAGTAACTTTCTCATTTAATATTGGTCCACTTAATGCATTAGTAAGGACTGGCTGGAGAGTCACTATCAGTGCAGCTAAACCAGTTGGCATACCAATAGATATTGAGTAAAAAACACCACCAAGATAGAGTCCATGAAAAAGAATTCCACTAAGAAAAGAGTTAAAAAGATATTTTTTTTTTATAACTATAGATTGATTTGAGTAAATTATAAAAAGATAGAATCCAATCGCAACAAAGAAAAATCTAAAAGCTAGAGCTGCAAAGGGATCACTATTATCTATTATTGGTTTTGTTGTTATAAATGCAGAGGACCAAAGTAGAATAAATATATATGGAAAAATTCTGACCATTTCAGGTTTTATAGAACATTTATTCTTACATTAGATTATTAAATTTAGTTAAATTTATTAGTGAAAAAAGAAATTTTAAATTCAATTTTGAGTTGTAATCTTAAATGCTTAAGATTTCACACCATAGTTTTTAAAAAAAAAATTATATGGTTATTTTTTTTAGGCTTTCTAACAAATTGCACTTCTCCCTCGGCAATGTTAACCCCAGTTTATACTTTTTCCTCAACTGGAAATGTTTATCAAGCAGGACTTTCTTATGGATCTAACAAATTTATTGAAAAGATTACTGGAAAAACAATGGTTGAAAATTTAAGAGATATTAAGCTTTCCGAGGAAGATGAGAATATACAAAAAAAAAACTCTTGAAAGTGAAGATTTTTATTTTTTAGTAAAAAATAAGGTAGAAAAAATCAATATAGAAGCAGATAAATTTAATCAATAACACCTAAACTAATTAAATCATATTGACCAGACTCCTTACACCATAACTCGTAATTTTCACAAATTCTCCATAAATGATTAAAAGGTCTTTTTGATATTTCTACTGGGATTTTACTTTTAGTGTAATATAGTTTTGGAAATTGAATTAACTGATTCATCATCATTTCTTTTTGTATTTTTAATAATTGAATTGTTTCCTCTGGTATTTTTTTTTTACTTTTTTTGTCAATAAAGTTAGAATTTTCTAAATCTTTGAACCATTTATCGTGGAATTTACCACTTCCTATATCTTTGTAGATTTTAGAACCCAAAAATTTTTCAATAGCATCTTCATTAGATATATTTCTGTCTTCCTTTTTTATTCTTGATATCTCTGAATAAATAACTTCAGCAACATACAGGACATAAGGCCTATCTTTAGACACCATTGGTTTACTTATTTTTTTTGTACTTTTTCATTGCAGCATTTGCCAATATCAAATTTGGATCTAAAAATATTTTAGAAGTTTTTATTTTTTTAAATGACTTAAATGCAAAAATTGCTATGTGTAGTTCTGTACATCCAAGAATTATTTTTTTACATTTTTGACTAATTAAAAATTCAATAGCAGGTTTAATTTTTTTGTTAGCTGCTCTAACATTTCCCATTTTAACAAATTTAATAGCTTGATTTACATATTTTTTTTGAATAATTTCATTTGGGTAAACTAGTTTAAATTTTTTATCAAAAAATTTATTATAAATTCCTGTTTTTAGTGTTCCCTCCGTCGCTAATAAACCAATAGATGAATTATTTTTACAATTTTTTTTTGTATAATTAAAAACTTCCTTTGGCATATTTATAATTGGTAATTTGATCTTTTTTTTTAAATCGTCGTACCAATAATGTGCGGTGTTACACGGTATTACAATAAAGTTACATTTACTTTTCTTCAGTAAATTACAACCATCCACCAGACTTTTGAGAACTTTTAAATATTTTTTATTACTTAGTTTGTTTTTTAATCGATTAGTTAAACTACTTGTATGAATACCTATTGACTCTGGTCTACCAGGGATATTTGACTTGTTATAAAGAAAAAATAATGGGTATTCTTGATCAATTTTACCTCTGTTTAAAATTGCAAGCTTGTTACAAAAATCAAGACCGGCTTGAGTTCCCATTCCTCCAAGTATTCCAATCATAAAATATTTTATTATGACAAAATATTTTTATGGCTATATTTTTGACAATCTTTTAAAAAATCTAAAATATAGCCAATAAAAATATGTGAAAATTATGCAGTTTTTAAATTTACTGCTGAAGGACCTTTAGGACCATCTTCAACATCGAAAGTCAAAGCTTGACCCTCATCTAAACCGTTCATACCAGCATCTCTAACAGCTGAAACATG
>MDTE01157896.1_pt1 | contig 13331 bp, 16 predicted proteins | sample 811231 | NCBI WGS metagenome assembly MDTE01 (sample SAMN05326651, study PRJNA326480) | marine metagenome | isolation source: seawater | place: Indian Ocean: Red Sea | collected 2010
CAAATGATAATTCATTTTTCATATTAGTAATTTATTATTGATCTTAAAATTTACAAGAAAACACTTAAAATGGTAAAAAAAGGTAGCAATACCAATGATTATTTGCCTATGCAAAAATCATTAAAAATTGATCCAAGTATCTCTTCTACATCAACTTTTCCAACGATTGTTCCTAGGTGTCTGGTAGCTAATCTTAAATCCTCTGCTGCCTTATCAAAATCTTCTACAGAATTTTTATTTTCAAAGCTTATCAAGTGTTCAACACAATTTTCAAGTTCCACTCTATGTCTTTCTCTAGTTATGAAAATATCACCTGATAAATTAAACTTATTATTTAGCTTTTTTTTAATAGCATTTACAAGTTGATCTAAATTTTTTTCTTCCTTAATTGAGATACATATTGGATTGTATTTTTTTAATTCTTTGGCAATTTGATCAAAACCGAGATCCATTTTATTAATAACTAAAATTGCTTTTTTAGATAATATATCACTCAAAAAGTGAGTAAAATCAACAGTTTTAGGCTCTATTAGGATTATGCTCAAATCGGCATTTTCTGCTCTATTTAAAGCTAACTTAATACCTTTTTTTTCAATTTCATCTTCAGATTCTCTTATCCCTGCAGTATCAGACAAAACTATAGGATAGCCATCCAAATTTAAGTGTACTTCTATTACATCTCTTGTTGTTCCAGCAATTTCTGAAACGATTGCAACTTCTCTCCTTGATAAATAATTTAATAAAGATGACTTCCCCACATTAGTAGGACCAACTATTGCAATTTTAAAACCTTCTCTAATTATTTCACCAACTTTTTGATCATTTAATATTTTTTCTATTTCTTCTCTGATGAATTTTGTTTCTGAATGAATGTTATTTAATACATCACCAGGTAAATCATCTTCAGGAAAATCTATTTTTGCTTCAACTTTTGATAAGATTTTTAAAAGTCTATCTCTTAATGAATTGAATTTGTCAGAACTTTTCCCAAACATTATTTTTAAAGCTTGTTGTCTTTGGATTTCAGTTTCAGATGCTATTAAATCTGCGATGCTTTCAGCTTTTAATAAATTTATTTTTCCATTTTGGAATGCAATTTTTGTAAATTCACCAGGATCAGCTAATCTACAACCATCTATTTTAGAAATTGATTTATGTATTGCGTCAATTACCGCTTTGCTGCCGTGTACATGTAATTCAGCCATATCTTCACCTGTATAGCTATGAGGACCGGGAAACCATAACAAAATACCTTCATCAATTAGATCTTTAGTTTCAGGATCTTTAAATTTTCTCAAAGATGCGAATTTAGGCTCGGGTAAAGGCAAAAAGGTTATATTTTTCAATACTTTTTTGGTTTCTGGGCCCGATACTCTTATAACTGCAACACCGGATAATCCAGGGCCCGAGGAAAGTGCATAGATAGTCATTTTATTATAGCTACAATATGAATTTAATATAAAAATATTTCAATGATTATTTGGCTTGCATCTTATCCAAAAAGTGGGAATACATGGGTTAGGTCTTTTTTATCAGCATATTATTACTCTGATGATGGTAAATTTAATTTCAAGCTACTAAATAATATTAAACAATTTCCAAGCAGAGACTTTTTTAACAAAAAAATTTTAAGCGTTGAAGATGCATCAGACAATTGGCTAATAGCTCAAAGCAGAATAAAATCAAAAGGTGAGGTATGTTTTTTAAAAACCCACAACGTTTTTGGTGCATATAAAGGAAAAAATTTTACTACATCAGAATTTACATTGGGTGCGATCTATATTGTGAGAGATCCAAGAAATGTAATAACATCATTGATGAATCATTATTCATTAAATGAAAATGAAGCGCTAAGTATGATTAATAGTGTTTATAGAAATTTGAGAGATGAAAATAATCCTGAAGATTATTCAAACTATTCATTTATAAGTTCTTGGGCAAATAATTTTAGATCATGGAAATTATCTAAAAGTATAGAGACTCTTATTATTAAATATGAAGATCTTGAAAATAATAGATTTAGAACATTTAAAAAAATAATAAATTTTACAAACAAGTTAATGAAATTAAATAATAAAATTGATTTTGAAAAATTAAAAATTTCAATCGAAAGTACTAATTTCGATATTTTAAAAAAAAAGGAAGAATTGGAAGGTTTTGAAGAAGCTATTTTCTCGAAAAAAGTCGGAAGAACTAAAACATTTTTTAATCTGGGAAGTGAGAATAACTATAAAAAACTTATAAAACCACAAACATCTAAGACATTAAAAAAATTGTTTAAAAAGGAAATGAAAGAGCTCGGTTATATTTAAGATGGCTTATTCATTGAATTAAAAAATTCAGAATTATTTTTAGTATCTTTAAGTTTAGAGTTTATAAATTCTATTGCATCCATTGAACCCATAGGTGCAATAATTCTCCTTAAAACGTTCATTTTTTGAAGATCGTTTTTCTCAAATATCAACTCTTCTCTTCTTGTCCCTGACTTAGTTATATCAATAGCAGGAAATATTCTCTTTTCTGAAATTTTTCTATCTAATATGGTTTCGCTATTTCCAGTTCCTTTAAACTCCTCAAATATAACTTCATCCATTCTGCTACCAGTATCAATTAAGGCTGTTGCTATAATTGTCAATGATCCGCCTTCTTCGATATTTCTTGCTGCACCAAAAAATCTTTTAGGTCTTTGTAGAGCGTTTGCATCAACTCCACCGGTTAATACTTTTCCCGAACTAGGTACTACAGCATTATATGCTCTTCCTAGTCTTGTTATTGAATCTAAAAGAATAACAACATCTTTTTTGTGTTCAGTTAACCGTTTTGCCTTTTCTATTACCATCTCTGCTACAGCTACGTGTCTTTGAGCCGGTTCATCAAATGTTGAACTAATAACCTCTCCTTTGACTGTCCTTTGCATATCAGTTACTTCCTCAGGTCTTTCATCTATGAGCAAAACCATTAAATAACATTCGGGATGGTTAGCAGTAATTGAATTGGCTATACTCTGCAATATCATTGTTTTACCAGCTTTTGGAGGTGAGATTATCAATGATCTTTGCCCTTTACCAATGGGACTTACTAAGTCAATTAATCTTGGAGTCAGATCAACTTTTTTCTCAATCTTGTTAGTTTCTACTTCCATAACCAATTGTTTATTTGGGTAAAGTGGCGTCAAGTTATCAAATGCAATTTTATGTTTGAATTTATCTGTTTCTTCGAAATTTATTTTACTTACTTGTACAAGGGCAAAATATCTTTCTCCATCTTTTGGCGCTCTTATTGGCCCTTCTACTGTATCTCCCGTTCTTAAACCAAATCTTCTGATCTGATTAGGACTAACATAAATATCATCAGCACCTGGTAAGTAATTTGATTCTATTGCTCTTAGAAATCCAAATCCATCTTGGAGTAATTGAAGTACACCTCCGCCTGTTATTTCTTCACCTTTTTCAGCTAATTTTTTTAATATTGCAAAATAAATTTCCTGTCTTCTTAATGTGCTAGCGTTCTCAATTCCTAAGTTTTCTGCTTCGGTAATTAGCTTTTCAGAGCTTTTTTCTTTTAATTCTTGTATATTCATAGTGTGGGGATTTGTTTAGATAAGATTAATATAGTTATGTGCTTGAGGATTTCAACCCTATAAAGGCTTAAATATTACAACAAAAACAATCAAAATCAGCAATATTGTAGGTATTTCATTTATATATCTATAAAATTTGTGAGAACGATTGTTTTGATCTGCCTTAAACTGATTTAAAATTTTTCCTAGGTAAAAATGGTATAATGTTAAGAGTATTACTAAAATTATTTTTGATATCATCCAAGTCTGAGAAAGTTGATAAAATCCTATGCTATAAATTAATAATAAGCCAAATATCCATGAAAGTATCATGGCTGGTGTCATAATATAAAAATACAATTTTCTTTCCATAACCTTAAATACTTCAGAGATTCTGGTTTCATCCTCATTTTCAGCATGATAAACAAATATTCTAGGCAAATATAGTAAACCTGCCATCCATGAAATAACTGAAATTAGATGAATAGACTTAAATAGAAAATAATAATTCATTAATACACATTTCGTCTAATAAGATTTTTTATTAAATTGATATGATCTTCATTGTCATTCAAGCAAGGTATCATATCAAAATTTTCTCCCCCGGCTTCCATAAAACTTTCTTTACCTTGAATTAATATTTCTTCTAATGTTTCAACACAATCTGAAGAAAATCCTGGGCAAATTGCAAGCACATTTTTCTTTCCTTCCTTTGGCAAGTTTTCCAAAGTTTTATCAGTGTAAGGTTTTAACCATTCTTGAGGGCCAAACCTTGATTGAAAAGTAGTTCTAATTTCAATTGAATTAAATTTTTCAGATATTAATCTCGTGGTTTTGTGACAATAACAATGATATGGGTCACCTTTATCAAAATATTTCTTTGGTATTCCATGATAAGATGCCAATATCAAATCAGGTTTCCAATTAATTTTCTTTAATTTATTATTAATAGAATTGACCAATGCATCAATGTATAAGGGCTCTGATTCATAATGAGGTATAATTTTTAGAGATGGTTGCCACCTCATGTTCATTAAAGTTCTATAAACTTCGTCACAAACTGTTGCCGTTGTTGCTGCCGCATATTGAGGATACAAAGGCAAAATTATAAGATTCTCACAGCCATCATCATGCAATTTTTTGATTTTACTCTTTATACTCGGGTTTCCATATCTCATAGCAAAATCTATAATTAATTTTTCGTTTGACATAATATTTCTAACTTTCTCTGCTTGTTTTTGAGTATAGTATAAAAGCGGTGACACGTTTTCTTTATTCATCCATATCTCTTTATAAGCCTTGGCAGTTTTAGATGGTCTTAAGTTTAGTATGAATACATTTAAAATTATTTGCCATAAGATTGGGTTTACTTCTATGACTCTTCTATCTGATAAAAATTCTTTTAAGTATTTTCTAATATCTAACCAACTGGTTGAGTCTGGTGTCCCTAAATTTATGATTAAAACACCCGTTTTTCCATAGTTGATTTTTGGATGATCTATATTCATTTAAAATCCCTAACAACTCTTACTAATTCTTCTACCATTTCAATTTTCGTTTCAGGAAGAATACCATGACCTAAATTAAATACATAAGGATGATTATTAAAGATTTCTAAATATTTTGTTATTTGAGATTTTAAATTATTCTTATCAGTTAATAAAATTTTAGGATCTAACCCTCCTTGTATTGGAATATCAATATCATCAATTAATCTTTTTGGATCTATATTATAATCTATATTTATCATACTAGGTTTTACTATTTTACTGAATTCAACATAGTTTTTTATACCTCTTGGGAAACAAATTACAGGAACACCTAGATTTTTTGTATAATCAACTAAGGATAATGTTGGTTTGTATAAATATTTATCAAAATCAGTTTTTATTAATCCTGCCCAACTGTCAAATATTTGTATTATTGTTGCTCCAGCTTTTACTTGGTTCTTAATATGTAGTTTGATAAATTTATCTAAAATATTAAGTAGTTTACTTATTAAAATAGGGTCATTAAAAAATGAATTAGAGAGACCATTTTTAGGTGAAACTTTATTAATCATATATACTAACAGTGTCCATGGGGCTCCAACGAAACCTATCAAATCTTTATTCCTAACTTTTTCATTCTTACTTAAATTATTTAATAAATCGTATATGGGTGATAACTTATTGGTTAAAAATTCACCATCCAATTTTTCAAATTTATCTAAATCTATATTTCCAAGACTAGGACCAAAATTTTTTTTAAATTCTACATCTTGACCAAGTCCATATGGAATCATAAGAATATCGGAAAAGATAATTGCAGCATCAAAATCAAATCGTTCAATTGGTTGCAGTGTTATTTCCTCTGATAGTTTTGAATCTAAACATAGTTTTATAAAATTTGTATTTTTTTTCCTGATTTCTCTAAATTCAGGCAGATACCTTCCTGCTTGTCTCATAAGCCAAATAGGATTAATTTTTGTGTCTTTGTTTATTATGCAATTTTTTATTGGTGTCATTTATAATAAGAATAATATATTTAGAATTATTATTAGTATGATTTGTAGATAACGTAAATTACTCAATTTCAACACTTTTTTCACTTTTTATACATTTAATATGGAAAAAAACTCTTTAAAAAGAAGGGTTATTTGTTGATCTTAAATGGATATAAAAACGTTGAAAAGATATTAACATTTATAAATATGTTAATTAAATGATTACAAATAACAAAAAACTAGCAGTTGTTGCTTAATTGAAAATATCTTTAATTTTAGTAATACTTTGTTGACAAATTATACATGAAAAATACACACCAAGTTTATTTAATTTCTGACTCAACTGGAGAAACACTCGACAGGATATTTATGGCACTTAAAGCCCAATTTAACAATTTTAATTATGATTTAAATCAATTTTCATTCACAAGAACAGAAAATCAAATCTCATCAATTCTCAACAGCGCAAAAGAAAAGGAAAGTCCAATAATTTTATACACTGTAGTAAATAGTAAGTTAGCTAAGTTTTTAGCAGACGAGGCCAACAAAAAAAAAATTCCCTGTTTTGGTGTTTTAGGAGATCTAATTCTAAATTTTTCTAAGATATTAAATGAAAAAGCGACACATCAACCAAGTGCTCAACACGTTTTAGATGAAGACTACTATAAAAGAATTGAAGCTATACAATTTACAATGAACCATGATGACGGAAACAATACAGAAAACATACTCGAATCTGATATTATATTAGTTGGTGTTAGCAGAACTAGCAAAACCCCAACCTCAATTTACTTAGCAAATAAAGGATTAAAAACTTCTAATATACCGTTGGTTAATGAAATGAGTATACCAAAGGGGGTTGCAGAAACAAAAAATATTTGTGTAATTGGATTAACAACAGAAGCAGAAAGATTGTTTGATATACGAAGAAATAGACTTAATTCATTAAAAGAAAATGAGGCTTCCGATTATACTAACTTGGAAAAAATTAGAAATGAAGTTGATCAATCCAAGAAATTATTTAAGAAAAATAAATGGCCTGTAATTGATGTAACTAGAAAATCCGTTGAGGAAACTGCAGCTTCTATAATTAAAATATTTGAAATACAAAACAAAAATGTTTGAGATTATTTTAGCCTCAAAAAGCAAAGTCAGAGAAGAAATATTGAAAAAAAACGGCTTTATTTGCAATATTCAGCCATCTAACGTTGACGAAGAACCTGTAAAAGAAAGTTTAATAAAAGAAGGCGCAACTCCCGAAATAATATCAAAAAATTTAGCAGAATTAAAAGCAAACAAAGTAAGCAATAAGTTTCATGATATTATCGTTTTGGGTGCGGATAGTGTAATAGATCTTGATGGAGAATTAATATCAAAACCACAAAACAGAGATGAAGCACTAAGTATTTTAAAAAAACTTAATGGTAGAAAGCACTCGTTAATTAGCTCGGTTTGTATATCTAAAAATGGTTCTATGATTTGGAATTATACCGAAAAAGCCTATTTAACTATGAAAACATTTACAAATAAAGAACTTATAGACTACTTAAAAAAAATACCAGATGATATTTTATTTGCTTACAATGTTTATCAAATTGAAGGAGAAGGTAGAAATTTATTTGTTAATATAGATGGAGACGAAGACACAATTATGGGTTTACCTATCAATAAAATAAAAAATTATGTGAGAGATTATAAATGAAAAAATTTTTAGTAATTGGAAATCCTGTTGAACATTCTTTATCACCAAAACTACATAATTATTGGTTTAAAAATAATAATATTGAGGCAATCTATGGAAAATTAGAAACGCACGAAAATGATTTACCAGAACTATTTAAAAATTTAAAAGAAAAAAAACTAGACGGAATAAATATTACGGTACCATATAAAAAAGCAGTTATTCCTTATCTTGATGTTCTTAGCGGTCATGCTTTAAGAACACAATCAGTAAACACTATTTCTTGCCAGAATGGTAATTTAATTGGTCATAATACAGATATTGATGGTTTTGAAATTAGCATAAAAAAATTAAATTATGATGTTAAAGATAAGACAGTAATAATACTGGGTGCAGGAGGGGTTGTTCCTTCTATAGTTTACGCATTAAAAAAAATGAATGCATCAAAGATCATTTTAAGCAATAGAACTAGAGAAAAAGCCGAAGCATTAAAAAATGTTTTCAAAGATTTGAGTGTTTTAGATTGGGGTGAGATTGTTGATTTTGATATGATAATTAATGCTACGAGCTTGGGGTTAAAAGAAAATGATAAATTTGGAACAGACTTTAAAAGCAGCGGAAAAAATAAACTATTCTACGACGTTATATATGACCCTTGCGAAACTGAATTTTCTGATGCAGCAAGGATTACAGGAAATAATTATGAAAATGGATTAAATATGTTTTTATTTCAAGCACAAAAGGCATTTAATATTTGGCATCATATTGATCCGATTATTAATGACGATTTAATAAAATTTTTAAAGAGTTAAAAATAGTGAGATTAAAAAATAAAATAGCAATTATTACAGGTTCAGCGTCAGGCTTTGGAAAGGGAATAGCTAAAAAATTTTCTGAGGAAGGGGCAAAATTAATACTAGTTGATATTAATTCAAATTTATTAAAAAAGGTTTCAAAATCATTATCACAAGATCACTTTGTTGCAGACGTATCAAAAGATTCTAATTTTAAATCTTTATTAAAATATGTTTTCAAAAAATATAAGAAAGTAGATATAATTGTTAATAATGCAGGTATAACACACAAACCAAAAAAAATGGAATCTGTAACAGTAAAAGAATTTGATAAAGTATTCAATGTGAACGCTAAATCAGTTTATTTAAGTGCAAAATATTTTGTTCCAAAAATGAAACAGTTGAAAAGAGGTGTAATTTTAAATGTAGCATCAACCGCAGGTTTATCACCTAGACCTAAATTAAATTGGTATAATGCCAGCAAAGGATGGATGATAACAGCAACTAAAGCAATGGCTGTAGAACTTGCTCCTTACAAGGTTAGAGTGAATGCAATTGCTCCAGTGGCGGGAAAAACACCATTATTAAAATCATTTATGGGAGGTAACTCTGATAAAAAAAAACAAGCATTCCTATCAACAATACCCATTGGCAGATTTTCAACACCACAAGATATGGGAAATGCCGCCTGTTTCTTATGTTCAGATGAAGCGAGCATGATTACAGGCACTGTGTTAGAAGTTGATGGTGGAAGATGTATATAAAAATTATTAAAGTAAATAATGATTAGAGTTTGTGTCCTAGGGAGTATTGCCTCTGGTAAATCTTTTATTTCAAAATTATTCAATTGCCCTATTTTTAATGCCGATAGAGAAGTGATTGACATATACAAAAAAGATAAAAATTGCTTTACAAAGTTGAATAATAAATTTCCTGACTATATTAAGTCTTTCCCAGTAAGAAAAACGGAACTAATTAATGCCATATCTTCAAACAATAAAAGTTTAAAATTAATATCATCTATTGTTCATCCCATTGTAAGAAAAAGAATGAAAAAATTTCTAAAAGAGAAAAAAAATTCAAAAATGATAGTCCTAGACATTCCTCTTTTATTAGAAAATAAACTAAACAAAAAAAATGATGTATTAGTATTTGTAAACGCTCAAAAAAAAAAATATTAGCTAGAGTAAAAAAAAGAAGATATTATGATAAAAGAATTTTAAAACACTTGAAACAAAATCAATCAAATCTGTTCAAAAAAAGAAAATTGGCAAATTATATAATAGATAATAATTTTGCACCCAATATAATGAAGCAGAAGGTAAATTTATTAAAAAAAAAGATTTTATATGAAAGAAATAGTTCTTGATACAGAGACAACAGGATTATCAGTAAAAGAAGGTCATAGAATAGTAGAAATAGGTTGTATTGAACTAGAGAATTTAATTCCAACAAATAATGTCTTTCATTGTTATTTAAATCCTGAAAGAAAAGTTTCTGAAAGCGCATTAAAAGTTCATGGATATACTGATGAATTTCTATCTGATAAAAAAAAATTTATAGATATAGCTGATCAATTTTTAGAATTTATTGCAGAAAAAAAAATTATAATTCATAATGCAGAGTTTGACATAGGACATCTTAATAATGAGTTATCATTAATAAATAAGAGAACTATTTCAAAAGAAAATGTCATTGATACCCTTGAATTAGCTAGAAATAAATTTCCAGGATCTAGTACAAGCCTAGATGCCCTTTGTAAAAGGTATAGGGTAGATAACTCAAGAAGAAAGAAGCATACAGCTCTAATAGATTGTGACCTGTTATCTAAAGTGTATATCAATTTGATTGATCAAAAAGAACCAATTTTCCAATTTAATAAAGATACAAAAAAAAATGTGACTGCACAAATTGAAATAACTGACTATTCAAAAAAAATTATTAACATTACAGAGGAAGAAAAAAAATTACACACTGAGTTTTTAAAAAGTGAATTAAAAAAAAATTTTTACTAATTCATTCTTTGTAGGTAAAGCTTTTCAAAGTCAACTTTCTTTTCTAATTTCAATTCCGGAAAGCCTGCATCCTTTATAAGATTGATGAATATTTTTTCAAGTCTTGGATATATCTCAACTTGTAAATCACACAATAATATCTTTTCTAATTCTTCTTTTTTAATTGTTTTATCTGTAATTTTAATTACGGTAGAATATGATATTTCAAAGTGTGATTTTTTTTTACTTTCATTTGGATTCTTGTAACTTAATCTAGTTACTACTTCTATCATTTCATTTTTTAATGTTTTATTTGTGATGTTTATCCCTAGAGAATACTTTGTTATATATTCTCTACTATATACAAATGTTTCAGCACTTGGTATCTCAACTGAAAGATCTTGTATATACTGCAAAATTATTTCATATTTTTTTGTCATTATCGTCGCTTATATCTTCGTAATCACCATCAATGTAATTTTTGTTGTTTTCACTTTTGTATTTCTTTTTATTTTTATTTATAAATTTGCTTAATATTACTTTTCTTGTAAATGGAATTATAAGTAAAATCCCAATTATGTCAGTGGCAAAGCCTGGCAATATTAACAATAATGCTGCAAATGCTAAAGTGGCACCTGATATTATTTCATACACCGGTATTTCATTTTTTACTAACTGGCTTAAGCCTGACTTAAGGGTGTTAAACCCCTCATATCTTGCATAAGCAACTCCGGCAACTGCAGTGGTTAAGATTAGTAAAACAGTGTTAAATGCACCTATTTGAGAACCAATTTTAATAAATAGGTAGATTTCAATAAGTGGAATTCCAATAATTAAAAGTAATGCTGTGTTCATTTGTCTATTATTTAATTAGCAGGTTGAAATTATCAACATAGTAAATAATATAGTTATATGAGTTATAGCTTTGAATACATTGATATCATATTACTTGCAATGATTGCGGGTTTTATTTTTCTCAGATTAAGAGGAATTTTAGGTAAAAAGACTGGTTTTGAAGAAGATATAGACTCAAGTTTTGCTCATGAAGCACCCCCGACTAAACCAACCGTAAATTTGAATGCAAGCACATTTGATGAAAATGCCAAGAAAGAATTTGTTAAAGGAGCAAGTATTGCCTATGAAACTATAATTACTAATTTTGCGAAAGGAAAATTAAAAGATATAAAATCATTATTGGACAAAAATGTATACCAGCAGTTTGAGGAAGCAATAAAAGACAGAGATGCAAAAAATTACTCATCCGAAACAACATTCATTGGGATCAACTCAGCCGAAGTAAAAGAGCACCAACAGAATAAAAATATGTTAGAGGTAACAGTTGAATTTGTTAGCGAAATTATATCATGTGTCAAAGACAAAGATAATAAAGTAGTTTCGGGAGATCCTGAAAAAATTAAAAAAGTATTAGATACTTGGAAGTTTTCAAAAGACAGTAGATCTACCAACCCAAATTGGTTATTAATTGATACTCAAGCTTGACAAATAAGCTATCAGATAAAGATAAAAAAGATTGGCGAAACTTCTTAGAAAGTTCAGAGAAACTTGAGAGTAAAGAATTTGATCAAGTAAATAATAAAATAATTTCAGAAAGTTCAATCGATCTTCATGGATATACTTTAGACGAAGCTAACAAAAAAATTTCTGAATTTCTTGAGAATTGTTATTTAAATAAAGTAAAAAAAATTAATGTGATTACTGGTAAAGGGATGAGGTCAAAAAATTTGGAAGATCCATATCAATCTAAAGACTTAAGTATCTTAAAATATTCTGTTCCTGAGTATATTAAAAATAATACTGAATTGATGAATAAAATTATTAAAATAGACTTTGAATCGGTGAACAGTCCTTCAAAAGGAAATTTTGATATATTCTTGAAAACTATAAAATAAACTTAGAAAGATCAGTATCTTTTACTAATTCACCTATATTATCTTTTATATATTTACCATCTACTGTAATTTTTTCTCCAGCTCTATCTGTTGCTGTAAAACTAATTTCATCTAAAACTCTTTCAATTATTGTATGCAATCTTCTTGCTCCTATATTCTCTACTGATGAATTGACTTCGCTTGCTATATGAGCGATTGTATTTATACCGTCTTCTGTAAACTCTAAATCAACATTTTCAGTTTTTAAAAGAGCCTTATATTGTTTTATTAAACTGTTGTCTGGCTCCTTTAATATTCTTATAAAATCCTCACTATTTAGAGCATCAAGCTCAACTCTTATTGGGAGTCTACCTTGTAGTTCAGGTAAAAGATCTGATGGTTTTGCCAATTGAAAAGCACCTGACGCAATAAATAAAATATGATCTGTCTTTACAGGTCCATATTTTGTGCTAACGGTTGTCCCCTCTATTAAAGGTAATAAATCTCTTTGAACACCTTCTCTCGAAACATCACCACCCACTCTATCTGTTCTTGCAGAAATTTTGTCAATCTCATCCAAGAAAACTATTCCGTTATTCTCTGTTGAATCTTTTGCTGATTTTATAATTTTATCTTGTTCTATAAGTTTATCAGATTCTTCATTTATTAAAATTTCATGAGACTCTTTAACTGACATTTTCTTTTTCTTAGGTTTTTGACCCATAGATTTTCCAAGCATGTCAGAAATATTTATCATTCCAACATTTGCACCAGGCATTCCAGGTATCTCAAAGGATGGCATTTGATTAGACTCGCTAACAGCTATTTCAATTTCATTATCATCTAAATCTCCATCTCTTAGTCTTTTTCTAAAACTTTCTCGAGTTGCTACACTTGCTTTATTACCAACTAAAGCGTCTAATACTCTA
>MDTE01137218.1_pt1 | contig 13330 bp, 10 predicted proteins | sample 811231 | NCBI WGS metagenome assembly MDTE01 (sample SAMN05326651, study PRJNA326480) | marine metagenome | isolation source: seawater | place: Indian Ocean: Red Sea | collected 2010
AATTCAGAATAACGTCTTTCATCTGGTATCATCCCCCCCTCACCAGAACATGTTGCGCTACCCGCCATTGTGGCTCCTCTTGCAAGAGCTGTTTTAGCTTCATAAGATAAAGCGCCAAAACTCATACTAGTAATATAAATAGGTATATCGAGCTTGATTGGATTTTTGCAATTAGGTCCAATAATAGTTTTAGTTTCACATTTTTCTCTGTAACCTTCTATTACAAATCTAGTTAAAGTACCTGGTAAAAATGTTAAATCGTCCCAATGAGGAATTTTTTTCATCAAAGCCATTCCTCGCATTCGATAACGACCTAGTTGTGATTTAATATGGATGTCGTTAATTACATTTGGAGTAAAAATAGCATTTTTACCTAAAATGCTTTTTTCATTATCATTTTTTTTGTTTTTATTTTTTTTTGGCATATTTACTCCTTATATTGCTCCCTTACGTTCTGAAGGTTCTAAATTATCATAATTCCATAATTTTTTTCCTGAGACTATTTTTGTCATTTTTGAAAAATCTATTTTTCTATCAATTTCGGCTACTTTTAATTTTCTTTTAAGCCAATCGACATCTAAATCAGTCATTTCAGTTTCAACTGCGTCTGCTCCTAATGATTTAATTTTTCCTCCAACAAAGATGGTTCCATCGTAAAGAGAATCTCCAAGATTAGGACCGACATCACCACAAATTACAATTCTCCCTCTTTGCATCATAAATCCCGTAAATGCACCGGCATCACCGCCAATAATTATTGTACCACCCTTCATATCAATACCAGAACGAGCGCCAACGCTACCTTTACAAATTAGATCTCCCCCACGTATTGCTGCACCAAAACAAGATCCTGCATTTTTTTCAATGACAACTTTTCCCGACATCATATTTTCTGCGCATGACCATCCCACACGACCAGAAATTCTAACAACAGGTCCATCTATCGATCCAACTCCAAAATATCCCAAACTTCCTTCAATAATAAGATTCAATTTCTGGAGAATTCCGACACCTAAACTATGTTTAGCCCCAGGATTTTTTAATACAATAGTTCCATAGCCTTGCTTGATTAATTCTTTTATCTTTTTATTCAGTTCTTTACATTGTAATTTTTCTGCATCAATTGTGGCTCTTTTGTTAAAATCTACATCAAAAGCATCATGATAGAAAAAATTTTCTGCTTCTTCAGGATTAAAAAAGGTCTGTTGAGTCCTTCCAGTTAAAACTTCATCGTGAAGACCCATCCCATAAGACTTATGTTCGCTTTTTTTTATGCCCGCCATACTTTAACTTCCCCTTCAAATGGATCATACGTGTCAATCTCATGAGGAAGCAAACTTCTAATCGCAACTTCTTCAGAGGCTAAAGCGACTAAATCATCGCTTTCATATAAAACCATTGGTTTTGCTGCCATATAATCCTTAGCCATTCCTAACTTGTCTTTAGTCGCTACTAAATAAGTAAAAACTCCATCTAAATCTTCTAAGGAAGACTTCATAGCATCCTCAAGCTCAACTCCCTTTCTAATTTTATTAGCAATATAAACTGCTATTAATTCAGAATCACAAGTTGACATAAATCTCATACCTAAATTTTCTAATGCTCTTCTAGTATTCCAATAATTAGTTAATTGACCATTATGAACGACTGAAACATCACTAAAAGGATAACCCCAAAAAGGATGTGCAGATCTTATATCAACCCCAGATTCTGTTGCCATTCTTGTATGCCCAATCCCGTGCGTTCCATTAAAATTACTCAAACCATATTGCTTAGCTACTACTGAAGCATCGCCAATATCTTTCACCAACTCCAAAGACTTTCCTAAAGAAAGAATTTCCGTCATCTCAACCGTCTCAATTTTCTGAGCAAGCTCCAAAAGATCATCTTTAGTTTTAATTTCATACCTAAATGAATATGGTGTAATCCTTTTTTCTTCTATAATTTCTGCACCTAATTTAATTATTGCTGAGTTAACATCGTCTTTTCTTTTTTCATAAACTTTAGAGTCCTCATTTTTTGCAGAACTGCCTTCTTTTACATTTTCACCGACTTTAAAACGTAATATATAATTTTTCGATTCATTATCTCCATATAGAGCAAATCCTGTGGAATCAGGACCTCTATGCTTAAGTGATTGAAGCATATCTTGCATTTCACCACCAACATTGGTTGATTTCCCTTTATGTATTAATCCTGCTATTCCACACATTTTTCAATATTAAGGTAACACGTCTAAATAAGTTTCTAAATCCCATTCTGTAACTCTAGATAAGAATTTTTCCCATTCATCATTCTTATAATGCATAAATACTCTATACATTTCATCTGGTAAAGCTGACTTTACAACTTCATCTTTTTCAACGCATTTAATTGCATCTCCTAAGGTTAGAGGAAGTTTGTCAACTTTTTTTCCTTGTTTCATTGCCTCATATATATTTTGTTTTTCAGGTTCCCCGGGATCTAACTTATTTCTAATCCCGTCATCAAAAGATTTCAAAATTCCTGCTCCTAGCAAATATGGGTTATGAGTTGAATCAACTGATCTATATTCTACTCTTCCTGGAGCTGAAACTCTTACACTACAAGTTCTATTTTGGTAACCCCAATCAGCATAAACAGGTGCCCAAAATCCTGTGTCCCATAGACGTCTATATGAATTAACAGTTGGTGAACCTAAACAGGTAAGAGCGGGTAAATGCAAAAGCATTCCTGCAATACTTTGCAATCCTACTGGTCCAGGCTTAACAGGGTCTAAAGAAGGATCTGGCATAAACATATTTTCTCCACCTTTAACGTGCGTGAATACTTGTTCCATGCCTGGTAATGGATCATTTCCTAGAGGAGTTGCTTCCATTTTTCCATCTTTCCACAAAGATACATTTGTATGGCACCCATTTGCAGATACTCCCATAAATGGTTTGCTCATAAAACATGCGATTAAGTTATGTTCTCTTGCAACTTGTGCACAAATTTGTCTGTATGTTGATAATCTGTCTGCATTTCTTAAAACTTCATCATACATAAAATTTAATTCCAGCTGTCCTGGAGCGTCTTCATGGTCTCCTTGTATCACATCTAATCCCATAGCTCGTGAATATTCTATAACTTTCATATACACTGGTCGTAATGACTCAAATTGATCAATATGATAACAATATGGTCTAGAAAACCCGTCGCCAGTTGGCTCTCCATTGTCTTTTTTTGTTAACCACATCATTTCTGGTTCTGTTCCAGCTCTTAAATGCATTCCATGCTTAGCCTTAAACTCATCTTGGAAAATTTTTAAATTTCCTCTGCAATCTGATGTAAGATGACCACCTGGATTCTCATCTTCTTCTCTATTTCTAAAACAAGTACAAAAACCTCTAGCCACTCTTTTGTCCCAGGGGATTTGAACAAAAGTTTCGGGTTCGGGAATGCCAACTAACTCAGATGCTTCAGGTCCATAACCAATATAGTCTCCGTGCCTATCAATAAATAAATTTGCAGTTGCACCATAAACAAGTTGAAAACCTTTTTCTGCAACAGTTTCCCAATGATCTGCTGGCACACCTTTACCAACTATTCTTCCAGTAACTGAAATAAACTGATAATAGATGTATGTTATACCTAATTCATTAATTTTTTTACGAACATCTTTTACAAGTTTATCTCTACCTGACTGATTTACAAAATCTTCTAAGTCACTCATATTTCCCCCTCTATGTAGTTTTTAGAATTTATTCTCTAATGATTCTAATAACACTAATTCAACTCCAAGGAAATGGGCTATTAGATATTGGATGAAGTTTTCCTTCATGAAATCTTGAAAAGCGAAAAGGCTCTAAAAGCGCGCTATTTTCACCTAATATCTCATCTGCTACTAATTTACCCACACCTATCATCTTATATCCATGATTTGAATCTGCAATGATATGGACATTTTCTCTAAATTTATCAAAAATAGGAAAGTTATCTGGAGTGAAACAACCAAGCCCGCCTGTTGATCCCTTTTTGTACAAGTGAGACTTTCCTTCAAATCTCTTTTGACAAAAAGCCAATGCTGAAGACCACATATGAGCAAAATCAGTTCCGACTACATATTCGTTAGAATCTGGACCATAAGGATCAACATTTACATCATCTGCTTTCGCATCAACTTTATAAGGTGATGACCCTCCTTGAATGCCATTGAAATGAAAGTCTGGTTTATAATAAATTCCCCACAATTTATCAGTAATAAGTGATTTGTCTTCATCAGAGTACAATGGAGCATCAGTATCTATATGAATTACCGGTGGCATTTTTCCATCATTTGTAACTTGCATATTTGGGTCAACTGTAAGCACACCTTCAGTTAAAAACCAGTACTTCCACATTGGAAAATTATCATGCATTTTTCCTTTATCATCTTTTATTGATATTTTTTTTGGGAGTTCAAGCATATTCCAAATATCTCTAAGCCATGGTCCAACTCCGACTATTACTTGATCACATTTTATTTCACCTTTATCGGTTTCAACTGCTGTAACAGCATCACTACCATTTCCAAATTTAAATCCTTGAACTTTAGTTCCTGTTAATATTCTAACCCCTTCATTCTCTGCTTTATTAGCTAAAGCATAAATTGAAGAAGTATTGTTTGCATACCCACCTTTTTTTTCATGCAGCACACTTGTAATTCCTTGCGCTTGCCAATCATTAAAAATATTTTTCATATAATTGAAAGATTCTTTTTCTCCATCAACAAAAACTGAATCATATCCGATTGATTTTTGTTGTTCATAAATAGATGATATATCTTCATCCATAATTTTTGGACTAATTTGCATATACCCAACTGGATGATAATGAAATGTTTCAGGTTCGCTATCCCAAATTTCGACGCTATGTGCCATCAACTCTCTCATTGCTGGTTGAAAATAATTATTTCTAACTACTCCGCATGCTACGCCACTAGCTCCACTAGCTATTCCACTTTTATCTATAACTAGTATTTGAGATCCGTCACCCTTGCCTTTGGATTTTAATAATTTGGCTAAATGCCATGCTGTACTCAATCCATGAATTCCGGCGCCGATTATTAGATAATTAACTTTTTCTGGAACTGACATATTATTTAATGTTATTAATGATAAAAAGCATTGATTTAGCAGAAAGTAAAGATTATTTCAGTAATTATTTATGTTAGAAGTAAGAAAAACTAGTCCTTATATAGCTGGTATTAGTGGATTAATCCCAGGTGAAGAGCATTATGTGGCTAAAGCACAAGGTATTATAGGTATAGAAATATTTGCGGAAGATGAGATCCGGGTCACAAATATTGAGGGTATGCAAATAGCTGAAATAGTTTTTTTTGATAAAAATGGCAAATCCGATTCTTCAATTATTGGTCAAAAAAACTCTGGCGATGCCAAAAATATTAAAAATATACTATCAAAAAATTATGACGGAGAGATGTTAGTAAAAAGACTCAAAACTAAAAATATTGATATAAATAATGCAAAATCTTTTATTTGTTTTAATGAATTTTCAAAAGCTAAAGAACAAATCAAATTTAAAAGTCAAGAAGATGGATTTATTCTAATTTCTGCTCCTGGGAAAAATATGGTCATTGATCAAAATTCAGCACCATCAGACTTAGATGTAAGAGTTTTTAGAAAAAATATCAATGTAAATAAAAATAAATTAAATCTTCCAGATCCTTTAGCTGATGTAAAAGAGGAATACTTTATTGATAAAGCTACAGCACTAGCTTACGAAGTAAAACAAGGTGAATTTATTCAAGTTATAGATATTTATGGCAGACAGTGTTCTGACTTTATGGCATTTGATTCAGCTAAACTTCAAAATAATAAAGAATTATCAATAGATGCCACTGCCACAAGAGCAATTGTTGGAGGGGCCTATCCTATGCCCGGTTTATTTTCAAAATATTTTGATCATGATTTAGAAGCATTAGTTGAAGTAGTTCAAGATACATGTGGTCGTCATGATACTTATGGAACTGCATGCACTTCAAAAGTTTATGAAGATCTAGGTTATTTTGGACATCCTAATTGTTCAGATAATTATAATAAAGAACTTAAAAAATATAATGTTAAAGCCAGGAAAGGTTGGCAAGCCATTAACTTATTTTTTAATACATCCATAGATACAAATAATGTTTTATTTTCAGATGTCTCGTGGTCCAGACCAGGAGATTTTGTATTATTTCAAGCCCAAAAAGACTTAGTAGTGGTTTCATCAGCTTGTCCTGATGATACTTCTCCTGCAAATGGGTGGAATCCCACTGATATATACGTTAGAACATATAAGGATAATAAATTATTTTCTAAATCAATAGCTTTTAGAAAAAACGCTGAGGCAAAACCATTTATGACAAAAAATACTGGCTTCTATGAAAAAACATCGGAATTAACTAGAAATATGATGGACTCATCAGGTTATTGGATACCACTAAAATATAATAATTACGGTCCAACGGTAGAATATAATGAATGTAGAACAAATGTAGTTATGATGGATTTATCTTCACTAAGAAAATTTGAAATAATAGGACCAGATGCAGAAGAGTTAATGAATCTTGCACTAACAAGAAATATTAAAAAATTATCTATAGGTGAAGTTGTGTATTCAGCTATATGTTATGATAATGGTATGATGATTGATGATGGAACGCTCTATAAATTAGGAGATCATAATTTTAGATGGATTTGTGGTACCGATTACTCTGGTGAATGGCTAAGAGAATTGGCAGAAAAATTAAAACTGGATGTTTGGGTTAAATCTTCTACTGATCAATTGTCCAATTTATCTGTGCAAGGACCGAATAGTAGGAATCTTTTAAAAGAAATTATTTGGACACCACCTGCGCAACCTAAGTTAGAAGAGTTAAAATGGTTTCATTTTTCTGTAGGAAGACTATTTAAAGATCAAGGAACTCCAATAATGGTTTCTAGGACTGGATATACAGGCGAATTAGGTTATGAAATTTTTTGTCACCCTAATGATGGTAACAAAATTTGGGAAGCTATTTGGAATGAAGGAAAAAAGTATAATATTGCACCTATGGGTTTTGAAGCTTTAGATATATTAAGGATTGAAGCTGGATTAATTTTGGGAGGTAATGAATTTAGCGATCAAACTGATCCATTCGAAGCTGGTATAGGTTTTACAGTACCATTAAAAAGTAAAAATGTTGATTTTGTGGGAAAAAATGCATTGATAGAAAGAAAAAGTCATCCTCAAAGAAAATTAGTAGGTTTGGAAATTGAAGGAAATGAAAAAGCAAATCATGGAGAGTTAGTCCATTCTGGAAGAGGTCAAGTTGGCATAATTACTAGCGGAACGATGTCCCCAATTTTAAACAAAAATATTGCTTTATGTAGAGTTGACATTCAATATTCTGAAATAGGAACTTCCTTAGAGATTGGTAAATTAGATAGTCATCAAAAAAGATTAATGGCAAAAGTAGTTAATTTTCCATTTTATGATCCCAATAAGTCTAGGGTTAAATCATAATAAGCACTCTATAAAATGTTTGATAAGTTTGGCAGAATAAAATTAGGTCATTTTCCGACTCCTATTGAATTTTTAAAAAACATAAGTGAAGATTTAGATGGACCTGAAATATATATTAAAAGAGATGATTGTACTGGATTGGCTTCAGGAGGAAATAAAACTAGAAAATTAGAATTTCTCATGTCAGATGTCTTGCGAAACAATGCGAATTTAGTAGTTACGGTCGGAGCTGTTCAATCAAATCACGCAAGACAAACTGCTGCAGCATGTGCAATATTGGGAATAAAATGTTTGATAATATTAGAACAAAGATTAGAAAAAGCTCCAGATTCATATATGAAATCTGGAAATGTTTTCTTAAATAAATTGTTTGGAGCAGAAATTTTATTTTGTCCAAAAGATTTAAATGTTGAACAATATGCAAAAAAAATAATTCAAGAAAAAGAAAAAGAAAATTTAAAATGCTATTTCATTCCGGTCGGAGGAAGTAATCAAATTGGTGAATTAGGCTATGTTGAATGTATAAAAGAAATAGCAGAATATGATAAAAATGGATCATTTACACATATTGTACTTGCTTCAGGAAGTGGAGGCACTCACTCTGGATCAATAGTTGGAAAAAAATATTATAATTATCAAGCAAAGATTATAGGAATAAGTGTTAAAGATAATAAATTAGAACAAGAAAATAAAGTATACAATCTTGTTCAATCAGCTTGTGAATTTATAAATTGTCCTGTCCCAAATAGAGATGATGTAATAGTTTTTGATGATTATGTTGGCGAAGGTTACGGAATTCCAACCGATGGAATGAAAAAAGCCCTTAAAACTATGGCTCAAAGAGAAGCAATTCTATTAGACCCCGTGTATTCCGGAAAAGCTTTTGATGGTCTTTTAGATTTAATAAATAAAAGTTATTTTGTTAAATCTGATAAAATACTTTTTATTCATACAGGTGGATCGTTTTCTTTGCCTGCCTATGAATGGGCCTTTTAATTACACATCTTACTTAAAATTTCCATTGCTTTCGAAATATTGTCTTTAGAATTTGCAAAACTAAATCTTACAAAATTTTTTGCAGAATTACCAAAACTTGAGCCGGATACTAAAGCCACCCCATACGTCTCCAAAGCTTCTTTTGCAAACTCATCTCCCGTCATATTACTCTTACTAATATTAGGAAAGGCGTAAAAAGCTCCTCCTGGTTTGAAGCATTGTACATTATTGAATGAATTTAATTTTTTAAAAATTAAATCCCTTCTCTCTTCAAATTCTTTTAAAATTTTTCCTACCTGTTCTTGATCTCCTTTTAGCGCCTCAATGCCAGCAATTTGACTTACTGCATTGGCGCATGAATGGTCATTAACTGCTAACTTATTTGCAAAACTTATAAGAGAATCCGGCCATATTCCCCATCCTAGTCTCCACCCAGTCATACAAAAAGTTTTACTCCATCCATCTAAAACAATAAGCCTATCTTTCAAACTTGGATACTGTAACAGACTAGGCATCTTTTGGTTATCAAATATTAGTCTGCTGTATATTTCATCACTCAAAATTGCAATATTTGGAAATTTTTCTAAAGCTTCAACAATTTTATTCATTTTTTCTTTTTTCATAAAAGCACCAGTAGGATTATTAGGATTGTTAATAATTATAAGCCGCGTTTTATCTGTAATTAATGATATCATCTTATCAACATTAATTTCAAAATTATCTTGTTCATCTAATATCAGTGGTACTGCCTTTGCCCCTGTATAATCAATAACCGATTTATATATTGGGAAACCTGGATCAGGATAAATTATTTCAGAATTCTTATCACCAAAAATCAAAATGGAGAAAAATATTGTTGGCTTCCCTCCTGGAACAATTAGTATATTTTCTGGATCTACTTTAGCATTATAACGTCTCAGAGCATCTTTAGATACCGCCTCTCTTAATTCAACTAAACCGTTAGAAGGCGTATAACCATGATATCCTGAGTCTAAAGCTTTTTTTGCTGCCTCAACAATATTACTGGGTGTGGAAAAGTCTGGTTGTCCCAAACTTAAATGTATAATTTTTTTGCCACTTTTTTCTAATTCTACTGACCTTTGAAATACTTTAAATGCTGATTCCGTAGATAATTTTTTTATTGAATCTACTATCTTCATTTTTTATTCCTTTACATATCGAGGATATGTTTTTTTTGCCTTTCTCGAATCTTCTATGTCTATATCCATTGTAACAAAAGGACGGTTAGCATTAGTTGATTTAATTATTTCACCTTCTGGTGATATAATCCAACCTATTCCTCCTAAATCTGCGCCCTCTCCAATTGGGTTGTATAAGTTTGACGATAAACAAAAAGATCCGGATACCATTGCAGCTGTCTTTGCCCCTATTGTCCATTTTTTTAGAGATGCATAAGGGGTTGCTCTAGGAACACAAAGTAAATCAATATTTTTATTTGCATATTCTCTGGCATGTTGAAAAAACCACATATCAGTGCATATTTGTATACCCACTTTAACATCACCTAAATTAAATGGTTTAAATTCTTTATTACCCTTGCTGTACCATGATGCTTCCCAAAAACCTTCATCATTAGGTAAATAATACTTTTCATGCACAGATTGTATTGTGTTGGTATCTTTTTCAAAAACAAAAGCCTGGTTTAAATATTTATTTTTTTCATCAATTACTGGCCTAGTGGCAATAATATAATTTGCATTAAATTTTTCTAATGAATTAATAATTTTTTCATGATCTTTTACTGCTTTTTCCCATTTTTTTGAATTTGATATTTTTTCCGCAGCAAGCCAGTCTGAAAAAGGCATTTCAGGAAATAAAAGAATTTCAGTTTTATTTTTTGATAAATAATCTTCTAAAAGAGTCAAGCACCTTTCAAAATTTTTTTGAACATTATCTATTTGACAAACTGTAACTAACACAACAAACCTATAAACTAAAAGACATAATTAAATTACTTTTGTTTTAAAAAAGTTGCCATAGAATCATCCATTGCTTCTGCCCAAGGTGTGTGATGTATTGGGGCCACTGTACCTGTTACTGGTGATGAAAAAGATCGATTACGATAAGTCATTATGTCTTCTTCTTTATGATGCTCCCAATCATGAAAATGTCTTCGCACTAATTCGAAATCAATCTCTGGATAGTTTGAAGCTGCATGAAGTTCCTTTGTATACTCTGTCTGAAAATCGATCATTTGAATTGGATCTTCTAATTTTTCTTCTTTAGCAACCCAATAATTGATATTTTTTTCAATTTCTTTGCTATCTGGCAATTTGATTTTATCCATTATCACATCTCTTACATACCAAGCCTGACAATCAAACATATTGAACGTGTGAAATTGATCCTGCATTCCTAAATACATTAACTTATGATTGTCTTCCCAGATAACCCCCTTGTAAAGTTTTGTGGGGTATAATCTATTATGTGTTTTTAATTTTAAGCTTTCTTCTAAAAAAGGAAAATGATGAAGATAGCCACTGCACAAAATTAAAACATCTGTTTCTTGTCTGTGCCCATCTTTAAAAATTGCTTTTTTTCCATCCAATTTATCAAGATGATGAACTTCTTTCATTCCTGCAGGCCATTTAAAACCCATAGGATTGTTGCGGTAACCTATAGTTACAGAATTAGCCCCATATTTATAACATTGAAGAGCAACATCCTCAGCAGAATAACTACTTCCCAAAACAACTATGTTTTTTCCTCTGAACTCTTCCGCATCCCTAAAATCATGGGAATGCATTATTCTTCCTGGAAAAGAATTCATTCCTTCATATTCAGGAATATAAGGTACAGAAAAATGTCCGGTTGCAACAACAACATTGTCAAATTCTTCATTTGAAATTTTATTATCCTTTTTGTTTGTTGATTGAATTATAAATTTGTTTCCATCAAAGATAACGCTATTAACAGTTGTGGACAATCTCACGTGTTTTTGTAAATCACCATCTTTTGCTCGACCTAAAATGTAGTCATATAATACCTCGCGAGGGGGGAAAGAAGGTATTGCGGTTCCAAAATGTTTATCAAATGAATAGTCAGCAAATTCTAAGCATTCTTTTGGTCCATTTGACCACAAATATCTATACATACTATTTGGAACTTGTTCTCCATATTGATCTGATCCTGTTCTCCAGCTATAATTCCAAAGACCGCCTAACTTATCTTGTTTTTCAAAACACACTATTTCTGGAATTTTTTCCCCTTTTAATTCAGCTTGCTGGAACGCTCTAAGTTGGGAGAGTCCGCAAGGACCTGCTCCTATAATAGCTGTTTTAGTCATAATTTTAACTATAATTTAAATTAATGAATTTGTTAATCAAGAAATAAATCCTTATAAATAGCCTTATAAATAGCCTTATAAATAAAAAATATATAAACTATTCATAGGATTTTAAGAAAAAATACTTTTTAAATTGGATTATTTAGAGTAGTGTCGAGTTATAACTCATATTAATTAATATAGGGGGAATAATGAAAAAACTTATAAAATTGGCATCTGTCGCATTAGTGGTGTCAATGTTGTCTTTTACTAATGCAGTTATTGCTGCAGATAGTAAAAAACCTATTGTAGTTCCATTACACAACTGGTCAAGTCAAGTTGTAATGGCATATGTTATTGGTGGAATTTTTGAATCAATGGGAAATAACGTAGAATATGTATCAGCAGACTCACAAGCTGTGTACGAATCTATTCGTCTTGGTGATGTAACAATTTCTCACGAAGTTTGGCAATCAGCTTTCGGCGCATCATTTGATGCAGCTAGAGATGCTGGTGGCTTACTAGACTGGGGAGATCATGAAGCTAGAACTTTAGAAGACATGGGTTATCCAAACTGGGTAGCTGAGTTATGTCCTGGTCTTCCAGATTGGACAGCTTTAAAGAATCCTGATTGTGCTAAAAACTTTGTAACACCTGATTCAGGTGGAAAAGGTCGTTGGTTAGAAGGACCTCAAAGTTGGCACCAAGATTTAATGCCTCAAAGACTTGAAGCATTAGGTTTAGATGATCTTTGGATGGTTAAATTTGCTGGTGGTGCAGATGCTTTATGGGCTGAGCTTGAAGCGGCAGAAAAAGAAGGAAGAGGAACAATAATATTTAACTGGACTCCAAACTTTACTGATGGAGCAGGTTTCACATTTATTGACTTCCCTCCATATTTTGATGGTTGTCGTCCTGTTGATGGCGGTGATGGAAAATGTGGATCTCCAGATGGATATCTAAAAAAAGCTGTGCACGAAGATTTTCCTGAAACACATCCTGCTGCTGCAGCTATGTTTAAAAATCTATCGTTCACAACTAGTCAAATTGGTGCAATGGCAGCTCTAGTTGATGTTGATGGAATGACTCATGAAGATGCTGCTAAAAAATGGTTAGCTGACAATGAATCAGTTTGGAAAGCATTTTAATCAATAACTGCTTTTAAAAATCAAATTAAAACTCCCCTAAATTTAGGGGAGTTTTCTCTATAAACTCAAATATTGTATAGTTTTATACAAACAAACTTGATGAAGTTTAAAAAAAAATTAAAATAACATTATTAATGAAAAAATTTTTACTATTAGTTTTTATTTTATTTTTTTATTCAAGTACAAGTTATGCAAAAAGAACTGGCTGTGATGGAGAATGCGAAAATGGAACCGGCACATGGACCTACACTGATCAAACTGTTTATACGGGTGAATGGGTAAATAGTAAAAAACAAGGAAAAGGTATAGAAACCTGGCCGAACGGTTATATCTATGAAGGAGATTTTTTTAATAGTCAATGGCATGGAGAAGGTACTTTGACTTTCCCCGATGG
>MDTE01197704.1_pt1 | contig 13329 bp, 15 predicted proteins | sample 811231 | NCBI WGS metagenome assembly MDTE01 (sample SAMN05326651, study PRJNA326480) | marine metagenome | isolation source: seawater | place: Indian Ocean: Red Sea | collected 2010
AGGTTTTTAAACCTAAATCTAGTAGGAAAGATTCTAAAGAAAGTTTTATAATTTGTAAAAATCTTAGATAGTTTCTTTAAATTTCAAAGGAATCGTATATAAATGATTATGGTTCCTATAAAAGAAGCACTTACCTTTGATGATGTAACTTTAGTACCTAAGTACTCAGAAATACTACCTGCAGAAGTTGATACTAGCATAAAATTAACTAACTACTTAAAGTTAAAAATTCCTTTACTATCATCTGCAATGGATACTGTAACTGAAAGCAAAATGGCTATTGCTATGGCTAAGGCAGGTGGGTTGGGAATTATTCACCGAAATTTAGATATTAAAAATCAAATAATAGAAATTAAAAAAGTTAAAAAAAAAAATCTTTTAGTTGGAGCAGCAGTTGGAGCTGGCCCAAAAGAATTTAAAAGGGCTGAGGCAATTTTAAAGGAAAAAATAGACATGATTGTAGTAGATACAGCTCATGGACATACAAAAAAAGTTTCAGAGATAATCAAATTTATAAAAAAAAAGAAAAACAAAAAAACAGCATTATGCGCTGGAAACATTGCAACCCCAGAGGCAGCAAGATTTCTTCTTCAATTAGGTGTAGATATAATTAAAGTTGGTATTGGGCCAGGCTCTATTTGCACAACGAGATTAGTTGCAGGAATAGGTGTGCCACAGTTAAGTGCAATTATAAATGTCCGTAACGGAATTAAAAAAAAAAAATGTTAAAATTATTTCAGATGGTGGAATTAAGTATTCAGGAGATTTAGCAAAAGCTTTTGCAGCAGGAGCGGACGCAGTTATGATCGGATCATTGTTTGCTGGTACCGATGAAGCTCCAGGTAGATTAATTAGAAGAAATGGTAAGCTTTTTAAAAGTTTTAGGGGAATGGGATCTGTTGGAGCCATGAATCAAGGCTCTGCTGATAGATACTCCCAATTTAAACAAAAAGATATTTCAAAATATGTACCTGAAGGTGTAGAGGGATTTGCAAAATACAAAGGTAAAGTTGAGTTGATAATATATAAATTAGTTGGTGGCCTTAAATCCTCAATGGGTTATCTTGGATCAAAACAAATAAAATATTTAAGAAAAAATCCTCAATTTGTAAAAATTACAAAAGCAGGATTTTATGAAAGTATGGTTCATAACGTTGATATAATTAAAAACGATAGTTGAAATATATGATTAAGTTTTTTAAAAATATAATAATTTTTTATTTTCTTTTGAACATATTAAATTTATCTATTGGAAGTGAAAATTTCTTCAATAAAGGTTTACAGCTTTTCCAAGATAAAAAATTTGATGATGCTAGATTTATGTTTGAAAGAAGTATTGTCTTCAATCCAAAAGATTCAAATTCATATTTATATTTGGCTAAAATTTATAATCTTGAGGAAGATAGACTAAAGGAAGAAAAAAATTTAAATGCTGCTTTGTTAATTGAGCCAAATAATGAGGAGGCAATCTTAATGTTAATGAAAATCGGCCTTGAGAAAACAAACTATTCAAAAGTAAAAGATTTATCAAAAAAATTTGAGGAAGTTTGTAAAAAATTATGTAAAGAGAACAATAGTATAATGGAGACTCTTATAAATTTAGAACCAAAAAATGAGTCTTGAAAAAAGTACTGATAAAATTTTGATAATTGATTTTGGATCTCAATTTACTCAATTAATAGCCAGAAGAATAAGAGAGCTGGGTGTTTTCTCAGAAATAATAAGTCATAAAAAAATCAAAAATAAAGATAATAATAATTACGTTAAGGGAATTATTTTATCAGGGGGCCCCCTCAATGTTTATGAAATTAACAAATATTCATTTGACAAAAAAATTATTGAGAAAGGTATCCCAGTTTTGGGAATCTGTTTTGGTCATCAAATCCTTTCAAAAGTAAATGGTGGAAAGGTCAAACAATCAAAGCATAGAGAATTTGGTTTAGCAAATATAAATAAAAGGAAAAATAGTCTTTTAACCAAAAAATTTTTTAACAATAAAAAAAAAACTAAAGTTTGGATGAGCCATGCTGATCAAGTATCAAAATTACCAAAAAACTTTAACGTGGTAGCATCAACTAACAACTCTCGCTTCGCAATTATTGAGAATAAAAAAAAAAAATTATATGGAGTTCAATTTCATCCAGAAGTTACCCATACAGATAATGGTAAGGTGCTTATAAAAAATTTCCTTTTTTCAATATGCAAAATTAAAAAAAATTGGTCACCCAAAGATCAAAAAATGAAACTGATAAAAAATATTAGAGATCAAGTAGGAGTGAAGAAAGTTATTTGTGCACTTTCAGGTGGTGTGGATAGCAGCGTAGTTGCTCAACTACTAAATAAAGCAATTGGAAAAAAATTATATTGTATTTTCGTGAATACTGGAATGCTTAGAAAAAATGAGGAAAAACAAGTTGTAGAAACCTTTAAAAGAAAATTAAAGATAAATTTAATTTATGTAAATGCTGAAAAAGAGTTTATTAAACGATTAACTAATATTTCAGATCCAGAAAAAAAAAGAAAAATAATAGGCAATTTATTTATTAAAATTTTTGAGCGTTATGCAAAAAAGATTAAAGATGTAAAATTTTTGGCTCAAGGAACTCTTTATCCAGACATAATTGAGAGTAAATCAGTTACTGGTAGTAAAACATCAAAAATAAAATCACATCATAATGTAGGTGGTTTGCCAGAAAAAATGAAACTTAAGTTAGTAGAGCCTTTGAAATTTTTATTCAAGGACGAGGTTAGAAAATTAGGATTAGAGCTGAATCTTAGTAAGGAAATTATATCTAGACATCCTTTCCCAGGCCCGGGTTTAGCAATTCGAATGCCAGGATTTATCACTAAAGAAAAGATCAATATCCTAAAAGAGGCTGATTATTATTTTATTCAAGCATTAAAAGATCATGGACTTTACGATAAAATTTGGCAAGCGTATGCCGCTTTACTTCCAGTTAAAACTGTTGGTGTAATGGGTGACAACAGAACATATGAATATTTGTGTTTATTAAGAGCTATTACTTCTGAGGATGGCATGACAGCAGATTTTTATGAATTTAAGAAATCATTCATTCAAAAAGTTTCAAATAAAATTGTAAATAGTATTAGAGGTATAAATAGAGTAGTTTATGACATAACATCAAAACCACCGAGTACAATTGAGTTAGAATAATTATAGAATATGAACAATAAAATAAAAAAATTATTAAAAAAAAAAAATAAATCTAAGATTTTATGTCTTACTGCATATTCAAAAAATTTTGCAGAAGAAGTTGATAAATATGTTGATATTACTTTAGTAGGTGACTCGCTTGGTTCAGTTCTATATAATTATAACTCAACAAAGAAAGTTACCTTAACAAACATGATTAATCATTCTAGGAGTGTTAGACTTGGTGTAAAAAAAAGTCTAATGGTTGTTGATATGCCTTATAATACTTATAAATCAAATAAATCAACTTTAAAAAATGCCAAAAAAATTATTAAAGAGACAAAATGTGATGCTGTTAAATTAGAGGGTGGAAAAAAAATCATTGGACAAGTTGATATTTTAATAAAGAATAAGATCCCAGTAATGGGTCACCTTGGACTTTTGCCACAAACTGCAAAAGGAAAATTTAAATCAAAAGGAAAAACTGAAAAAGAAAAAAAACAATTAATTAATGACGCTCTGTTTTTACAAAAAAGTGGAGTATTTGCTATAGTCTTGGAATGCATAAAAACATCAACGGCAAAAGAGATTACGAAATCTTTAAAGATACCAACAATAGGAATAGGCTCCTCGGTAAACTGTGATGGTCAAGTCCTCGTAACTGACGATCTTTTAGGAATTAATAAAACAAATATTAAATTCGTGAAAAAATTTATTAATCTCAAAAAATATATAAATATTGGATTTAAAAAATTCGTTAAAGAGGTTAAGACTAAAAAATATCCCTCAAAAATTTATTCTTATTAAAAATATTTTTTAAACTCCTCATTAATTGATAAAATTTCTAAGTCAACTAAACCACCTATCACTAATTGAATTGCAACTAATAAAATGAAACCTAATCCAATATAAGCAATCCACAAATGCTTTTGAATATAATTAGCAAGATATGTAGCCATAGCCCCAGTAAGGATTACAGATAATACTAAACCAAAGATCATAAAACCAAAATTACCTTTAGCAGCTCCAACAACACCTATTACATTATCAAAACTAATTGTAATATCAGCAAACAAAACTTTATATACACTTTGAATATACGATGGCTCTTTTGACTTTTTAGTTGGAGATTTTACTTTCTTGATTTCAAACAGATCTTTTCTTAAATCGTTAACAATCCAAATTAAAAGTAAACCCCCTAAGATTTTAATGAAATAGAACTCAAATAAGTAAGTAGCAAATATTGCAAATATAACTTTAAATATTAAAGCTCCAGCAACACCCCATAATATAATTTGTCTTCTATGTTTCGGGGCAAAATTTGCAGCGATCAAACCAATAATTATTGCGTTATCGGCTGCTAGAATTATATCTATGAAAATTATCTGAATTAATATGAGTGATTGTTCTATCAAAGTATAAATATTGTATTAGATATTAATAATAATTCAATCAAAAGTGGTATTATTTTTTTATTGATAAATTTTTTAATACATAATGAAATGTCAAATAAATAAATGGAGGAAAAATGAAAATCATAAAATACGTATTAACTGTTTTAGTTTCATTAATTTTGTCAATTAATCTAGCAATTGCAGAGAAATGGGACATGGCCTTAGCTTATGGGGCTGGTAATTTTCATTCTGCAAATGCTACTGAATTTGCAAATAATGTTACCAAAATGAGTGGAGGCAAACTTACGATTGTTACTCACCCAGGTGGATCTCTATTCAAAGGGGGTGAAATTTTTAGAGCTGTAAGGACTGGTCAAGCTCAAATAGGCGAAAGGTTTATGTCAGCCTTAGGAAAAGAAGATCCGTTACTTGAAGTTGACTCACAACCATTTTTAGCCACTTCTTATTCAGATGCTATGAAGTTATATAAAGCATCAAAAGCTGAAATTATAAAAGGTTTAGATGCTAAAGGATTAATCTTTTTATATGCTGTTCCGTGGCCAGCTCAAGGCTTGTATAGTAAAAAAGAAATCAATTCTGTAAATGATCTGAAAGGTTTGAAGTTTAGAGCATATAACTCAGCAACTATTAGGATTGCGGAATTAACAGGAATGGCTCCTACAAAAATTGAGGCTGCTGAAATAAGTCAAGCATTCTCTACTGGCGCTGTTGAGAGTATGATTACTTCACCAACTACAGGAAAAAATTCTAAGATTTGGGAGAATGGAGTAAAATACTTTTACGACATAGCTGCATGGTTTCCAAAAAATATGGTAATTGTAAATAAAGATGCTTGGAATAAATTAGATAAAGCTACTCAAGATTTAGTTATGAAGCAAGCAGCTTTAGCTGAGAGAAAAGGTTGGCAATTATCAAAACAAGGAAATGTTGGAGATAAAAAGGCTTTGGCTAATGCCGGCATGGTAGTAGGTAAAGTTAATGCGTCATTACAATCTCACTTTGAAAAAGTAGGGCAAACTATGGCTAAGGAGTGGTCTAAGAAAGCTGGCTCAAGAGGGGCAGCTGTATTATCTGCTTATAAATAGTCAATAAATTTTTCTTAAGGCCGCTAATCTGTTTAGTGGCCTTAAATTGTTATGTTTAAATCTTTAGATTATACGTTAAATAAAATCTATAAATTTTCCGGTTATATAGCTGCAACTTTTTTGGTTTTAGTTGCTGTTTTTATCCTTATAGGTATTTCGTCTAGAATTTTTGGATTTTATATAAGAGGTCTAGCTGAGTATTCGGGATATTGTATGGCTTCAGCATCCTTTTTTGCTCTAGCATATACTTTTGTTGAAGGTGGCCATATTCGAATTACCCTTTTTTTAGAAAAACTTTCAGGAAAAAAAAAACAGCTCGTTGAGACCTGGTGTTTATTGATTGCGAGTTTTTTCTCTGGCTACTTGGCATTCTATTTTATCAAGATGTTGATCATATCCTATAAATTTCAAGAAAGAAGTGAAGGTGCCGATGAAATTTTGATATGGATACCTCAAACCGGTGTAGCTATAGGTTCTGCAATTTTTTTTATAAGTGTTTTTCATCAATTAATTTTAAATTTAAAAAATAAATAAATGCCTGAAATTCTTTTAACAATCTTTTTTATAAGCGTTTTGTTATTTTTTTTAGGTACTGGTATATGGGTTGCTCTAAGCATGATTGGAGTTTCTACGATTGGAATGTTACTATTTACATCTAGACCAGTTGGTGATGCAATGGCAACTACTATATGGGGTACTTCATCATCATGGACTTTGACAGCTTTACCTTTATTCGTGTGGATGGGTGAAATATTATTTAGAACTAAACTTTCTGAAAATTTATTTAAAGGTTTATCTCCATGGATGCAAAAATTACCTGGTGGTTTAATACATGTTAATGTTGTCGGTTGTGCATTATTTGCAGCAATCTCAGGGTCATCTGCGGCCACAGTTGCTACTGTTGGTAAAATGTCTATCCCTGAGCTGAGAAAACGAAAATATCCAGAAAGAATTTTATTAGGAAGCTTAGCTGGATCAGGTACTTTGGGTCTATTGATACCCCCATCAATTATTTTAATTATTTATGGTGTTACGGTTCAAGAATCAATCGCGAAATTATTTATTGCAGGAATTATTCCTGGGATAATGATTGCGATAATTTTTATGTCTTATGTAATTATTTGGTCACTTATAAATAAGAACGAGATGCCAAAAATCTTAGATGAATATTCATTTTTTCAAAAATTAAAAAGATCAAAACAACTTTTACCAGTAATTTTACTTATTACAGCTGTAATTGGATCAATATATACTGGTATAGCTACAGCAACCGAAGCTGCATCGTTAGGAGTTGTTGGCTCATTGATTTTATCTTATTTACAAAAGAGTTTAACACTTGAGACATTTAAATCATCATTATTAGGAGCAACTAAAACTTCTTGTATGATTGCTTTTATACTAGCAGGCTCAACATTTTTATCCCTAGCCATGGGATTTACTGGTTTACCTCGAAATTTGGCGATATGGATACAAAACATGAATCTTTCACCCTATCTTTTGATTTTAGTCTTAATGGTTTTTTATATTATTCTTGGAATGTTTCTTGACGGAATATCTGCAGTAGTACTCACAATGGCAATAATTGAACCAATGATACGACAGGCAGGATTTGATATGATTTGGTTTGGTATATTTTTAGTGATAGTTGTTGAAATGGCTCAAATTACGCCACCGGTAGGTTTTAATTTATTTGTGCTTCAAGGTATGGCTAATAAAGATATGGGTTACATAGCCAGAAGTGCTTTTCCATTATTTTTATTAATGGTTTTGGCTGTTTTATTAGTGGTTATTTTTCCTGAAATAGCTCTATGGTTACCTGAAAAAATGGTTCAAAATATAAATTAATATTTAGAAATTTTTTTTCCAGCTATTATATCTTTTAAGTCTTGATATTCTTTACATCCACAATCACTTAAAACCTCTAATCTTTCGACAGCAAGATTATGTCTATTTGTTGCTACGTAAAGCTCACCTAAGTACTCGTTGATACCAATATGTTTAGGATCAATAGCTAAACCTTGAAGGTAATATTTTTCTCCATTTTCAAAGTCTCCAAGTTTCCTAGTGGTAAAACCTAAATAATTAAGTGTGTCTGGCTTGTTAGGTTTTTTTTTATTTGACTTTATTAAAAATTCTTGTGCTTTCTTATAATCTTTTTTTGCCTTTTCTGATTTTCCTTTACTTTCATATTTTTTAGCTGACTTGATTAGTTTTACAGCTTTTTCATAATTAGTTTTTTTAGAACTTCCGTCTCCACCTGAACCGCCAGATCCAGCCGCAAAAACGCTATTTACTAAAAATAAATTAATTATAATAGTTATAAATATTTTTTTTATCATTATAAAAACTTTCTCATTTCCGTTAGTGGTTTCAAATTAAGTCCATTTTCTAACAAATTTTCTTTAATAGATTTTGCAGTAGCTAACGAACTTTCGTTATCCCCATGTATGCAAACCGAGTCTATTTCGCAAGGTATTTGTTTTCCACTGTGACAATTAAGTGCCTGATTTTTGACCATAGTTAAAACATGTTTTTTTGCCTGATCTGGATTTGTTATCAGAGCGTTTGATTTTTTTCTTGAAACTAAATTACCATCATCTTCATAGTTCCGATCTGCAAAAATTTCACATGCAATTTTCATACTCAATTTTTTTGCAGCTATTTCCATTTTTGAGCCAGTTGGAACTAAATAAATTATATCTTTACTTATTTCTGTGATTGTTTTAGCGATAATTGTTGCCAGCTCAAGATCTTCACAAGCCATATTGTTTAAAGCTCCATGAGGTTTTATATGGGTTACATTTTCATTATGTATGGTAGCAATATTCTGTAAAATTTCGTATTGATCAATAATCAATTTTCTGATTTCTTCTGAGGATAAATTTATTCTACTTCGACCAAAATTTTCTGGATCGTTAAATGATGGATGCGCTCCAATACTTACTTTGTTTCTTTTGGATATTGTAATTACTTCATTCATTGTTTCCTTGTCACCAGCATGATAGCCACAAGCAACATTAGCAGAATTAACAATTTTTAATAATTCTGGATCATGTTTATTAGAATGATGTTTAGATTTTTCACCTAAATCACAATTTATATTAATTTCCATACTTATAAATTCTAAGTATAACATGGCATGATTAAAAATATATTAAATCTTGGTGACGCAGCTTTATATTGTGATTTTGGTGATGATGTTAACAAAGAGATAAATTCAACAGTAATTAAATACTTTCAAACTCTTAAAAATGAAAAAATTGAGGGCATTAATAATCTAACGCCATCCTATAATAAATTAATAATTTCATTTGATTTAAAAAAAACTAATTTTAAAAAGATGTGCAAAATTATTGAAAACATATCAATTAACGAAAAAGACAGTTTATCAAGCAATCGAATTGAAATTCCAGTTTGTTGTGAGGAGAATTTTTCATTAGATATTTCTAGATTAGAAAAAAAATTAAAATTAGGTAGAGATAAAATTTTCGATAATTTTTTTTCAAAAGAATACTTCTGTTATATGACTGGATTTATAGCTGGAATGCCATTTGTTGGTGACCTACATAACAATTTACGAGCCGAGAGATTAGAAACTCCAAGGGTAAAAGTTCCAAAGGGCTCAATTGGAATTACAGAACAATTTGCTAATGTATATACTTTTGAAAGCCCGGGAGGTTGGAACATTATAGGTAATACGCCAAAAAAAATCTTTAATAATAAAAAAGAGTTACAACCAAATTTGATAAACCCAGGAGATATAATTATTTTTAAAAATATAGATTTAAAGGAATATAATGACTATTCAGAATGAAAACTTTTTTAAAATAATTAGAGCTGGTATTAATACAACTTTTCAAGATTTAGGAAGAAAAAATTTATATCACATTGGTATTCCTTTTAGTGGAGCGATGGATAATAGAAATTATTTAATTTCTAATAAGTTAGTTAATAATAATTTAGACTCGCCAGTTTTAGAGTTTGCTTATCAAGGACCATTGCTAAAATATTACGGAGATAAAATTGTTATATCTATAACTGGAGATGTAAACTTTGAAATTAAAAAAAGTTCAAAAACATTTATAGGAAATTGCTATGAGAGTTATATTATCGAAGACCAAGATGAAATTAATATCTTATCAACAAAAAAATCTGTTTATGGTTATTTTTCAGTTGGTGCGCAATTTGATTTAGAATTTTATTGGGGAAGTTGTTCAACTAATACTAAAGCAAAAATTGGCTCTAATGATGGGAATAAATTAATTGATGGGCAAAAAATAAAATTAAAAAAAACTAACGATGATTTATCAAAAAAAAATTTAGATTATATCAATTCGAGTATTGAAAAAATAAGAGTCTTAAAAGGTACTAATTATGATTATTTTTCAGAGAAAGGAAAAAAAAGTTTTTTCGAAAAAGAATTTTTAGTCTCAAAATTAACAGACAGGATGGGCATGAGATTAGAGGGTGCCACTATAGAGAATATTTTTGATACAAATATAAAGTCTGAGGGCTTAGTAAAAGGAGTAATTCAAATTACCTCAGATGGAAATCCAATAATTATGTTATCAGATCACGGAACAATAGGAGGTTATCCAAAGATTGGAGTAGTCATAAGTGCTGACTACGATAAATTAGTTCAATTATTCCCCGGGTCAAAAATTAAATTTCAAGAAATAGAACTATCTGATGCAGAAACTTTATTTAAGATGTATGAAATGGAAACTCAAAAATTAATTTCACAAATTTGATGAAAATTTTGGAAAAAATACCCGGACCTATCATGGTTTTTTTTGGAGCTTTAAGTCTCTCTTTTGGAGGTTTGATTGTCAAATCTTTTGAGGGATCGACGCTTTGGCAAATTTTATTTTGGAGATCATTTTTCTTTATAGTTGTTGTCCTAATTTTTCTTTTAATTACCTATCAAAAAAGAATACTTAATGCACTGCATGTTTCCGGTCTTCCAGGTTTTATAGGAGGGATAATTTTATCAATTGGATTTGTTAGTTATGTCTTTGCTATGTATGAAACAACAGTTGCTAATACTAACTTTATAATACAAACTCAGACATTATTTCTTGCAATTTTTGGTTATATTTTTTTAAAAGAAGTCATTTCTAAACTTACCCTTCTATGTATATTTATTGCTATTTCTGGAATATTAATAATGTTGGGAGGATCAATATCTCCTGGTCAAATGACTGGAAATTTGGTTGCATTTATTATGCCAATTTCTTTTGCAATTTTAATTATAATTGTCAGAAAATTTCCAAATGTTGATATGATTCCTTTACAGCTAGTAGCGGGCATATTTGCGATGACAATTGGATTTTTGATGTCCCCTACAATTTTAATTTCTTTAAAAGATATTTTTTTGGGTTTTTTAGCAGGATTTTTTCAACTTGGGTTTGGATTTATTTTTATTACTATCGGTGCTCGAACAACTCCTTCAGCTCTTGTTGGTATTATAATGCTTACGGAGGCAGTATTAGGCCCTTTCTGGGCATGGATGTTTGTTAATGAGAATCTCTCATTACCAGTGCTAATTGGAGGCTCAACCGTTATTTTTGCAGTTATTTTACAATTTCTAAATATTTATATCTCAAAAAAAAAAACTTTAGATATTTAAGTTAATCTTAAATTATGTTATAAGAATATCTTACGGGAGAGACTACTAATATTTGTAGCGCCGAAGGAGCAACCACCCAGGAATCTCTCAGGCAAAATGGACCGTAACATATTAACTCTGGAAAGAGATTAAGTTCTCGCCGAAGGAGCAAAACTCTCAGGCAAATATACAGATGGGTAAATTGAGTTAATATGGAAATAAAAAAAACTTCGTTGTATCAACTTCACCAGAGCAATAATGCAAAATTTGTAGAGTTTGCAGGTTATAAAATGCCTATACAATATCCAGAAGGAATAGTCGAGGAACATAAATTTACAAGAAGTCATTCAGGTATTTTTGATGTATCTCATATGGGTCAATTATTTATCTACGGGCAGGATAGTTTAGTGGAGGATCTAGAAAAAATTTTTCCCTTAGATTTAAAGAATCTTAAAATCAACCATTCAAAATATAGTTTCTTAATGAATGATGCAGCTGGTATACATGATGATTTAATTTTAACAAAAATTGAAAATGGTTTTTTAATTATTCTTAATGCTGCGTGTAAAGAAAGTGACTATAAAATTTTAAACAAATTATTACATAATAAATACAAAATGGTCTTAGATGAAAAAAGATCTTTAATCGCAATTCAAGGACCTAAATCATCAGAAATACTTAATAATTTAATTAAAGGGGTAAACAAACTTAGTTTTATGTCTGGAAATTGGTTCTCTTTTCAAAATCAAAAAATTTACATTACTCGCTCAGGTTATACAGGTGAAGATGGTTTCGAAATTTCATTACTTAATGAAGACGCAGAAAAATTTACAAAAAAATTAATTGAGCAAGGAGCGAAACTAATTGGTTTAGGTGCTAGGGATACTTTAAGATTAGAAGCAGGACTTTGCTTATACGGACATGAGTTAGATAAAGATAAAACTCCAGTTGAAGCAAATTTAAAATGGGCAATTTCAAAAGAAAGAGTTTCAAAAGGAAATTTTATTGGGTTTAGTAAAATTTCCAAACAACTTGCAGATGGTGTAAAAAAAATTAGAGTTGGTATTAAACCGGAGGGAAGGGTGATTGCTAGAGAAAAGACAAAAATATTTAATCAGTCTGATGTATTAATTGGAGAAATTACAAGTGGAACATTTGGTCCAAGTGTAAATGGACCAGTTGCCATGGGCTATGTAGAAAACGATTTTTCAAAAAAAAATACAAAAATTTTTTTGGAAGTGAGAGGTAAAAAACATCCTGCAAATATTTGTGGATTACCTTTCTATAAAAAAAGTTATGTAAAAGGAGCCAATAAATGAGTGAAGTTAAATATTCAAAGGAACACGAGTGGATTAAACTAGAAGGGGACGTGGCTACAATTGGAATTACAAAACACGCAACTGAAATGTTAGGTGATATAGTTTTTACCGAACTTCCTGAAAAAGGATCTAGTGTAGAAAAAGATGGAACAGCTGGTGTTGTAGAGTCAACAAAAGCAGCTAGCGATGTGTATACGCCAGTAAGTGGTGAAGTAGTGGACACCAACCAAGAAATCGTAGATGACCCATCAAAAATAAATCAAGATCCTGAGAATTCTGCGTGGTTTTTTAAATTAAAAGTTAAAGATAAATCAGAAATGGACTCTTTAATGAACAAAGAAGATTACGATAAATTTGCAAAGGAGAGCTCTTCATAATGCTACACAATTCAGAAAAAGATTTTTTAAAAAGACACATTGGTCCTTCTGAAGATGACCAATCTAAAATGTTAAAGGAATTAAATTACAAATCACTGGATGAATTGATAGACAATACCGTCCCAGAAAAAATACAGTTTAAAGGAGAGCTAAATATTGGTGAGTCGAATTCAGAATACGAAGCATTGAGAAAATTGAAGGCAATTTCAAAAAAAAATCAAATTTATTCAAATTTTATCGGCATGGGTTATTATGGAACCTACACGCCCTTTGTAATTTTAAGAAATATATTAGAAAATCCAGGTTGGTACACTTCTTATACTCCTTATCAGCCTGAAGTAGCACAAGGAAGATTAGAAATGCTTCTAAAC
>MDTE01123554.1_pt1 | contig 13327 bp, 11 predicted proteins | sample 811231 | NCBI WGS metagenome assembly MDTE01 (sample SAMN05326651, study PRJNA326480) | marine metagenome | isolation source: seawater | place: Indian Ocean: Red Sea | collected 2010
CTTGGGGCACAGGCTCGGGATAAAAGTCGCGGAAGCCCGGCAGCCGATCCATCGGGAGAGGAAACAGGCGGACGGGCGGGCGCGTCAAGCGTTTGCGTCTGGAGCCGCAGGCTCGGTGGGTTGCAGGGTGGCAAGGGCGGCGCGCATTTCCTTGCCGGCGCGGAATTTGACGACCGGGCGAGCGGGGATGGGAATGTCGACGCCGGGATTGCGCGGATTGCGGCCGACGCGGGCCTTGCGGGTGGCTATTTTGAACACGCCGAAGTTGCGCAACTCCACGGTGCTGCCGCGGCCCAAGGCGCGGATGATGGACTCGAGCGAGGCCTCGAGCACATCCTTGATCTGGTCCTGATTCAGCTTGAGATCGGCATTACGAGAGACCTCGGTGACAATGTCCTGTTTGGTCATGGGAAGAATAGGTTGGGGGTGAGAGGGTCATGTGACTTTCCCCTTCTACGCCGATGCTGGCGGCTGTCAAGCGCCAGGGCTACAAATTTAAATGCGCGAACAATGCCGCAGGCTCGAGGCGCAGGTTGAGATAAAACGGGCCAAAGCCGCCGTAGCGCGCGCTGACCTCATCGAAGCGCATTTCGTAGACAATGTCCTTCACCGAGCCGGCCTCTTGCGCGAAAAGCGTTACACCCCATTCCCAATCATCGAGTCCCGTGCTGCCTGTGATCAGCTGCTTGATGCGACCGGCGAACTTGCGCCCCGTCACCGCGTGGGTGCGCATGAGTTTTTTGCGATCGTCGAAATCGTGCATGTACCAGTTGGCACCGCCTTCACGCTTCTTGAGCATGGGATAAAAACACATCACCGGCCACTCGGGCATCTCGGGGTACAGGCGGTACTTTTTGTAGTCGTCATTGCCCGCGCGCAGCTCAGTCAGCTTGGCCTCGTATTCGTCGCTGCCCGGCTCCAGCTTAAACTCCCGCTTGGTGCGCGCCTGCAGGTCGTCGTCGGTGGGCATGTACTCGGTCAATTCCGTGACGCTCAGATAGCTGTACTCCATGTCCAATGCGCCGGCGGGGAAGCATGCTTCCAGATCGCGGTGCAGTTGGCCCAGTCCGCCCAGTTCCTCATGGCACAGCCAGCAGGCCAAGTCGCACTTGCCGCCGACATTGGCAAATGTTCGCAGCAGCGGATGCGATGCATTGTTGTTGGCAGCGCACAGGGCCTCCAGCTTCTCTCTCGCGCCTGTGCGCTCCTCCGGCGTCAGATCCTCCCACACCATGCGATCCACGCGGTAAAACACATGCATCACGTGGATGCCCTCGTTCAATTTTACAGTCGGCAAGCTCATCACAAGTTCGTTTTCGGGCGGGGAGCCTGATAAAACCCGGGCTGCTTGGCAAAGCAATTCCCCTCCAATGAAGCCTTCTTTTCGACGGCCGGTTTCGGCTTGAACTGTTTGCGGATCTTGTCCTGCGCCATGTACAGCCCCACCGCTGCCATCGCCAAAGCGGACACCCACAGCAACACCGTCCACGTCAGCCCCGGCTGCAGCGGACGGTCGGTCATCTTATAGCGGAACCACAATGCCGCACCGGCCAGCGGCGCCAGCATTATTGCCTGCGCCACGCCGCCGACCAGCACCATCGATACTGGTGCGCCCACCAGCACGTAAAGCACCGCGCAGGTGCACGGGATGAAAATGCAGCAGCCGCGCACAAGACGGATGCGCTCGGCGTCTGTCTCGGGCCGAGGCTTTAGCTTGTAGAGCACCAACGTATCGGCCAGCAGCCGGGCGTTGGAGGCCGAGCCGCTAACCAGCGTGGAGAACAACACGATGAACGCGCCGACGAGGAAGATGGTCCAACCCGATGAGCCCAGCGGCTTGAAGAGGTTGGATAGGTCGAGAATCATGCCCTTGTCGCTTACGCCCGTGTCACGAAGCAGTGCCGCGCCCAGCAGATAAAACACGACCGTCGCCGAGGTGTAGATGACCATCGACACCCACGCGTCGATGCGCATTACCTTTAGCCAGCCGCGCGCGCGTGTATACCATGCCTCGCTGTCTTCACGCGGGCCGACATTGCGCGAGTACCCTTTCTCCAGACACCAGTTGGGGTAGTAAATCAACTCCGTCGCCCCCACACCGATCATCCCGAACGCCGCAAACGCCGTGCCGAAATTGTCCGGTAACTTGAACGACAACCCCTCGCGGATGTTGTCCCCCGTAATGCGATACGCCTCCATTGCCGGCATCGCCTGCAGCGCATAAAGCGCATAGCCCGTGGAGATGACAAACAGCACCACCATCACGATCGAAAACCGTTCCACATGTTGGTACTTGCCAGAGGCCAGAATAGCCGCCGTGGCGAGTGCAACAAACACCGCCAGAGCGCGGTCGCTTAAGTTGATGCCCCCTTCCGCAAACACCTGTCCCACGCCGCCGACAATCCCGCCCAGTTGAAAAAACACCCCGATGAACATCAACACGAAACACCAGATAAGCCACGACACAATGAACCGAGGTCCCGGCACGCTGTCCATTAGCTCCAGCGTCGTCTTCCCCTGCACCATCGCCGCTCGTCCCAGTTCCACCTGCACGAACACCTTGATGATGCACCCGATGATGATGAACCAGAGCAGCGAAAATCCGTGATCCGCCCCAACTTTCGGCGTGGCGATGAGCTCGCCCGACCCCACAATGCAAGCCGTGACAATCAACCCCGGCCCCAGATGCTTGAGAATCCCCCTCCAATGCGTGGGCGCGTCTTGGGGTTGCGATTGATCCGCGGACATCGGCGGACGGTACGCAAAACCGGTTTGTGTTGCACGCTTCAAAAGCTGTTGTGCAATTGGCGGTCCTCTGGCTAACTCCGGCCATGTTCGGTTTCGGCCATCGCGAGGTGCAGGATCGATTTTCCATGAACGCCCTTGGCCGGCCATACCGGTTTGTGCCGCCCCGGACTGGTCTACTGTTTCCGCGCATTCTGAAAAAAATCCTGCCGTGGTACATGCGGCAAAAATACGGCATCACCCAATGGGAAGTGCGTGGCGTGGAATGGCTGCGGACATCCATCGACGCAGGCCACGGGGTGATCTTGACTCCCAACCATTCGCGCGACAGCGACTCTGTGGGAATTGGTTTCGTGGGCCATGCTTCAGAAACCTGTCCCCATTTCATGGCCGGATGGCATGTGATTCTGGAAAGCTGGTTCCAATCGTTCGTCATTCCGCGTGTGGGTGGATTCAGCGTTTTGCGCGAAGGGAGCGACCGGCAATCTGTCCGCACCGCTATCGAGCTGGCAGCCACGGGTTCGCGTCCAGTCATTATTTTCCCTGAGGGCCACGTGACTCGAACAAACGACCGCCTTGCGACCCTGCAAGAGGGAGCTTCCCTAATTGCCCGGCAGGCCGTGGGCCAGCGCGAAAAAGCGGGTGCCGGGCCGCTTGTGATTCATCCTGTTGCCATCAAATATCAATTTACTGGCGATTTTGAAAAAGCTGCTCGTCCAAAGCTTCAGCGACTAGAAGGGAAGCTCAATCTTCCGGACGAGGCGTCCTTGGGATTGATCCAACGACTGGAACGAGTCCAGGAAGCGATCATCCGCGACCGTGAAATCGACAAGCTCGGGAAGTTGCAGGAAGGTTCGATTGAGGAACGTGCCCAAAATCTGGCAGATCATCTTTTAACACCATTGGAGGAAGCGTGGGACCGGCAGGGTGAAGCCGCCGATATTTACGAGCGGGTGCGCCGCCTGCGCACGGCCATCCTCGACAGTGCGATTGAGCGTGATGCCATCGAGGAAGAAAACCGCCGTTTGCGCCGTCAACTAGAGGACTGCACGTGGGCCTTGAAGTTGGCCAGTTATTCGTCCGGATACCTCGCCGAAAACCCCTCGGTGGAGCGTTATCTCGAGACACTCGACGCCATGGTGGAGGATGTCTTCAACAGCATCAAAACCGATTCGGGCTGGCGGATGGTTCTGGATATTGGCAGGGCCTTGCCAGTCGAGAGACGCGACAAGTCGCTCGGAGAATCCACCCGGGCCGCGCTGGAGAAGCAACTATTGTCCTTGGCCGAAGAACTCAACCAGTCACTGCCCTAGCTGTCCTGGACATACTCCTCTTCGGTGTAACCTGGCGTGAAAACTGCCATCGCTTTGATGGTCGCGCCCGATCCTTCGCCCTCCTGAATCATTGCCACGCTGATGGGTTCCATTTTGTTCTGGTTCCCATAGCGGTTGATTGCCGCGGAAGTTTCCTCCACCGAGTAAGCCGTGAATCCTACAACTTCGTTTTGCATGATAAAAAAATGGGACGGCGCATTGAGCGCGAGAACCCGCCACGGGTCAACCCAGCAATTGGCCGAGCTTGGTCCAAGCAATGTAGATGCCGATGGCGACGAAACTAGCAAAGGACAGGCACAGCATTACATCCCACACCCGCCCGGGTGCCAGGCGCGGGTCAGTTTTTTTAAATCGGAACCAGAGAATGGCAAACCCGAGCATCGGCAACAGCAACGACTGCATCATGCCGGAAAAGAGCACCAAAATCGTCGGCTTTGGCCAAACCACGTAGACAAGTACGCACAGGATTGGCAATAAGCCACCCATTAGCTTGACCCCTTTTTGACGACGGGCATCGTCGAGTTTTAGCACCCCCGTTACCCCCGTCACATCCGTGAACATTCGAGCCTTGCCCGCGTTGGAGATCAGGAAGGTCGAGAACAGCACCGCGAATGCCCCGAAAAGGAAGATGACTTGTGCCCATCCACCGAATACGGGCAGGTACATCGCCGACAAGGTCTGGATCAACTCTTTCTTCTCCGGCACCAAGCCCAACCGAGACAACACCGCCGCGCCCAGCAGGTAAAAAACCACCGTACAAAAAGTGTAGACCACCATCGACGCCCATGCGTCCCATTGTAAAACACGCACCCAGCCACGCGCGCGCTTCAGCCATGATTCTGTATTCTCCCGTGGCCCGGTCCATTGCGCATATCCTTTTTCCAAACACCAATATGGATATGCGACAATTTCGGATGCACCCACGCCAATGATGCCAAAGGTCGCCAACGCCAACCCCAGCTTTTCTGGGCCCGAGGACAGAAATGAAAACCCAAGTCCTTCCCTCAGGTTTGCCCAGTAGATGGTCCATTCGTGGTGTGACTGTAGTGCGAAAAGGTTGACGATGGTAACCAGTGTGAACGATGCCACCAGCACCGTCGCAAATGCTTGGATAAACCCAAAACCGCCTCGCACCAGCAGGAACGACGTGACCACCGCCAGAATGACCGCCCAGTATTTGTCGTCATCAGGTTTGTCGTCGAAATTGAACGCGCCAATATTCGACTCAAGCGACCTCATTTCCTCCTTTAGCGCGGCATTGTCCTCTTCGAGGGCAAGTTTGCGTTCCGCAATCTGCTGCCGTGCGCGAAGACCTGCTTTCTCGTTGTAGACACTTCCCTTTTCTGTCAACGGCACCGAGATGGCCATGGCCTGTCCTACTCCACCAACGATGCCACCCAGTTGCCCAAGGCCGGCGAGCATCGTGAGGATCCAGAACATTACGATCCAGTTGGCGAACACGCGACGACCACGCCATTGAAAACGCACTCCTGGGCCCGGTGCCTCGTTCAATGCGGCCAGCGAGGTTTTGCCGCTGGAGATAGCGTAGCGGGCGATCTCCACCTGAATGAAGACCTTGATAACGCAGCCAAAAATGATTAGCCCCAAAAAAGTGAAGCCTGCTTTAGCTCCCGTGTGTGTCGCGGCAATGAGTTCGCCCGAGCCGACGATCGACCCCGCGAGGATGAGCCCCGGACCCAGCGTGCGTAAGATGCCGCCCAGCTTGCGCGGGGGCTCGCGCACGTCGCTCACCGCCAATCCTCCGCCCAGCCCGCAGTGTGCACTTGGCTGCGTATGTGCCACTCGCGTAGTTCATCGAGCAGCCTGCGCTTGGCCGACTCCGAATCCGGGTCGTTCCAAAGGTTTCGCATTTCCTCGGGATCATTCCGCAGGTCAAACAACTGGCCGTATTCCGCATCCAAGAAATGCACCAGCTTCCAATCCTGCGACCGCACCATCGTCATGAACGGACCGTCAGTGTAGATGCCGTCCTTCACCTGCTCGGCAAAGACATGCTTCCGGCCGGTCCAATCTTTTCCCTCCAGTGCGGGCAGGACCGATTCCGCCTCAAATGTCGCCGGCAACTCTAATCCCGCCATTTCAAGAATCGCTGCGCCCATGTCCATCGATTGCATCAGGCCATCCACCTGCGTTCCCTCCTTGAACCGGCCTGCCGACCACACCATCAACGGCACTCGTACGATGGTATCATACATCGTCCACTTCTGGCTGTGGCCGTGGTCGGTGAGGCAGTCGCCATGGTCGCTGGTGAAAATGACCACGGAATTCTCGAGTAGCCCCTGCGCTTCCAGAGTGTCCATCAACTCGCCCAGCTTCTCATCGATCATTGTCACATTGGCGAGATAATAACGGCGCTGACGCAGGCGTTTCTCTTGCGAAGGATTCAGGTCATGCACCACCGAGTCGTGATCCACGTCGACATTGTGTTGGCGCATGATCTTAAAAGGAGGCGGTTGATTCTCAAGGTCATCATCACGCACCTCCTGCAAAGGAATGTCGCGTTCCAAGTATGGATCCAAGTGGCGCTGCACTGGGTCGTAAGGTGGGTGTGGACCGGGAAAACCCACTTGCAGGAAAAGCGGTTTGTCCACCGGCTTGTGCTTCAGCCACCACGTCGCAAAGTTGCCCACGAAAAAATCCGAATGCGTCTCCTCTGGAAGATCCCACGTGAATGCACCGAGGCTATCGCGGTAATCCTCGCGCTCGCGGTACAGCTCCCGCTGTTGCTTGATCAGTCCGCGAGCTGCCAGCCCCTTGTCCCACTCGTCAAAAAAATAGCGCCCCTCAAGGTAGCGATCCTTGTTCTCCACCACATAACGCTCATGGAACCCTGCCGGCGCGTTGTACGGCCATGTGTGCATCTTGCCAACGTTCACGCAGTGGTAGCCCGCTTCGGCCATCAGCTCCACCCAGCTGTGTCGCCACGTGTCGGCGTTCTTTAATATGCCCGTCGTGTGCGGGTAGTACCCCGTGAAAAGGCTCGCGCGCGAGCTGGCGCACGACGGCGCAGTGACATAGCAGTTGGTGAACGCCACCCCCTCGCGAACCATTCGGTCCATGTGCGGCGTGTCGACGTATGGAAATCCCAGCGCGTTGATCGTGTCATAACGCTGTTGGTCAGTGATGACAAAAATGATGTTAGGTTGATCCATGTTCACTTGTCCGGGATTGGCCGCCCGGGCGGCGGCGGCGGGGGTTGTCGCCAATTCCATGTGGCCTGATATGGAAGGTCGAGATACGGCGTCGGCACAACCCGTCCGCCGTCTTTCAGAGAACGCATCGCAGCGTCCAAGATTGCGCTGGAATACAAAGTGCGTTCAGGCGGCCAAGTCGGTCGGCCATTGTGGAACATCTCTTCAATGCCCTTCACCAAGTGCGTGAAATGCGCAAACGGCCGCGCCTCTTGCGTCCAGAACATCGTGGCTTTGATATCGCCATCTTCGTGCCAGGCCACACTCCACTCGCCCGCCGCGCCGTTCAATGTGACGATGCTTGCGCGGAAACCGTCGCGGTAATCCACGATCATCGCCGTCGGTTCCTTGGCCAGCTCGCGAAGGGATTTCTTGAGGTGCTTCACTGGGCTCTTCTCCAGTGGCACCACTGCCGCCTGCAGCAGCGATTCATCGATCGTCCCGTCCGACACCGCCGCCCAAACCGCGTCTCCCTTCAGGCAACGTACTTGCCGCACGCCCGTCTCGCCGCCATGCCTCCGTTCTGCCAGGCATTGCACCATCTCCACCGCGTGGAAACCATACGCGCTGAGTGTGTGGTACGAGATGGCTACCATCTGCGTGAGCTCGGTCCCGCGCCGCACATCCGCCGCCGGTCGGCGCCACAACACTGGCAGTGACGACCCCGCCATTAGTGGCGCCTTCAATTCTCGCGCGGTATCGTAAAGCCACTTTGCATCCCGCCAATTATCCGCCAAGTGCTTGTCGCAAAAGATCGGCACAGATGCGTTGCTTTCGCGAAACACTTTCGCGATGGCCTCGAACATCCGCCGTTTTGGCCAGATGACATTGCCCGACGCATTGCTTGGGTACTGCCCGTGTTCCGCCACCAATAACACGCCGTCTACTGCCAGCTTGCCTGTGCCCAGCGTTAACGCCCCCGCAATGTTATTGAAGATGGGAATCCCGTTTGCCTTCATCAAAGCACGACTTGTGTCATTGGGTGGCACCTGATCGGTGTACAGCGACACCAGCTTTAAGTTCGGATACTCCCCCTTGCCGTTCAGGTTGTGAGACTCCACCAGTCGCCCGACGATCACGTCCGCGTGCGCGTTGTGCCGGTACTCCGTGACGATTGCCGCGATGCGTTTTGGCGGCGCAGCACATGCCACCAGGATCAACACACACATCAACAACCAAGCCGTTCTCATGGTCGGCGCAGTATGCCCGCCGCCTCACCAAAAGCAAGCGGCTGCGAAACGCCCTTGCCAAAATCCCGTGCCCCTTCACAATCGGCCCATGAGCACCCATCTTTCTCGCCGACAAATCCTCGGCGCCGCTATAGCCTTCCCCTTCGTCGCCCGTACCTCATGGGCCATCGGTCCCAACGACCGCATTCGCCACGTCAGCTTTGGCGCTAGCGGCATGGCCGGCGCCGACCTTAATGCCATTGCCGGTCACGCGCATGTGGACATGCACGCCGCCGCCGAGATCGACCCCAATCGCGCCAAAGGCTTTGCCAAGAAATACCCCAAGGCCAAGAATTACACCGACTGGCGCGAGCTGCTCGACAAGGAGGCAAAGAATTTCGATACCGCCAACGTCTCCACTCCCGACCACATGCATGCACCCATCGCCATGAGCGCCATGCAGTTGGGCAAACACGTTTACGTGCAAAAGCCGTTGACCCACGACGTTTTCGAGAGCCGACGACTGCGCGAGTACGCCGCCGAGAACAAGCTCGTCACGCAAATGGGCATTCAAGTCCACTCCAGCGCCGTCTATCGCCTTGCCGTCGAGCTGGTCCACGGCGGTGCCATTGGCAAAGTTACTGAGGTGCACACTTGGAGCAACAAGAAGTGGGGCGACATGCGTCCACGCCCCGACCGCGTCGACAAGCCGCCTGCCAACCTCAACTGGGATCACTGGTGTGGCGTCGCTCCCAAGGCCCCCTACCTAAACGGCTACTACCACCCCGGCCAGTGGCGCAAGCGGCTCGACTACGGTACAGGCACCTTTGGTGACATGGGTTGCCACATTTACGACCCCATGTACAACGCTGTTGGCCTTACCGCCCCCATCAGCCTGCGCAGTGAAGGTCCCGCACCCAATGCCCACAGCTGGGCCATTAACGCCAAGATTCATTATATATTCCCCGGCACAAAATATACGAGGGACAAGACTGTGCCTGTGACTTGGTACGACGGCGACCAGCGCCCGCCTGCTAATGTCAGCGAGCGCCTCGGAAACCGTGGGCTGCCCGGACAGGGCTCCGTGCTATTCGGCACCGCCGGTAACATGATTATTCCACACGTCGGCGCGCCAATCCTGTTGCCTGCCGAGAAATACAAGGACTTCAAACGGCCCGTGGTGAAGGGCGTAAACCACTGGCACCAATGGATCGATGCTTGTCGCGGTAATGGAAAGCCCAGCGCTGGCTTCGACTACAGCGGTCCGCTCACCGAGGCCATCCTGCTTGGCGGTATCGCCACGCGTTTCCCAAATAAGACGCTGAAGTGGGATGCCAAGAGTCTCAGCTTTACCAACCACGAGATGGCCACCCGGCTGGTCCGGCGTAAATACCGCGCCGGTTGGGAAGTCAAAACCCTTTAGCGCAGATCGACCTGCGCTATCTTGTTCAACTCAGGGTTGCCATCCAGTTGTGGCCTTCGTAACATCCGGGGCATGAAGCACCGTTTGCTGGGCCTGTTGGCCGTTTTTTCGCTGGGCGTGGTGTGCTGGAGCGCGCCGAATGTTTCCGACTCCATCAAGACCATTCGGGCCGTGGGGTCCGAGGGGCAGGGCAATGCCGCAGCCGCGCAGGCACTCAAGAAGTTGGCTCAGGCGGATGCTGCCGCCATCCCCGCCATTCTTAACGCAATGAATGGAGCCAATCCGCTGGCGGCCAATTGGCTGCGGGCCGCCGTGGACACGATTGCTGCGCGGGAGAAAAAACTGCCGTTGAAGGGCCTCAACCAGTTCCTCGCGAACAAGGCCAACAATCCGCGCGCACGACGACTGGCCTTTGAGCTGATTCAAGGCACCGCGCCGGATGCCGCCGAGAAGCTCATCCCAACGATGCTCAACGACCCCTCCGTTGAGTTGCGGCGTGACGCTGTCCAGCGCGTCATCGTCACGGCCATGGAGTTGCAGAACAATAAGAAGGACAAGCTGGCTGCCGGAGAATACCGCAAGGCTCTTGACGCCGCACGTGACATTGACCAGATCAAAACAATCACAACCCGCCTGCGGCAACTCAAGCAGGAGGTGGACCTGCCGCGCCATTTTGGATTCCTGATGCACTGGCATGTGATTGGGCCGTTCGACAACACGGAACGCGCTGGATTCAACACGGCTTTTCCGCCCGAGACGGAGGTGAAGCTTGACGCCGTTTACAAGGGCAAGGCAGGCGACGTGAAATGGATTCCCTTTGTCACTGCCGACGAGTACGGCAAGGTAGACATCAATAAGGCGTATCCCGGCCTGATTAAGGAGGTGACCGCCTACGCTTACACGACCTATGACGCTGCTGCCGCCCGCGATGTGGAGCTGCGCCTCGGCTGTAAGAACGCTTATAAGGTTTGGGTCAACGGCAAGCTTGTGTTCGGGCGCGACGAGTATCATCGCGGCACTCGCATCGATCACTACCGGCTTAACGCCAGTTTCAAAAAGGGAAGGAACACCATCCTGATTAAGCTCTGCCAAAACGAGCAGATGCAGAACTGGACCAAGGAGTGGGAGTTCCAAATCCGCGTTTGCGACCCCACGGGCACTGCGATCCTGGCCTCCAACCGTCCCCGCACACCTGCCAAGGGCACGGACAACAATTAGGAAATGCCAAGATCCAGATCTGCTGAACAAATTTACTGATTATAAAAATGAAAATTACATTCGCCATTACGCTTGCTTTCACGATCATCACCGCGTCTGCCGACTGGCCCCAGTTCCGCGGGCCCAACGGCAACGGTATTTCCGCTGATGCCCTGCCAACCAAGCTGGACAAGGAAAACCTCAAATGGGCTGCCGATATGCCCGGTCGCGGGCTGTCCGGGGTCATTGTCGTGGGTGACCGCGTGCTTCTGACTTGTAGTAGTGGGCCTCGCCAGCACCGGCTGCATGTCGTCTGCCTCGACGCCAAGGATGGCTCCGTTCGCTGGCACCGCCAGTTCTGGGCCACTGGTCGAACCATGTGCCACAGTAAGACCAGTGTTGCCGGACCCACACCCTGCAGTGACGGCAAGTACATTTATGCCAACTATTCCTCCAACGATCTCGTCTGCCTCGATCTTGACGGCAATCTCCAGTGGTTGCGTGGCCTCACATTAGATTACACAAATGTCAGCAACAGTTTGGGGATGGCGGCCTCACTCGTTGTCAGTGGCAATGTGCTTGTTGTGCCAGTGGAGAACGACAGCGAATCATACACTATTGGTATCGACAAGCACACCGGCCGTAACCTTTGGAAACTCAATCGTCCCAAGGCCGCCAACTGGACCACGCCGACGTTGTTGCCCGGTGGGTTCAAGGGGCGTGATTTGGTTGCGCTGCAGTCCAGCAAGGGCGTTGCCGCGGTGGACCTGAAGACAGGCGTATCGGTCTGGAATTTCGGCAATGGCGCATCCACCACCAGCTCCACCGCCGTGTACGATGGCACCCTGTATGTGCCTTCCAACGGCATCACCGCACTGCAGCCCCGTTCCGATGGCAAGGCACCCGACCAGATTTGGCAAAGTGGCCGCCTGCAACCTTCCACCGCCAGCCCCATCGTTTTGGGGAAGCATGTGTTCACCGTCAACCGCGCCGGAGTCCTTACGGCAGGAAGTCGCGAGACTGGCGAACGTGAATGGCAGTTACGGCTGAAGGGCCCCTTTAGCTCCACCCCGGTTGCCGCCGGGAAACACCTCTACTGTGTCAATGAGGTCGGCTTGTTGCAGGCTGTGGACACCACCGCCAAGGAAGGAGAAATTACCGGTAAGCTTGAACTTGACGACCAGATTCTCGCCACCCCCGCCATCGCCAATGGTGCCATTTACCTTCGCAGCAACACGAAGGTTTACAAGGTCGCGAAGTAATTTCTTCGTCGTTGCTAGGCTGCGTTTGGCTTGAGGTTGTCCAGAGTCAGTTCCTCTTTCTGGAACAAGCTTTGGTACAAGCGCGGGATGATAAACTTGAGAACTGAAGCGGCGGGAACGGCGAAGATAACGCCGGCCAAGCCCGCAAACAACCCACCAAGCAGGACGACAATCATCGTTTCGAGCACGTTTAGCCCCAGCGCTTCACCGACAAACGCGGGATAAAGAAACAACTGCTCAACAACCATGTTCATCACGAGGTAGACGCCGCCGATAGCCAGCAGCAAGCTCATGTCTGCTTGGCCGGTGATGAGGCAGGTGCCAATGGTGAGGATAAGGCTGATGAGAGGCCCGATGAATGGCAACAGCACGGTTAATCCCGCGATGCCGCCGAGGATCAGCGCGTATGGCACACCCAGCAGCAGGAACACGGTGATGTATATGGCCGACTCAATGATAATGATCCACAAGTAGCCGCGTACCCATGTCTTGAGCTTGTAGAATACCTCGTTGATCACCTCAGCTGCGCTGCGCAAGGTTTCCTCACTTGTGGTCGGCAGCCACGAGGTCTGGAACAGCGACTGCACGAGGTAGTCGCCCTCTTGTTTCTCCTCTTCATGTGCATGATGGAACAGCGCCATTTTTTTCAGGAAAAAAGAAAAGAAAAACAGGGCAAGCAGTGCATTTAACATGAAGTTGCCGATAGCACCGAGGATGCCAGCGGCAGCGCCAATTAGGGACATGTAACTTCCAAATGGGGAGGCCTCCCCCTCGCCGCCATCCGGCGCACCCACCAGGCTTTTACCAAACTTTTCAAAAGCTGCGTCGTCGCGCAGAAGGGCGGCCATCTTGGTGGCGGGCTGGCCAATGACATTCCAGGTAGCCAGGCCGTCGAGGTACTTGGCGGTTTTTTCGCGCATCTCATCAGCCTTTGGCAGCTGGTCGGGCTTGTAGTTGAGGGTGACCAGCGTGGCCGTGGCAATGA
>MDTE01164397.1_pt1 | contig 13327 bp, 8 predicted proteins | sample 811231 | NCBI WGS metagenome assembly MDTE01 (sample SAMN05326651, study PRJNA326480) | marine metagenome | isolation source: seawater | place: Indian Ocean: Red Sea | collected 2010
CGCCACCGGGGGCGTTGCGACTCGAGGCTTCGACGGTCTTGCACCAGGATCTGCCAGCCCCTCATCCCTCGCTGAGTCCGCAGTCTCCTCCTGGACTGGAACGTCACGAGATGCCCTTCGAATTCCACGAAATGCTTCACCAATCTTGTTCAGAAACGCCGGCTGCCGGAGCTTTTTCTTGCGTTTCATCTGCTCCAGGAAAGCCGGTCGCTTCAACACCACGCCTGAATCGCCTCGCAGAAAATCAGGTACACCAACCCCAGAGGTGCGGTCCTCGCTCGAAGCTTCCTGTTCTGACTCCTGCGGCACAAGCCGCACGGCTTCCATCCCTTCTTCAGCCTGCTTCAGCCACGCCTCAGGAACAGCCGGTGGCAGGGCCGAGGGATATTTCCTTGCCTCTTCGAGAGCCTTCTCCAGGGGCTCATCCACCCAGAGCCCCTTGTCATCGATCCGCATCACGCCCAGATCTCTCATCAATGTCATCCGGCCGGAGTAATAGGCCAGCCAGACACTCATGAAGTTGTTCTGCGATTCACGCAACGCGGCCAAAGCAGACAGCAGATCCTGGGTAGCCGTTGGGCTCAACAGTGCCGGCTGCCCTGGCGCTGGAGGCTTGGTTAACATCTGACGAGTCTGGTCCACCCGCCGAATCGCGATCTTGACGGCCCGCCTTTGAATTTCGAGGTTCTGCTCACGCTGCTTCAGAGTTCGCAAGGCCAGACGAAACCCCTGGAAGATTCCATCTTCATAGGTGATCATGCCGCGACGTGACTGTTCGTAGTTGATCAACTGCTGCCGGAAATTGTTTCGCTCCAGCAACCGTGTCAACGGCGCGTCAAACTGCAACCCGGCTCTCAGGGACCCCTTCGAGCCGCTCATTTCAAGCGGATTGGTCTGGTCGCCTTTCAGATCCCCGCTGAAGGTGATGCTGAGGTCCGACTCCAACGCATTCGCGTTGAACTCGACCAACCGCCAGCCATCTACCAAAGAGGCGCGAGCGTTCATCCAATCCAAACGGAACGCTCGTGCGATCTCCAACGCGTCCTCAGGCTCAAGCTCCACGCGTTGATCCAGAGTGATCCCTTCAAGCCGAGCCCCGGCCTGGACCAGGGCCAATTCCCCAACGGCTCCAGCCAGAGAGGCGTTCACCGCAATCAAGTCGGCGACAATGTCCTGCCTGGCCTTCTCGTCTGATTTCGCTTTCAGCCGCTTCGAAACGGCAGTCAATCGATCCCCGACTTTTTGATGTTCGGTCCGGAGCCGTTTCAGATCGGCTTCAAGCAACGACCTGTCGACGGAAAATTGTCTCTTTTCGGCGTCCGCCATTGCCGCTTCTCGCGAGGGGACTTTCGCCCGCAAAGCGACAAGGTCGCTGGCGACCAAGTCCATCAACTGGACGATTTCCCCATGGAGTTTCCGGCCGTGAGAGGCAGTCCGTTTCAATTGATCTTCAGTGGGATTGTCAATCTGGCCAAACGACGCAATCAACTCCGCCACGGAATTCTCACTGGCCGTCACCCGTGGATCGATGAACTGGAACGGTCGGATCACCGTGTCATCCAATTCTATCTGCACGGTCGCCGGCAGCCCGAAATTCTCCATCACGAAGTTCTCGACGGTCGCCCGGTAACCGTTTGTGCTCTGCAGCATATTCGCCTTGCCGGTCTCGATACTTTGTTCAAAGCTCAACACCTGGTCCACGCCAATCTGCCCGGCCTCCTGCAGCGCCTGCAGCAAAGCCAGTGTCCGCTGCTGGAGGGCGAGGTTGTCCTGGGCGTTGCGGAGTTGCTGCAGTGACTGCAGAAGTCCAATGTACCCTCCGACATTTCCAGCACCGCCACCGGCGACACCCGCCACCGCACCACCACCGCCTGCACCACCGCCACCGCCACCGCCGCCGCCAAAGAAGCCACCAAAACCACTGGCCGACCCCACTCCACCAAATCCGCCAGATCCCTGCCCAGAGAAACCGGTCAAACCCGTACCGCCAAAGAACCCACCACTACGGCGGGGACCGCTCGTGCTCCCGCGGCTACCAATCGCAAGATCCGTGTAAAACCCCTTCCGGTAACGCTGGAACGCCCTCATGTTGCCCAACAGCGTTCGCTCGGCCCGCGTCAATTGCTCCAACCCCACCACGCGACCACCACTGCGCAACAACGGTTGGACCACGCTGAATCCCAGCAACGACGTGGCCGCCGTTGTGTCATTGCCCGCAAATTGCCACGTGAACGTGTTCGCAAAATCGACAATGATCTGGCCGGCCGTCGCCAACCGCCGCCGCATCTGCACTGAACTGCCATTGGTCAGGGTATTGCTTTCACCGCCGAAATTCTGGTTTCCCCGGTGTGCAAATCCGGTGTCGTTTCCGCCATAAAACTGGACATCGAACCGAAACCGTTCCGTGCTGACGTCCAACGCCGAAAGATACAATGTTTCAATCGTGCGCTGGTAATCGGGCGAATGGATCATCGCCATGCGAACGGCCCCCTCAAGATCCATGTGAATCCGGCCGTCCTCCCCAACCTCCATGTAATCCTTGAGTTGACTCCGCCATTCGGGGTTTTCCGCGACGTCCGCCATCCCGTTGGCCCCCCAGTGGGCGTACCCGGCCATGCCGGCAACCGATTCCATCAATTCGTTGGATTTCGGATCGTCCGGAGGCATTGGAGGCCGTACCGGATCAATGTGCGTCGCGAAGCGACTGCGAGGGTCAATCTGGACGTCGAAACCGTCAACTGACCAACGCGGATCATCCGATTTTTCGGCGATCAACGCTGAGGCCTCTTCGTCGGCCTGCTTGTAGTAATAGGCTCGTTGGCACCCCACACCAACAGCACACGCAATCAGCATCCCCAATACGGTCGCGTTTTGCCTGGTAACCGGCATCCTTGCCTCACCCTTGCAGTCGCTGGACACATCCAGGTCCGAGCTGGCCCCCCCAACGCGCCAGCGGGATCGCTAACGCACGATCCACCTGCTTTGTCTTTCGACACGCGCGTCAGTTCAACTTGAACACCATCGACGCAACTGCATTTGCTGACGGCGTTTAGCGAGAGTGCCATTTTCCGCCAGCACGGCCGAGCCTCGTTCACCGCCCCGCGGCTGCCTCCCGGGCGGCGGTAAACTCTTTCAAATCGCACTTCCCGTCCTTGTTCGTATCGATTTCGCCGAAACGGGATTTGAGCGCCTCGGGCACCTCGTCTTTGGACAGAGCTTTGTCGCCATCTTTGTCGAACCGGGCAAAGAGAACCTCGACAATGTTCCGACCGGAAGCGGCCTGCCCGCCGCCGCCGGAAGTCCCTCTGCCAGCATCGCCCTCAGCAGCCTTCTTGACCTCAATTTTCGGCGGCTCCACCCCGTGCCGCTTCAACAACGACACCAGCGATTTGTGATTCTCTTCGTCGGTGAATGGATTGTCGTCCTGGGGCTGCTGTCCGCCGCGACCTCCGCGACCGCCGCCAAATCCGCCACCTCGCCGTCGCCTCGGAAGTGAAATGCGTTCGAGTGTCGCCTTTTGGCCATCATCCAAAACGGCCTGGATCGCCTCGAGCGTCTCCTTGGCCTGGTCATCTGTCATTTTCTCTCGGCCTCCCGCCTTCACGAGGGCGGAACCGATTGTCTTGGCCTGTGCATCAGAGATCTTCAGCGTGATGTCGTCGGTCAACACATTGAGCTTGCTGACCAATGTCGTCAGCCCCCGCCGCGAAGACGGGCCGCGACCACCACCACCACCACCACCAAAACCACCAAAACCACCAAAACCGCCACCACCGCCACCTGCCATCCCCCCCATTCCCGGCATTCCGCCGCCGCCACCTGCCATTCCACCCATTCCCGGCATTCCGCCGCCACCGCCACCTGGCTGTTCCGCCCCTTCCGGATTTTCCCCGCCTGGCACTTGAACTATCTCACCTTCAAACCCGGCAACTGTCATTTCGATTTGCTGACCGGTCAACGTGACTCCTGCAAAAAAGGCTGCCCAGCCCAGGACGACGCCGAAAAGTCCGCCGACCAACGGCCCACGCAGGTTTCTCATGCCTGAAACAACGCTGACAATCATGACCATCAAGGCGAGGCCCAACACGACAAACACGATCACAAGAGCCCACAGTGAAACACTCATCGCCAGCCTCCGTGAATTACTAAGTCAGTTGCGTGGAATAGAGACCCGGTGTCGGTCGCCCTGAAAACAGAGACTATCCAGATCCGCAGTTCAATGTAAACACACGCGTGGCAATCCATCACGGACAACGTGTCCACTCAAACGCACCCGGGCGGGCCATCACTGCCTAGCACAGGCGGTGCGGCTTCAACGCGACGGACCATCCGCGGGCTTTGTGCCACGAGGTTTCCGAAACCGGCCACTGACTCCTGGCGGTGCGGTCCGTGGCGACCGTTTCAACGGAGACGTTTTGCCAGGACGTGTCGCGGATGGAGGCTCCCTGGTGACCGACACACCGGTTCCCAGCCCCCGGGTGTAACCGATGTACGCCAGGAAATCGTTGAGTCGGATCACCCGGACACCATGATCGTACGCCTCCTCACGCATTTCCGTCAGGTGACCAATCAACCGGTTGTAGGCCACTCGCTGCCGATCGTTCCTGGCCGAATCGGGCGTTGGCGTCTCTCCCACCACGAGATATTTGATCGACATATCAACGGCCCCGCCGTTGCGTTTCCCCGAGTCATCCACCCAGACGGAGAATTGTGATCCAGATTCCTGGACGTATCGCCTCAACCCCTCGACATCCCTCCGCCCGTCATCATTGAGATCCACCAAGCCGATCAATGCAAATCGTTCAGCGTGCCCGACCGACCAGATCGGCGAATACACAAGGTCGCCACCAAGCAGGGGATTCAGCCGACCACTTTCTATCACTCTTGCCTGGGCTCGATGCGGCCCTGTCACCCGAGAGATTTCAACCACCCCCTTGAGGCCTTTGCGACTCCCGCCGACCTGGGCTGCACTCTTATCAAAAACACTGAACCGAATACCGGGCCGCAGTCGATCAGCCGCCCCCAGGTTCACCCAGACCAGTCGCCCGGAGTCATCCACCATTGTGATCTGACCGTCGGAACGTTCGAACCGATGAGAGTCCCGATTCTGCAAGGACCTGTTGAGCCGTCGCACCGTTGAACGGTGCAACGCGGCTTTTTGCGTCATCAGCTTGTCATTCTTTTCGAGCGCTTCCTGGAGTTCGGCAATCCGGTCGCGTTGCTCGGCCGCCACGTCTCGCAATTCGGAGATTTCACGCTCCTTGTCCGCCACGACCTCCTCGCGCGCCCGAATATTCGATTTCAGTTCTCGTTCGGCAGTCAGTCTCGCATCACGCTCCGGCTTCAGGACCGCCTTCCAGACTCGTTCCAGCGCCCGGTAGTTGGCCAGCAGCGTCGATTTGGAATCGACAAGTGCATCTCTTTCAATCGTCAAATTGTCTCTCTGGCTGGCCAATTGGCCCATGGCCTCGCGGACAGAAACCGGTTGGGCTGGCGCCGACCGCCCTAACGACCGATTGATATCGGTCCGGATGGCGCCGACCACGGTCGACGGATCGTCGTCGTCCACCTGGCCCACGGCAGCCTGGCTGTACCCCACCACATCTTTGAGCACACCGATGCGGTCATCCTGTTCGCGAACTTGCTGCGCCAGTTCCTCTCGCTCAGCTTCCGCCCGGCTTACCGCCTGGTGCATCTCTTGCCCCTCGCGGTAAAAAAGAAACGTTGTGGCGACCAGCATCACCGTCGCAATTGTCAGCACAATTGCAACAAAATGCAGGGCCGTGGGGCCTTGCTGATTCCGGGACATCGATGACGCCCTCCAACGGCCGGTTCCGAGACGCGGTCGGCCCAGTCCATCGCCGCCACACGCCTCTCCGTCCACATTCTAGTTCGCTGCTGGGGGGTGTCAACGACTCTTGTCGCCCCGGCCGGTCACTTCAAACGGTGACTCCCTGCCCTCGCACGGTGTTGATTCACCAACTCCAATGCCGGTCGCCATCGACGCAGCAACCCAACCAGTTGTGTCGCACTGCACCCCAGGTGGTCGGCCGCGGCTGACACGTCCCAACACCCACTCGCCAAAACGTCCAAAGCCTCGGCGAGCAAGGCCGGAAAATCTTCGTGAGATTCACTGACGACCAGCCGGCGCCCCCGACAGCGAGCCTCCCATCGCAATGACGGGCTTGGCAACGGAGCCCCCCGCACCTCAACCGCCAATGCAAGCCTCAACCTCCTGACCGCCAATGGGAGATTCTCCTTCAGGTGTCGCCGCTCGCTTGCCTCGGCCTCGACACCTGTCGGTTGATGAGTAATCACCACCCCGGTCTCCACCTTGTTTCGCCGCTGACCTCCCGGACCACCACGCCGCACCTGCCGCCGCACACACTGCTCCAACAAACTCTCAACAGGTTTCATCGAAGGATGCACGCTGGCCCCCAATTGTCGTTACTCCTGCAGCCCCACAATCGGAAACGGCGTCACAACCGGACGGCACGCGTCCCAACAGCCTTTCCCTATCCGCTCCAGTCGGTCCCAACCGGCACGGTTTTCAGTGAGTGGTTCGATCCAAACCGCCTCGTCCAATCCTGTCGGGAAGTCACGGCCCATAATTGTACACGCTGGCGTCCAGAGAACATCATCGCACGCCGGGCTGTCACACCGGAGAACCGAACCATGAACCGCGATGCACAGGTCGGCCTGGCACTGGCAATCCTGTTGATCGGAGTCGTTGGTGCCATGGTTCTCCGCGATGACGCTAAAGACTCCAGGTCCAAAACACCGGCAGTCCAAGACAGTCGGTCGCATCCCGAGCGACCTCCTGCCTCCATCGATTCTCCACGACGCGCTCGCAGCAACGACAGTCCACCACGGGTCACATCAACCCGTCGCCTGCCATTGCCGGCGGCGCCTGTCCCCGAGCCGGTGAAACGTCAAGATCCCCCTCCCGGATTGTCCGCGACGTCCTCACGCCCATCGCTGGTGGCGCTGAATCCCATCCAGTCCTCCCCACCACCACTACCGTCCACTCAGCCACCAAGCCGCCCGGCACCGTCCAGGATCGCCCTCTCCACAGATCCCCGCCAACCGGGAACCCCTCCCCCCACAGTCCACATCGAAATCGACCGTGCGCCGCAACGGCTGCAGTTCCTTCCATCACGCCACCCATTGACCCGACGCCGTGGGAATCCCTCCGGCCGTTGAACAAGACGCCTCTTCGCATCACCGGCTTCAGACTCCTATACTGTGTGCAAGACAGTTGCTGAGTCTCGCGAGATGCAGGTGGGCCTCACGCTGGGCGCACCACTGGCAGGCAGAGTTTTTCAGGAACAAGTCGGTGAACCAGGCGATCGCCCAGGCTGACGAGACTGCCGCGCCCCCTCGCATTTCGCGATGGATTATCAGCCCCGCGTGGGACCTCATTCTTTTCATCGCAACGCCGCTACTGATTCTCCCCACCCTCTGGCTGTCTCGCCAGAGTTTCTCACCGGATGCGATTTACGGTTTTGTTGCGGCATTCGGCGCCTCCGGCCACCACCTGCCGGGACTAATGCGGGCCTACGGAGACAAGGCTCTTTTTCGCCGGTTTCGATACCGCTTCACGGTGGTGCCCGTTTTGCTCCTGGCCACAACCTTGCCACTTCTTTTCACCGAGTTGCGTCAAGGAATGATGGTCATCCTCGTATTGTGGGGCTTCTGGCATGGGCTGATGCAGGTCTACGGATTTGCGAGAATTTACGACGCCAAGGTCGGTGACCACGACCCGAGAACCTCGCGACTGGACTGGTGGCTTTGCCTGTCCTGGTTTGGCGTCGGCTTGGTCAATTCCGATGGCCGTGTCTACCAGATGCTCGAGGCTTTCTACCAGTCCGGTGGTTTTTTGATCGACCCGGGTTGGATAGCCGGTCTCAGGGGCCTCTGGAACGTTGGCACCGGCCTGGTAACACTTGCCTACTTTCTGCACGTGTTTCGCTGCCGCTCACTTGGCCGCACCCCCAACCCCCTCAAGCTGCTTGCCCTGGCAATCAGCTTCGGCTTTTGGTGGTACGCGATGGTCGAGATCGATCACATCCTCTTCGGAATCGCACTCTTCGAGGTATTTCACGACGTTCAATACCTGGGAATTGTCTGGGTGTTCAATCGGAAACGCGTTGACCGCGACCCAAACATCGGCAGTTTTTCGAGGTTCTTGTTCCGCCGGAGTTGGGCCATGCTGGGTCTCTACGTCGGACTGGTGATCGGCTATGGATTCCTCAGTAGCCTGCAACAAAGCATATCGAACCTCTCTCTACAGAATTTGCTTGTCGCTGCCGTCTGGACCTCAACCTTGCTCCATTTCTACTTTGACGGTTTCATCTGGAAAGTGCGTGAGCGGGGCACACAGGCAGGACTGGGCATCAAGGACACAGCCGGGCCCGAAGACAGTCGCCCTCTTTCCGACGGGCTGGTCCACACGGCCAAGTGGCTGCCCTTTTTCCTGGCCGTCGCCGCCCTGGCTGCCAGCCAGTGGTGGGATGCTGGCGTCTACGCCTCCAAGGACGAACGCAACCGTCGCGCACTGGCTCGCTACCAAAATCTCGTCCAGGCCCTTCCCCGCTATGCCCACGCCAGCTTGACACTCGGTACCAGACAATACGCCGACGGCGACCTCTCTACCGCTGGAAAATCCTTCGACCGCGCACTGGCTGTTTCAGGCGGAAGAAACGCCAGGGCACACTACAACCGCGGCCTTGTTGATGCCGCGATTCACAAGCTGGATTCCGCGGTCGAGCACTACCAGCGCGCCTTGGACCTCGAGCCGACCTCTGATCAAGTGCACCACGTCCACTTCGCAATGGGGGCAGCTCGACAATCCTTGGGACAAATCTCCGAAGCCGAAACCCATTACCTCAAGGCACTGGCCATTCAACCGCAATTTGCCGTCGCTCAACTCGGCATTGGTGGCCTGTATCGATCCACCGGCCAAACCGAAAAAGCCCGCCATCACCTGCGCATTGCCATCCAGCTGCTCCGGGACGGCCCCGATGGAGCCAAACAACTCGACGCCGCGCAGAAACAACTCGATTCGCTGTCGCCCTAGGTTCCCCGGTTGGCCACCAAATGCGTCTGGCCCCGTTGTCGAGTTCACCGGTACTCGCCGCCAATGGAACCCGGCCGTAGTCGGGGGTGATGGCGAAACAACACCTCCCTCGCTCGCTCAATCTCCGACGGTTCCGCCCCCCCCTCTTCAAGCACGCCCGAATAGATTCGCAGCAGATCCTCGTTACTGGTGACACCGGTAACGATCGCTCGCTCCAGTTCACGCCGAACCCGATCGAGGGTCGGTGGTTCCATTTTTTTGCACCGGGCAGCAAAAGCCTCCCTTTGAAGAGAATCGCGGACAAAGGAAAGGTCGCGGCAGAGTCCCAGTTGTTGGGCCTTCAAAAACCGGTAACCGTCTCGATCGGGATACAACGTGATCATCACATCGGCGTAATTCACCTGGCCTCGCAAATACATTTCCCCGGGTCCGGCCAGCCCCCTGTCGAGTGATTCGTGCGATGCCAAGATCATCGCGGGCAGTGAGACCACCAACAGGATGCGATAGCCACCCGCTCCGCCAACCCATCTCGGCCTGAGCCCTGCCAGCCCAGCGGTGACCAGCACCACGATCCCCGTCACACTGAAAGCTGCCGATCGATTCTCCGTCCACCCCCAGATAGCCACGGCCAACGCCACGACGCTCACGGCGCAACAGATTGCCCCACGCCCTGACGTGTTCATTTCAACCCCTCCTGCACGCGATGATCGCTGACCTTCCAGATAAAGCTGTCGAAGTAATAGTGGACCATGGCCACGGCATCGACCATCGCCGTCGCGAACAACTCGTAGGCTTGCTGCTGGCTAAATTGCCCGACACCCAATTCGGGAATCGCATCATAAACCAGGTCGAACCCGACAACGCCAAAACCGAATGTTTCCAGAGGTTGCGGCTGGCCAACAACCAACTGAAACACCAGCGCGTACAGCAGGCTGACACCCACAAACCGCAGCAAACCGCCTCGCCCCGCCAGGCTCAAGCCCACCCCTCCACCCGACACGCCACGATCTCGTGCCTTCTTGGTGAGATAGATCCGCACGATCACCATGTATTGCAGACCGTGCATCAACCTGTGTGAGATACCAAAAACCAGGATCGAATCGGTGTGCCATGCCGTGCCATACCAGAGCCCATAACTGGCCAACAAAAACAACAACTTGACGGGGTTCACCCCATCGCCACGACGCCAACATCCGGCCAGGTGGAACCCATACCCGGTCAGCGCCAGGGCCGTCAGGGACCAGCTGGCCCCCTGGATGGCCTGCACAGTTTCGACGCCAATCGCAATTCGCCAGGTGAACAACTCGCGGACCCAGTATTGAACGAACAAAGGCGCGGTCAGAAACATGTTGCCGTAAAGCACCCAGTTGATCGCCATGTCAAAACGTCCTGTCCATGGCGTTCCGGTGCCCGCTTTGAAGTCGTAAATCCTGGTGAACCCGTGTTGCTGCATGATGCTGTGCTGGTGATCCCACATCGTCACCAGCAACAGCAACGTGGTCGGAGCCCAGCGATGCCCCAGGAACGCCAGGACGACAATCAGGACCGGCCCCACCAGCAAGCGGCCTCGCCAACGGTCCCAGTCCTCCTCGAGGCCGAAAGTTCGGACCCACGTGGCACAGTGGTGAGGGATTGTCACCCAGAGATTCACCGAGGCCAATGCGACATACGGCAGCCAGTGATGACATCCGATCGCTACCAGGGCGGCCACGGCCGGCAGGAACACGAACCACGCCAGGTCCTGACGCGGCGTCTGGATCCAGCCGGGCCGCCAACCGGACCGCCCCCCATCCCTGACACTCCCGGTCAACGACATGTCGGTCATCGACCACTCGCCCCAGCGACCACTGATCCGGAGCCCAGCACCAGTTCACGCACCCGTTTCAGCCCGCGCGTGCGTTCAGGCCGGGACCCATAAAACCGATACCCCAATTCCGCCAAATCAAGAGCAAGCATTTTCTCAAGCCCCCGGGCGGCAAACTGCCGATTGACCAGAAAATCGTCATCCAAGCTGGCCACCAAAAACTCCAACGACCACCCCGCCCGTTGCCGCATAACGGCATCCGCCCCCACCAACCGAACGGCTTCATTGTCACTCGTCAACCAACCTTCTCCCACCGACTTCGTCCTGTCGGTGTACCCGCGGTCCAGGTCCAAGCGCCCCCCGTCCACGTCGTACCATCTTTGAAGCCAATCCACTGTCCAGTCAATCGTCTCCTGGACATGGCACAGATTGCACGCATTGGGGTGGTTGGCTTCCAACATCTCGCCGTGTGTGGGAGAAAAAATACTGTGCGTTCTGACGACGTCCTGCAGCCCCTCGTTGATCCGTGGCATATGACATTCCAGGCACCCATCGCCGGGTGACCCCGCCTGGTGATGAGTGTGCTGTTTCCGTACATCGGGAGAACCGAACTCGCGGTGACATTTCAAACACACCGACTCGTCCTGTGCCCGAGTCCGGGTCCATCGGGGACCAATTGACTTGTGCGGATCGTGACAATCGACACATTTCAATTGCGAATAACACGCACCGCGAGTGGCGTCGGTGTATTCAATGGAATTCCAGGTCCCCATCCCCGCTGCGAACTCCGATCTCGCTCCGGCATGACAACGTCCGCAGGCCCAGTTCAAGTTCGTGTGATTTCGCCCGGAGGAAATCTCGCGTCCGCCGGTCTCCGCCCTAAGGTGTGGACTTCGAGGGGAAAAACCGGGCAGACGAGTGGGGTTCTCCGCGTGACGGCGACTCCCCAGGTGGCACGCCTCACAGCTGATTCCCAACGTGACTCCATGTTCGCGTGCATCCATGGACGTCAAAATCCGTCCCAGGTCCTGGAGGTGTTCTTCACTGACATTCCCCAGTGCCGTCTCCTGTGAAAACGCTGGAATCTGGGAAAGGAATTCATTCCGGTTTTCTTCAATGTAATCGGCAAGGTTCCAGTGCATCGGCCAGGGCGCATGTCGCGCCAGTCTCAACGGTTCCCGTGTGAACATGTCCCCCAGAGAGAATGTCGTGTGACACCCGTTGCACCCCTGGGCATAGGGCGCAAACCGTTTCAATTCCCCGGCCCCGGCAAACGGATCCTCGCGATCCAGTTCGGGAACCTCACGGTGCACGTGGACAACCGGCACCCACTGCTGTTGCTCCAACCAGTACCCGAATGGCAACACGTGATCGGTGGTGTAGTACTGATGCCCGGCAGGCTCCGGCCCCGCCACGAGCCGCCCAACGTAATACTGAAAAAATCGCGACCCGATGGTTTGCGTGATCCGGTAGGTGCGATCGACATCGCCCCGAACCAACCGCATCCACCATCTCATTGCCGTTCCGGAAGACCCAGGATCCTGGAAGAACGTCGCCCGACCGCCATCCTGATGCAACGTGGCTCGTCCGGAAAAATCCCCGCGAACCGTCTCTCGCGTGGCCACGGCATTCATCAGGCGATGTGCGTGCTCGTTCCAATCCTGGTGGTTCCGAGGATGACACTTCCGGCAACGATCGGGGCCAACGTAATCCGCCGGGTGAATGTTGCTGGTGGAATCGCTGGAAGTCACAACCGCAGTGACACCGAGTTGATCCGGCGCGGCCGGCCACCAGCCGATCAACCGACCCTGGCCTATGGCGCGGGGCTCCATCGCCGTGTGACTGGCCTGCCGACGCTTCGATTGTTTCGGCCCCAGGCCCCTCCCACCCAACCACCAGGTGACGCCTACGCAACCAACCACGAGAACGACCAGCACAACTGTCCGCTTGCCGAGCATGCTCGTGATTCCTAACCCGGACGTGCCGAATCACCGCCTACCAACGGTTCCGGGACGAGTCGCCGAAGACTGGACTTTCAACAGTTCATCTCGAACTCGCACCAACGGTGCTTTGCGTTCGTCGCGGGTCATGTAAAACCGGTATCCCGTCGCCCCCAAAGAGCGGCCAGTCAGTTTTTCGATTCCGATTCGAGCAAACTGTCGGTTGACCATGAAATCGTCATCGAGTGCTCCAGCCAGGTCCTTCAAGGCCCAGGTCGCACCGCTGCGGACCAGGCTGTCGGCTCCCACCAACCGCACCGCTTCACGATGGTGATTCAACCAACCGATGGCCACCGGTTGCTCACGTGGCTTGTAACTGAAATCAATGCTCTTGTCGTTGAACTCGGCATCATACCACTCGGACAAATGGTCCAACGTCCAGTCAATTGGCTTGTCCGCGTGGCACATGTTGCACGCATTCGGTTCGTTGGATTCGATCATATC
>MDTE01013649.1_pt1 | contig 13325 bp, 13 predicted proteins | sample 811231 | NCBI WGS metagenome assembly MDTE01 (sample SAMN05326651, study PRJNA326480) | marine metagenome | isolation source: seawater | place: Indian Ocean: Red Sea | collected 2010
AAAAAAAAGCGGAGAGGGCGGGATTCGAACCCGCGGTCCCGGTTGCCCGAGACACGGCATTTCCAGTGCCGCACAATCGGCCACTCTGTCACCTCTCCGAAAGTCGACCAATTCTCGCATTCGGCTTCAGGGGGTTCAATGGCAGCGGCGGCGGTCTCGCCTTATCCGATGAAACTCGCTCTCCGTGGTGACCCGTCCAACGGCCGATTACGATGACCACCGGGGGTAGGAGATTGATCATGAGTGAAACAGGATTGGTGGCGGCGTTCACCGGGGTGAGACGGCCGTTCGCGTTGATGGAATTTCCGGTGCCCGAGGCCGAGCCGGGGGCCGCCGTCGTGCGGATCACCCTGGCCAATGTCTGTGGCAGCGACCTGCACATCTGGCGGGGCACCTACGACGTCTCCCGAGGCAACAGCGAGCCGTTTTGCCTGTCGATCGGGCACGAGATGACCGGCGTGGTGCACGAACTGGGCGATGGCTTCACCGCCGATTCGGCCGGTGAGCCGCTGGCCGTCGGCGATCGCGTGGTTTTCCAGTACTTCGTTGGTTGTGGCGAGTGCCGCAGCTGCCGACGCGACACGACGCCGCGTTGTCCCGAGGGTCTCAAGTACCGCTACCCACCCGATCAGTATCCCCACTTCACCGCCGCCTACGGACAGTACTACTACCTGCGTCCCGGGCAGGCCGTCTTCAAGGTTCCCGACAACGTGCCCGACGAACTGGCCGGCCCGGCCAACTGTGCCCTGGCCCAGGTCATCGACGGACTCGAACGCGGTGGGGCCGGGCCCGAAGACCGCCTGGTCATCCAGGGAGCCGGAGGATTGGGGCTCAATGCCATCGCCGTGGCCCGCGAACGGGGGGTCGGCCAGGTGATCGTCGTCGACGGCATCCCGAGCCGCCTGGAACTGGCGCTGGCCTTCGGAGCCGACCACGTGATCGACCTCAACGAATTCCCCTCCGCCGAAGACCGGATCCGGCGGGTGTTCGAGTTGACCGAGGGAGACGGGGCCGACCTGGTGATGGAACTGGTCGGGTCCGCCCAGGTCCTTCCCGAGGCGATCGGGATGCTGGCCCAGGGCGGGACGTTGCTGGAGATCGGCAACATCAACCAGGGACAGACCGTCACGATGGATCCCTCGCAACTGGTCCACGGCGGCAAAACGATCATCGGCATGATGTGGTACCGCCCCGAGAGCCTGCGGTCGGCACTGCAGCTGCTTTCGGAATCGGCCGCCAACTACCCCTTCGACCGGGTCCTCTCCCACAGCTATCCGCTGACGGAGATTGACCAGGCCTTTGCCGACCAGGACACCGGGTCGGTTCAGCGGGCAGCACTGCTGCCGTGGGGCGATGGCTCATGAAGGCGGTCGTGCTGGAGGAGACCGGTCCGCGGCTGGTCGAGGACCGTCCCGAGCCGATCGCTGCCGAGGGTGAGGTGGCTGTCGACGTGATTGAAGCTGGGATCTGCGAGACCGACCTGCAGTTGGTCGCCGGATACATGGGCTACCGCGGGGTGCTGGGTCACGAGTTCGTCGGAGTGCCGCGGACGGGACGGCTGGCCGGGCGGCGGGTGGTCGGGGAGATCAACTGCAGCTGTGGGACCTGCCGGTTGTGCGAGAGCGGGCTGGCCAATCACTGTCCCCAGAGAACCGTGCTGGGGATCCTGGGTCGTGACGGGGCATTTGCCGAGACGCTGGTGTTGCCGGAGACGAACCTGCACGAGGTGCCCGACGGAATGGCTGATCGGGTCGCGGTGTTTGCCGAACCGGTTGCCGCTGCACTCCAGGTCCTTGAGCAGGTTGATGTCACAGGAGCCGAATCGGTGACCGTGCTGGGCGACGGACGTTTGGGCAACCTCTGCGCCCAGGCCCTCGCTTCGACCGGCTGCCGGGTCCGGGTTGTCGGCAAGCACGACGCGAAACTGGCGATCCTGGAAGAGCTGGGCATCTCCACCTGTCGGCTCGAGAGAGTTTCGGACGAGCGGTCTGATGACCTGGTCGTTGATGCCACCGGTTCGGACACCGGCCTGCCGACGGCCCTGGGACTGGTCCGCCCCCGTGGCACCGTGGTGCTCAAGACGACCATCGCCGGGACGCAGACGCTGGAAATGGCCCCGGTGGTGATCGACGAAGTGACCGTGGTCGGATCGCGATGCGGGCCGTTCGACAAGGCGCTGGTGGCGCTGGAAAACGGCACGATTGACGTTTCCCCGCTGGTTTCGGAGGTCGTCGGCCTCGACGACGCCACCGGGGCCCTGGAGCGGGTTCGGGACGAGCGGGACCTGGTCAAGGTCGTGTTGAAGGTGGGGAGCGGATATTGAGGCGGGAGGGCCAAATTCCTCTGGACACAGTTCCCCCGGTTTTTACAATCCCCCCACTTTGCTCTCTCACACACTCCGCCACCGGCGGATCTCCACCAACGTGCTCTCGAACACACGATCACAAGGATGTGCGTGATGTCCAATCGACCAATACAGCTTGTCGGCCTGATGGCGCTGGTAATGCTCACCGGCTGTTACTCCTACAACCCGTACGGTTACGGCGGCTATCCCGAGGTGCTCTCGACAGTGCCCGCCCCGTCAATTGCTCCCGCCGGGGCACCGATTCCGGGTCAGCCGATTGCTCCTGGTGCAGCTCCCATCGGACCCCAGGCCGCTACGCCGGCCGGGATCGTCCAGCCCCTGCAGGTTCCGTCCACTCTTGGCACACCACCAGCGGCGACAACACCTGGTGCAACGGTCCCACAACCGGTTCCCCGGTACGTGGACCCGACCGATCCGGCTGCCGGCGCCACCGGCGGAGAATCGACCCAGGCTGGTGACGCTGCGACCGAGTCGTCTTCGTTCCGAGCACCCACTGGCGAGACCCTGGCCGGGGCCGCCGGCGGAAATCCCGCTGAGGAAACGGCCGGAGCGGTGATCCAGGCCAAGGGCGAAACCGCCACGACGACGGCTGGCACGATCCCAGCGCCGGTCACCGCCGGTTTGACCGAACCAGCTGCGGATCCGGTTTCGTTGCCGGAGATCAAGGAATCCAACTACGGCTACGACACGACCGGGTACACGTGGTTCAAGGGCAAGATCGAGTACGACAAGGCCGACAAGGCCTGGCACCTGATGTACGCCCCGACGCCGAATCAGAACGATCCCTACGGCGGGGACATCTCGCTGGCCGACGATCCCCGGCTCGAGGCGCTGCAGGACAACGACGTGGTCTATGTCACCGGGACGCTCAGGAGTGGCCTGTCCGACCGGACCGGCAAGCCGAGGTTCCGGATTGACCAGCTCTCCAACATCACGGTCGGGCCGTAGCCCGGCCGGGATCACTTGCGGGGGTTCTCGTACCAGAACACCCCCAGGTTGGCGACCTCCTCGCAACTCATCACGTCCAGGTCGCCGTCACCGTCGATGTCGACAAGCTGTACCAGGTCGAACTTCGATCCTGCTGCGTCGCTGATGCGGGTGGTGGTCCAGTTTCCGGAGGTGGGTGAGCCGCGGTAGCTCATCCAGCTGACGGCCCGCTTTTTCGGATCACCACGGTTGGCCATCACCACGTCGGGTTGGCGGTCGCCGTTGATGTCCCCGATCGCCACGCCCTTGCCGAAACGGAACCTGTCGGGCAACGGGATCGCGTGTTCAGACCAACCCCGTCGGGTACGGCGGCAGTAAAAGAGACGGTCCTGGCGTGCGGCGGACAACACGTCGGACACACCGTCACCGTCCAGGTCACCGACGGCGACGAACAGCACCTCGATGCCGGTGGCACCGATCTCGTGTCGCGGCCAGGTTCGGCCGGCTCGCGAGGATTCCGCTCCCGGATTCTCGAGCCAGTAGATGCCTCGCCGTGGACCCCGGCGGTCGGAGACGACGACGTCGGTGTCCCCGTCCCCGTCGACGTCGTGAGGTTCCAGCGACATGATCCACCCGGCGTCGATCAGCCGGTGGTATTTCCATCCGGACAGGTCACGGGGATCGGCGGGTGATTCGAGCCAGCCGACTCCGGCGGCCTTGCCCTTGGATCCGACCAGCAGGTCGATGCCGTGTCGGTGGTCGATGTCCAGCGGCAGGGCGTACATCCAGGCCTGCTTGCCGGCCACCGCCGGGACCGTGCCGGTGTTCCAGGCCTTCGGGTCCCGCCACCGATTGCGGTTGGCCGGAGCCCAGTGGATGAAAATCGAGCGGGTCTTGCCCTCGCATGAACTGACGACATCGAGCCGGCCGTCCCCATCGAGGTCGGCGAAAACCGCATCCTCAGGTGACTGGACCTTGCCGACGGTGACCGCGGGCCAGGGCCTGCGGGCGGCGGTCGGCCCGGGATTCACACAGACACGGATGGCACCGCCCTGCTCCCAACCGGTGGTCACGTCGAGTCGGCCGTCGCCGTTGATGTCGGCCAGGCGAACACCGTCGGCCCCTCGCTTGAATGCGGCCCGGTCGGCGGCATCGATCGTGTGACGGCGCCAGGGAGGGTCGGCGGTGGCGGAAGGAGCCGGGTCTGTTGCGGTCACCAGGACCAGGCAGCAGATCCACCGCTTGAGGGGAGGGACCGGCATCAGATATCGAACTTCCAGCCCTGGCGACTTTTCTTCTCGTACTCGGCGTTGTTGAAGCGATAGAGCCGTGCGGCACGATGGCGAACGTCCGATTCGGTCTCGCCGGTGTCTTCCAGCAAGCCCATCTCCAGCATCTTCTTGCGGAAGTTCCGCTTGTCGACCTTCCCTTTCTCGGCATCGCCCTGGCCGCGGGCGGTCTCGTAGAGGAGCTGGACCTCTCGGAGACGGAACTTGCGAGGGAGCAGCTTGAAGGCGATGGGGTCGTGGCGAAGTTTCTCGAAGAGCCTGTCGATGGCGTCGGAGAGGATGGTCTGGTGGTCAAAGGCCAGCTTGAGACTCCGGGCCTGCTGAATGGGATACCAGTCTGCGGTGTCGGCGTCGGTGCCTCCGCGAGGCTTATGGTCAATTCGGCGAACCAGTGCGAAGAAGGCGACCGAGATCACGTGGTTCCCCCGGTCGTCGCGGCCCGGGTCGCCGTAGGCGTGGAACTGCTCGAGATGAGCGTTTCGGACGCCGGTTTCCTCTTCGAGTTCGCGGCGGGCGGCGGTTTCGAGGTTCTCCTGCTTGGCACGGACAAAACCGCCCGGCAGCGCGTGACCGAAGGGCTTTTCGCCCCGTTCGATCAGCAGCACGTGCAGCCCGTCGTTGATGTCCCAGCCGAAAACCGCGCAGTCGACTGCCACTGACACCATTGGAAATTCGTAACAGTGGGGCAGACTCGCCCCTGTCTTGGCCCGCGCCATGATGGCTCCCGGTCGGTTGTCTCAGTCAGTTAGTGTAAATAAAACACTTCACGCCAGGTCCGGTCAACCTCGCTCGCGTCTCTGCGGTATCCGCCACGACAACAACAACAGTGTACTATTGATACTAATGATATTGTGTTTATAACACTAATATGTCCGCTGCGGTGGTGGGGTGGAGATCGGGAATCCTGTCGGGGTGAAGGAGGGTGGTGCCGGCAGTTGCCTGGCCATCGCCCGCTGGCGACGCCGGCGGTTGTTGACGGGCGGGTGTTTGTCGGCGGAGGTTTCGGCAGCTACGAGTTCTACTCCTTCGGCCTGGTCGACGGTCGTCACGACTGGACTTACCGCACGGCCGACGACGGACCGACCGCGGCGGCGGTGTCCGAGGGGTTCGTGGCGTTCAATACCGAGAGCTGCGAACTGGAAGTGTTGACCGTCGAGGGCGTGCCGGCGTGGAAACGGTGGCTGGGTCTTCCCGAGCGTGTCTCGTCCGTCGCGGTGTCGTCCACATCGTGGCGGGCGAGGCCGTCAGGCGGGTCACGGCACTGAAGTCTCTTCGGTGAACCACTCGGGGAACCGTCCCGTGACGGTGATCTTCTTCCCCTTGCGCAGCACGGTCAGCCGCACCTTGTCCCCGGGACGGTGCCGCTGCAGCAGGTGGCCCAGGAACGTGTCAAAGATGCGGACCCGGCCGATCGGTTCGGGGATGCCCACCACCACATCCCGTTTCTGCAGGCCCATGTTGCGACCGAAGCCGTCCGAATAAATGCTCGAGATCTTCACCCCGAGGGTCTTCTCGGAGATCCCCAGGTCCTTTCTCTGGGAGGGCGCCAGGCTGTAGCCTCTCATCCCCGTCCGGAACGGCGCACTTCGCAGGGACATTTTCCAGCCGATGTCATAGACCCACCAGCCGTTTTTCGGGGCCAGTGACAGGGTCACGGTCCGGGGATCGCCGGTCGCAACAGGTCGCTGGACCGTCCAGGTGATTGGCCGGCCGGCGCGGCTCTTTTCGGTAGTACGATCGAGTGCGAAGCGGATGTCGTATTCGGAGTGCACCGGCACGTTTTCGACCCGGGTGATCACGTCACCCGGCAGGAATCCGGCCGAGGCCGCCACCGATTTCGGATCGACCGATTTGACCTGGTGTCCGTGCTTGTGGTCGATCCGCACGCCCAGCGCCTCGGGAGGCGGAAAGCGGAACAGTTCGCGTCGAGTGAATGTCTTGTCGTGGAACGACTGCAGCAGTTGGTATTCGCGGGCGATGTGGCAGCGGATGCACCCGCGGTGGTTGGCTTTCAGCAGCGGGATGTCCCGGGGGACCTGGCGTCCGGCGCGGACCGGCTGGAACCGCTTTGCGGAGGTCGCACGTCCGTGTTCCACCAGTACCTCGTCCATTGTCCGCAGCAGTGACGCGACGCTCATGCGGGCGTCGGGTTCACCGCCATCCCGTCCGCCGTAACGGCTGTAAATGTTCAGCTCGGCGTCGGTGAAGAATGCGTTCCAGGTCACGTCCATGTCGAACGCGAACCGGTTCAGGTTGATGCCGGCGAGCCGGGTGATTCGCACACAGACAAAACGACGACGCTTTGCCGCGATGTGTTTGTCCCCATGAGCAACCTGCTCATCCCAGACCCAGCATTCCGGTCAGGTCTCGCATCGGAACACCACGAACAGCGGCCGACCCGAATCGCGGGACACCTTTTGGGCCTCGGCGAGACTGCGGTACCAGCCATCGGAGGGAGCGGCCGCCGTCAGGGGCGGGGCCAGCAACGTGGCGGTGAGCAGGATCAGTGCGTGACGATGCATGAGGTGCTGCGGTGTGGCTGCGGTGCGTGAAGGCACAGGATAGCCGGATCGGTGGTGCGGTGTCATCCCGACTCGGTTCTCACGACACCCTGCCCAATGTGTTAGACTCGCCACCAATGGCTCGTTCGTTCCTCGTGTTGCTTGTGCTGCTGGCCACCACGGTATCGGCCGCGAGTCCTGTTGCGCGGATCCGTCGGCCGGTCGACATCGTTGTCTCACCGACGGGCCGACAGGTGCTGGTGGCCAATCGTCGCAGCGGTTCGGTGTCGGTTATCGACCGGAACTCGCATCGGATCCTGTCCGAGACGACCATCGGAAAGCGACTCTCGGCCCTGTCTCGAGTGCCGGGTCGGGATTGGGTGCTGGCAACCGACGAATCCGGGAACGAGTTGATCGGTGTCCGTTGCGGGGAACGGCTCGAAGTGGCGTGGCGAGTTCCAGTGGCCGGGTACCCGGTCGCGGTGGCCGCGGCGTCCGACGGTCAGCGTGCCGTGGTCGCGTCTTTGTGGTCGCGGAGGTTGACACTGGTTGAATGGTCTGCCGACGGAGTGGTTCGACGGGTACGAACCCTCGATCTGCCGTTCGCCCCGGGGCGATTGCTCGAGCTTCCCGACGGTCGTTGGCTGGTCGCCGCCGCGTTCGGTGGCCGGTTGGCCCTTTGTGATTCGCGTCTCAGCCAGCGGCCGCTCCTGAGGAACCTGCTGGGTCACAATATCGGTCGGATGACCGTCACCGGTGACCGTCGCCACGTACTGATTCCTCACCAGCTGCTCGATGCAAAGGCCGAGACGACCCGTGGCGGTGTCCACTGGGGTGGCGTGATGCTGAACGTGATCCGCACAATCCCGATTGCCGCAATCGTCTCCGGATCGGACCAGCTGGAATCCCGACTGGGGCTGGATTACGTGGGCATCCCGGACCGGGCTGCCGGCGATCCGGTGGCCATTGCCCTGGCCGACGATGATCTCCGCGTGGTCCTGCTGGCCGGAGTTCACGAGCTGGTGACCAGCACCGACGGAATCCAGTACTACGGTCGCCAGGCGGTTGGCCTGGGTCCGTCGGCGATGGCCCTGGACGAGGGCCGAACACGGGCCTGGGTCGCCGGTCGATTCTCGGATTCGGTTTCCCTGGTTCGGCTGGCTCCGCTGGAGGTGTTGGCCGAGGTTCGGCTGGGACCGCCGGCAAAACCGACCGCCGTCGACCGTGGCGAACAGTTGTTCAACGACTCGCGGCTTTCGAGCGATGGCTGGATCAGCTGCCGCAGTTGTCACACCAGGGGCCACACCAACGAGGGGCTCAGCGACACGCTGGGCGACGGAGGGTTCGGGGCCCCCAAGAAGGTGTTGTCGCTTTTGGGAAGTGGCCAGACCGGTCCCTGGGCGTGGAACGGCCAGGTCAAGTCGCTGGCAGACCAGGTGAGCAAGTCCGTGAAGCTGACCATGCGGGGTGATGCGATCCGGTCACGGCAGGCCGCCGATATCGCCGCCTACCTGGTGTCGCTGCCGGTGGCCCCGGCACTGGCTCGGGCCCGTGGCGCGTCGGACAGGACGGCTGTCGCGCGAGGCGAGGTGGTTTTTCGTCGTGTCGGCTGTGTCGAGTGCCACGCTCCGCCGCTGTACACCTCGCCACGGACGTTTGACGTGGGATTCCAGGACGAGCTGGGACGACGGCACTTCAATCCCCCGTCACTGCGGGGTGTCAGCCAGCGAGACCGGTTGTTCCACGACAATCGGGCGAGCGGCCTGGGCGAGGTAATCGGGCGGTTTGGTCATGGCCTGGACAACCCGCTGGACGCCGGCGACCGGGCGGATCTGCTGCGTTTTCTCGAGAGCCTCTGACCAGTGGCCGACCGGCGAGACCTGTTGCTGCTGGATGCCGAACTCCGGGAGGCCTGGGGTATCGACGTGGGATCGATCGAGGAACCCGGTTGGTGGAAGAGACTGGAACGGGACTGCCCACCCGAACTGGTGGCCCGGTTTCGTGAAGCCCACGAGGTGTACTCGGAAGCCAAGATCGATGGCGGCCTGCAGACCGAACTCGCCGAACGGGCGTTCTTTGACCTCGTGGCTGACGACAGGCTGTTGGGTCGGGTCCATTCCCACCGTCGCCCGGTGATCATCGATTGCGCGGTGGCGGTTGACGACCTGGTGCTCGGAGGAGGGATCGCCGGACCGGTCCTGGATGTCGGATGTCACGCCGGCTACCTGTCGGCGTGGTGGGCTCGTCACGAATCGCTGGAGGTTGTCGGCTGCGATCTTTGCGTGCCGGCCTTGGAACTGGGACGGCGACAGTGCGATCGATTGGGCCGGGCGGTGGAACTCGTCGAGGGGGACCTGTTGCCCGACGGAGACGAAGGGCGGTTCGAGTTGATCGTGGCAGTGGACGTGTTGCCCGAGGAGATCGAGGGCGGATTGCGAGGGCTGGAGCGGCTGGTGTCGGGGCTGTCCGACAACGGTTGGCTGGTGCTCTCGACCGGCCACCGGCTGGATGTGGCCTGGAGTCCGCTGGAGAGGGTGAGACGGCGATTGGCCGAACTGGAGTTGGGGTTTGTGGTGGCGGGATGCCTGGGCGGAGTGGTTTCGCCCGAACAGGAACCGTTGGGTCAGAACATGTTCGTCTTTCGACGAGGCGGGAGTGGAGGACTGCCCGAGGACTGCGTCGAGCAGGCCCGTCACGACTGGACGGGATTCCTGGAACACGCTGGGGATCCGGACGTGCCGGACCGGGAGAAGACCGTGGCGTGGTACCGGGCCCGCCGCTGCTAGAGCAGTTCGCGGATCGGTGCCGACCCGTCGGCGACCAGGTAGTGGGGCCGACCCTGGAAGTCGTCGACCGTGGCGGTCGAAACGTCCAGTCCCAGGTGGTTGTAGAGCGTGGCAAAGAGCTCCGAGAACTTCACCGGGCGGGCGACCGGTTCGCCGGCCAGGCGATCGGTCGCTCCGATGACCTGGCCGTGGTTGCTGGAGCCGCCGCCGAGCAGGGCGAAGGAGACCCGCGGCCAGTGGTCACGTCCGACACCCTTGTTGATCTTCGGCGTTCGACCGAATTCGCCCCAGACACCGACCAGGGTGTCTTCGAGCAGTCCGCGTTGTTCGAGGTCTTCCATGAGGGCCGTCAGCGCCTTGTCGAGCACCGGGTGGTCTTCCCGTTGCCGGTTGAAGATCGTCCCGTACGAGGCCCCGTGCCAGTCCCACTTGCTGTAGTTGACCGTCACGATGCGGGCACCGGCTTCGATCAGTCTCCGTGCCGACAGGAAACTCTGAGGCACCCGCGGTGCTCCGTTTCCGTCGATCATCACCTTGGTGTTGCCCTTGCCGTAACGGGCCCGGGTGGCTTCGCTTTCCTGGGAGATGTCCAGGGCGTTGGCCAGGCGGGACGAGGTCAGGACACCCAGGGCTTGCCGTGTGAAGGCGTCGTGGCCGTCCATCATTCCGGTCGTGTCGGCTTCGCGGCGGAAGCGATCGAGGCTCTTGCGGAGCAGGGCCCGGTCGCCCAGCCGGTCGTGGGTGATTCCGTTGAGGACGAGGTCGGCCCGGCCGGGGCCCAGTGGGCGAAACGGTGAGTGGGGCACGCCCAGGAAACCCGGGCTCGGCTCGTTGTAGGGTCCGTGGGTGCAGGTGTAGCAGAGACTGACGTAGGGCGGGACGCTGGGGTGCAACGGGCCCAGCAGCTTGCTGGCGACCGCACCGGGGGTCGGCCAGCCACCCACCGGCATCGGCAGACGCTGGTTGCGACCGGTGTAACTCTGGAACGCGTTGTGCTCGGGCTGGGCGTCGCAGATCGAGCGGATGATGGTGAACTTGTCCATCATCTGGGCCAGCCGCGGCAGGTGCTCGCCAATCTCGATCCCGGGCACGTTGGTCGCGATCGGGTTGAATTCGCCCCGGATCCCGGCGGGAGCCTCGGGCTTGAGATCGAACATGTCCTGGTGTGGCGGGCCGCCGACCAGGTAGATGAAGATCACCGACTTGGCCGAGGGCCGTTTGCCCTGGGCGGCCTCGGCGGCCAACAGGCCGGACAGGCTCAAACCGGTTCCCAGGCCACCGACCTGGAGGAAGTTGCGGCGAGACAGTCCGTCACAGAACGCGTCGGAGCTGCTGGCTGGTCCGAGGATCTTCAACATGGGAAGCTGTCCGATCGATTTTCTGGGGAGTCCTGATTATATCCATCGGCACTTGTGGGGCCAACGGGACTCGGGAATTCTGCCCAACTCATCGACTTTTTTCCTCGAGCACGCGATTTTGACCATGAGTGATGCCACCGTTGTTGCTGCCCCGGTTCTCGAGTCGTTCTCGCAGAAACTGCTGATCGCCGCCGGTGCGACCGATCGGGAGGCGGAGGTCGTGGCCGATCACCTGGTTGAGAGCAGCCTGCTGGGACACGACTCTCACGGAATCCTGAGGTTGCCCGAGTACCTCGGTTTTGTCGCCGAGGGATCGATCACAACGGGAGCCGAGATTACGGTCGATCAGCGTTCTCCCAGCTCGGCGGTGGTCGATTGTGGCCTGGGTTTCGGTCCGGTAGGTGCCGTGAGAGCTATCGAGACGGCGATCTCGCTGGCCACCCAATCGGGTACCGGATGCGTGGTGACCCGTCGATGCAACCACGTGGCGAGATTGGGGGCGTACGTGCAGCTGGCCGCCGAGAGGGGGCTGGTGGCATTGGCCACGTGCAATTCGCCGATCCACGGTCACTTCGTGCTGCCGGCGGGAGGTCGCCAGGGACGGCTGGCGACCAACCCGATCGCTTATGCCTTTCCGACCGACGGTGATCCGATTCTGGCCGACTTTTCGACGTCGGTCACACCCGAGGGGAAGATCCGGGTCTACCGGAACCGTGGCGAGAGCCTTCCGGAGGGCTGGGTGCAGGATGCCCAGGGGCAGCCGACGACCGATCCCGACCGGTTCTATGGCCCGCCACGTGGCGGCATCCTGCCGTTGGGCGGTGTGGCGGCTCACAAGGGCTACGCGTTGGGGCTGCTCGTCGAACTGCTCGGCAGCACGTTGGCCGGACTGCGGTGTGATGACCCCGAAACCGGTGGCAACGGGGTCTGTTTCCTGGTGATCGATCCGGGTCGGTTCGTCGACCCCGAGTCGTACCGGCAACTGGTTGCCGGTACCCGGGATTACATGAAGAGTGCCGAACCGGCTGAGGGAGTCGACGAAGTGCTGGTGCCGGGCGACCTGGAGTTCCGGATCAGGCGGCAGCGGCAGGCCGAAGGTGTGCCGGTCGACGCGGTGGCGTGGGAGCAGATCGTCGGGCACGCCGAGCGTCTGGGCGTGGAGTTGCCCTGAAGGCCGTCAGGCCGAAGCCCGTTGGTCGTCCTCGTGGTGTACCACCGGCTCGAATTTCGCCAGTCTCTGGACCATCACCTCAATCGCTTCCGGATTCTCGTCGACCAGCACGGCGCTGCGATCGTGTTTCATCGCGGCCTCGCCGGTCGTCCCGCTGCCGGCAAAGAAGTCGAGCACGGTGTCACCGGGATTGCTGTGGACACGAATGATCCGCTCGAGAATCCCCAGCGGCTTCTGGGTCGGATAGCCGGTCCGTTCCTTGCCGGTGGGGCTGACGATCGTGTGCCACCACGAATCGGTCGGAGTTTTTCCCCGGGCGGCCTTTTCGGGTCCGACCAGTCCGGGAGCCATGTAGGGGATGCGGTCGATGTCGTCGTAGCGGTACGTGTAGTCGTCGGGCGTGCGGGCGTACCACAGGATGTTGTCGTGCTTGGGCGACCAGCGTTTCTTTGATCGCCCCCCGTAGTCGTAGGACCAGATGATCTCGTTGACGAAGGAATCACGACCGAAGATGCCGTCCAGCAGCACCTTGGCGTAGTGAACCTCGCGGAAGTCCAGGTGCAGCATCAGGCTGCCGGTGGGTGTCAGCAGGCGGTGGGCCTCACGGAGTCGTGGTTCGAGGAATGCGAGGTAGTCGTCGAAGGCGTCGGCGAACGCCTGTCGGCCGATCTCTTCGGTCCGGTATCGCCGGCCACCGAATCCGGTGCGGTCGCCGTCGTCGTCACGGACCGTTTTCAGGCGTCGGCGGGATTGATCGCGACCGGTGTTGAACGGTGGGTCGATGTAGACCAGCTCAAAAGACGCATCCGGCCACCGTCGGAGCAGTGTGAGGTTCTCGGCGTGGTGGATGTTGAGCGTGGGCATCGTGGATCGGTCGACCTGGCGAGGAGGTGGCGAGATTCTATCACGAGCTCGTCGGACAACCGGT
>MDTE01039939.1_pt1 | contig 13325 bp, 11 predicted proteins | sample 811231 | NCBI WGS metagenome assembly MDTE01 (sample SAMN05326651, study PRJNA326480) | marine metagenome | isolation source: seawater | place: Indian Ocean: Red Sea | collected 2010
CCGTGCGCGACGCCAACCAAAAACTGCTCACCGAGTGGGTGCGGCAAGGAGTGTCCTCCAGCGCCAACCCGCTGATCTCTAGACAGGTCTCGATTCCAAGCTTCGATGCTCCCGAAGAGCCCATCGGCTATGTCCTCGTCGGCGTCGCTCAGGACAATCTTCAAGCAGAACTCCGCCTACAGGCGGAGCGGTCCTTCTGGACCACCTTGTTTTCGGCATGCCTGGCATGGCTGGTCATCTCGCTCCTTGTGGGGCGAGTGGGTTGCCAGCACATCGTGGTCGCCGTCGACACCCTCAATCGCATTCAGCAAGGGGACCTCAATGCGCGAATGTCCATCTCCTCCAACGATGAGATGGGGCAGCTCGCGACTTCACTCAACGCAACGGTCGGCAAGGTCGGTGGGACCCTGGTGGCCATTGGCGAGAGTTCGCGAAAGCTATCGAGTTCCTCAGGTCAATTGACCTCTGTTGCCGAGAAGATGCGCGGCGATGCTGTGGCAACCGAGCGACAGGTCGCCGACCTCAAGACGACCGCCGATCTGGTGAACGAGAGTGTTCACTCCGTGGCCTCAGCCACCGAGCAGATGAACTCCAGTATCAAGGAGATCGCTCGCAGCGCCCACGACGCGGCGGAGGTCGCCACCGTGGCCGTCGACATGGCCCGGATCACGACGGACACCGTGCAGCGCCTGGGCGACAGCAGCACCGAGATCAGCAATGTGGTCAAGGTCATCACGTCGATCGCGCAGCAGACCAACCTGCTCGCTCTCAACGCGACCATCGAAGCAGCCCGTGCAGGCGAGGCAGGCAAGGGCTTTGCGGTCGTCGCCAATGAGGTAAAGGAGCTCGCCGAAGAGACCTCAAGAGCGACCAAGGATATCGCCGGCCTCATTGGCACGATCCAGACCGATACGCAGAGCTCAGTGGGAGCAATCGTCGAGATCAGCGCAGTCATTGATCGGATAAATGCGTTCCAGAGCACGATCGCGAGCGCCGTCGAGGAGCAGAGCGTCACAACCCGTGAGATTGGGCGCAATGCAACCCAAGCTGCTGAACGGGCCGGGCAGATCGCAAGCCTTCTGACACACGTCAGCGCGGCGGCCGAGAGCACAACCAGTGGTGCCGAGTTCACAGAGAACGCAGCAGCCGATCTCGCCCAAGTGGCGAGCATGCTGAGAAACCACGTAGAGCAGTTCGACGAGCCCGCCTGAGATGGGAGAATTTGACGAGATCATCGGTGAGTTTCTCGCCGAGAGTCACGAAGGTCTCGAACAGATTGCCAGCGACCTCCTCATCCTGGAGAAAGCTCCGGGAGACAAGGATGTGCTCGACCGGATCTTCCGCGCGGTCCACACCATCAAAGGCACTTGCGGCTTCTTGGAGTTCAAGAAGCTCGAGTCTCTGACCCACGCCGGTGAGAACCTCCTCAACAAGATGCGCGACGGGAGCATCGTCGCGAACGAGACGATCACCAACGCGCTTCTATCGCTCTCGGATGCGGCGAGAGAGTTCCTGGAAGAGATCGCGGCATCAGGCTCCGAGGGCGACGGTGACTACTCGGCCCTGACCGTTCGGCTTGAGCAGCTAGCCTCAGGCGACCTCCAGCAAAAACCAGAAGGCGCTGCTGCTCCCGCAAGTCCGCCCACAGCCCCTCCGGCAACAGCCCCTGCGGTTACCGAAGGCACAACGCCTCAGGCGACCAAGAAGAGCTCACCACCCCCAAAGAAATCGAAGCCTGCACCCAAGAAGGCGGGCGGCACGAAGGACGGCGCCATCAGCGAGCGCACCATCCGGGTCGATGTCCGTGTGCTGGACAAGGTCATGAACCTCGTGGGCGAGTTGGTCCTCGTGCGCAACAGGCTGCTCCAATTCGATGTGTTTCACAAAGACCGAAACCTCGCCGGCACGCTGGCTCAGCTCAATTTGATCACGTCCGAATTACAGGAGTCCGTAACCAGGACCCGGATGCGTCCCATCGGAACCATGTGGCGCTCGTACGGACGTCTCGTCCGAGACCTCTCGTCCGCCGTAGGCAAGAAGGCTCGCATCGAGATGGAAGGGGCCGAGACCGAGCTGGACAGGAACATCTTGCAAGCCATCAAGGACCCAATAACCCACCTGATCCGAAACGCGGTAGACCACGGAGTCGAGCCGGCGGCGGTCAGAGAGGCAAGCGGGAAGAACCCGGTGGCCCTGGTGCGCCTGCGCGCCTTCCATGAAGGTGGGCAAGTCAACATCGACATTAGTGACGATGGAGCTGGTCTGAACCTGGACCGGGTCCGCGAGAAAGCCCTGAACAACGGGATCGTCACCCCAGATGACCTGAAGGAGATGGACGATAGCCAGGTGGCGAACCTGATCTTCACCCCGGGCTTCTCCACGGCTGCCAGCGTCACCTCCATCTCGGGTAGAGGCGTCGGGATGGACGTCGTCAAGACCAACGTGGAAGAACTCGGGGGATCGGTCGAGCTCATCACACAAGAGGGCGTCGGAACTACGACACGACTCAAGATGCCCCTCACCCTAGCCATCATCCCGGCTCTGTTCGTGGAGACAAAAGACACCCTATTCGCCGTCCCGCAGAGCAGCGTTGTCGAGTTGGTCCGGCCTCGAGGCGAGGGGCAAAAAGAGTCCGTGGAGTTCATACACGGCACGCCCGTCTCCCGACTCCGAGGACAGATCCTCCCCCTCGTGTTTCTGTGCCGAGAGCTGGGACTGGATACACGCAAGCCGGAGGTGCTTCTGGGCACAGGGAGCGACTTTACAATTGTGGTCTTCCGAGCCGAAGGCCAGCAGTTCGGCTTAGTCGTTGACCACATCCTCAACACGCGAGAGATCGTGGTGAAGTCATTGGACAATCTACTCAAGAGCCTCGGAGTGTATGCAGGGGCGACGATCCGGGGAGATGGTGAGGTTTCCCTGATCCTCGATGTGGTCCACCTGGCGAACCGCTCTGGGGTCATCGCCGGCGCAGGCAGCAGCTTGATCGGCAAGTCCACCGGCAAGAAGCCACTCCAGGAACACCGCGAGATGGACGAGATCTTGGTCGTGAAGGGACCCGCAGGGAGCCAGATGGGCATCCCCGTGACTGGTATCGAGCGCCTTGAGGAATTCCGGCTGAAGCAGGTGGAACAAGCCGGCGGTCGCCAAGTGGTTCAGTATCGAGGTGACGTGTTGCCCCTGGTTCCACTGGAGCATCTTCTCCCGGAACGCCGCAAAGAGGAGCGGGAGCCCAGGACAGAGGACGAGAAACTGCTGAGCGACATGGAGAGGTCTCGCCAGACGCTCCAAGTGGTCGTGTGTGAGTTTGGGTCCCACGAGGTGGGCTTGGTCATGGAGCGCGTACTCGACATCGTCAGTGTCGACAAAGCAACCATGGGCAGTGCAACCCGAGACGGGACGCTCGGCACCGCGGTGATTGGCGAACGAATCACGGAAATTCTGGATATCGACAACTTGCTATTCGTTGCAGGCGAGAAGGGTCTGGTCCTCCCGGAGACGTCAGCCCAGGCTTAGCTGCCGCGTCTACGGTATAGTTTCACCTTGACTCGGATTTGCTCCACCCAACCACAAGAGAACTCCCGATGCATGTGCTCGTAATCGATGACTCTCGAACCACCCGTTCGATCCTACGTCGGATGATGAGTGACATGGGCTTCGTAGTAGACGAAGCGGCCAGCGGCAACGAAGCCATTGAGTGGCTCTCCGAGCACGGCAGCATCGACATTGCGTTTGTGGACCTGGACATGCCTGGCATGGACGGCGTTCAGTTTCTCAAGACCGTCCGTGCCAACCCTGAGTTCAAGGACATGCGGCTGATGATGGTCACGACAGCAAATGCGCTTGAATCCATCGCGCGCGCGCTCGATGCCGGAGCCGATGAATACCTGATGAAGCCCTTCACCAAGGACAGCCTGCGAGACAAGCTGCGATTGATGGGATTGCAGCCCTCCTAGCGTCGACACTCCCCTTCAGAGCTTATGGACTACATTCGCGTCCTGCTCGTCGGCGATGAGCCGCGTTTGCTGGATTTAATCGCTGCGGGAATCGCTGCGGAGAGGGGTGTGGTCGTCACACAGATAGCACGCGGAAACGACGACGCCCTTCGGCGGCTCGAGGGTCTCCGCCCCGATGTGGTCGTGGTCTCGTTCGAGCGAGACGTCGGGCAGAACCTCAGAACCCTGACGAGTATTCGGACAGCCGCGCCCACCCTCCCGGTCCTTCTCTTCAGCGTGCTTCCACCTTCGTCCGCGTCCGACATCGCTCCCCTAGCCTCCACGCTTGAGCTCCTGAACCAGCGGCCAAGTCAAACCAACATGGTGGGTCAATGGCAAGAGGGACCGCTTGACCTCGCGCGCAACAAGGTGCGGAGTGATCTGGTGCCCAAGATCCGAGCCTTCTGCTCTCCTCGCCTGCGGCCCAGTGGCAAAGCCGTAACGGTCGGCCGAGACAGTAGCCAAGCCATCCGCAGGGCCCTCTTGCATCCGGTGGAGCTCGTGGTGATCGCAGTGTCCACCGGAGGCCCCGAGGCTCTCCTGTACTTACTCTCCAAGCTGCCACGGAACTTCCCCGTCCCCATCGCCATCGTGCAGCACATGCCAGCCCACTTCATGAGGGCGTTCGCCGGCCAGCTGGCCACAGATTGCCCGTTGCGCATCAAGCAGGCCCGAGGCGGCGAGTGTCCTCGCGGCGGTGAAGTCTGGCTCTCGCCCAGCGACCGACACCTGGAGATCCGTCCAACAGCTGAAGACTTCACGCTGCAACTCTCTAATGGACCCAGAGAAAACTCCTGTCGCCCCTCTGCCGACGTCCTGTTTCGAACAGCCGCCGACACCCTTGGCAACAAAGTCCTCGCCGTGGTCCTGACCGGAATGGGCACGGACGGGCTCACCGGCTGCGCCGCGGTTCGGTCCGTGGGCGGCCAAGTGCTCGTCCAAGACCGCGACACCTCCGTTGTATGGGGGATGCCAGGGGCTGTGGCCGGAGCCGGCCTGGCCAATGGTGTCCACAAGCTGATCGATCTCCCAGAGCAGATCGTCGCTCGGGTCACCGCCAGCAAAATGAAGACCTCCGATAGCACTCTCAGAACCACGTCCATACAACCCGCTCAACCCGGGCCGACGTCATGAACAACGGCAACATGACGTTCATCCGAGAGACGATCGAGCGCCGCTCGGGGATCGCCCTGGACGAAGACAAGGCCTACCTCATCGAGAACCGCCTCGAAGCCATCGTCGAGTCTTCGGAGTACCCAGACCTGGACAGCCTCATCAACCAGCTACGCCTCAACCAAGAGGACGGACTGTGGAGCCGGCTCATCGAGGCACTCACCACCAATGAGACGAGCTTCTTTCGAGACCTCCACCCCTTCTTCGCTCTGGAGAGAGACATCCTGCCGAAGATGATCGAAGCCCGGGAAGAGGACCGCCAGTTGCGGATTCTCTCGGCCGGCTGCTCAAGTGGTCAAGAGACCTTCAGCATCGCCATGGCCATCGACGCGGGCTTTCCCCAGCTGACAGACTGGACTGTAGACATCCTAGGAGTCGACATCTCGCCAGAGATGATTGACCGCTGCCAGACGGGCGTTTACAAGCAACTGGAAGTCCAGCGAGGACTGCCCGCGATTAAGCTGCTCAAGTATTTCAAGCAAGATGGATTGACCTTCTCAATCAATGAACAGCTCAAAACAATGACTCGTTTTGAGCAAAGGAACATCGTCGACGCCTGGCCTTCAGGGGAACGATTCGACATCATATTCCTGCGCAACGTGCTGATTTACTTTTCTCAAGAGGGCCAAAAGACCGTCCTGCACAACATTCGAGAGCACCTTGCACCGGACGGGTACTTGTTGTTGGGGGTAGAGAATGCTGCCGAGTTGGATGATAGTTTCCAGCGAGAGACCATCGGCCAGGCGACCGTATATCGCCTTCGGCCCTAGGAGATAAGCCATGGCGCTGGCCAATGCTGACATCTGTGCTGTAACCGAGTTTGCCTGGCAGACCATGACGGGCGATCCGCTCACGTCCATGGAAGGGACACCGCACAACTTTGCCGATGGCAGGTCTGTGACGGCCTGTATCCAGATCACTGGAGCCTGGGTTGGCGCTGTGGTGCTCACGTGCTCGGAAGAACTGAGCAAACAAATCACTGCCACTCTCTTCGACATCGAGCACAGCGAAGTGGGGCACGATGACTTGATGGACGCCATGGGTGAGATGGTCAATGTGGTAAGTGGCAATCTCAAGGCCCTGCTGCCGGCCCCGAGCACCCTCTCCCTGCCCACTGTCACCAACGGCGGGGACTACATGGTGAACATCCCAGGAAGCACCGTGGTGAACCGTGTGGACTTCGCATCTCCCGCCAGCGAACCGCTCTCGGTCACGGTGATGACCAAGGAAGAGTAGTCGCGTCTATCCCTAGGGACTGACGCTGCTCCACCGCAACGAGGCACAGACCAGAGGCCCTGGTGGACGAAGAACTCGAAGAAATCCTGCAAGAGTTCCTGGCCGAGAGCCAAGAGGGACTCGAGCAAATGGCCAACGACATGTTGGAGCTGGAGAAGGACCCTGACGACAAGGAGGTCCTGGGACGCCTCTTCCGGACGCTCCACACCATCAAGGGAACCTGCGGTTTCCTCGAGTTCCCGAAACTAGAAGCCCTCAGCCATGCGGGCGAGTCCCTGCTCAATAGGATGCGGGACGGCGAGATCCGGGCAGACGAGGTCATCACGGATGCGCTTCTGGCGCTGTCCGACGGCATTCATGAGTTTCTGCAAGAGATCGCGGACACCGGCAAAGAGGGGGACGGCGACTTTCCCATTCTCCGCGAACGCCTGATGGCCCTCGCCGAAGGGCGGCGCGAGCTCTTGCCAGGAGGCTCCGAAGCGGCCGCAAGCGGCGAGCAGAGCGCCGTGGCAGCTCCGGCCCAACCCGCGCCATCAACAGCAGCACCTACCGCGCCGTCCACTCCTGCACCAACACCCAGCAGCCAACCACCCCAGACCACGGCGGCCACGGCACCCGAAGAGGAAGAAGAGGCCCAAGACGAGCTCGCGGCCGCAGCCCCTGCCCCCGAGACAGAAGAACCCATTCGCCACAGTTTCTGCACCTTCCAGCTCGCCGAGTACATGTTCGGAGTGGAGGTGGAGCGCGTCCAAGAAGTCTTGCACCGAGCCGACATTACATTCGTTCCACTGGCCCCCACCTACGTGGCAGGCGTCATCAGTCTCCGCGGCAAGATTGTCACCGCAATCGACACTCGCACGCTCCTGGACTTGCCCCCGACCGAAGACCAGGACAACGCCATGCACCTAGTCGTGAACACCAACCAGGGAACTCTCAGCTTGATCATCGACCGGGTGGGAGAGGTGATCGAGCCGGACCTCAATTCCTTCGAAGACCTCCCACCAAACACGCCCCGAACTCTGTGTCGCTACGTGTCCGGGGTCTCCAAGCTGGAAGGGCAATTGATGCTGGTCATGGAGACAGAGAGACTCGTCTCGACCTTCTAGGCCAGTGGGTGGGGCCACCTTAAAGCAAGTGGTGGTCCTCAGACCTCGAGCACGATCTCCCGGCGCCAGTCTTCGTCCTGAACTTCGTGGCCCTTTTCCTCCCGCCGCAGGAGTCGCCAGATCTGCTGGCCCAAGACATCAATCTCGGTTGATGAGAAACGTTCGCCGCCAAACCTACGAACCGCGTCGGACTGCAGCCGCAACACACGGGCGTCCTGACGGAAGATCTGCATGGCAATGGGAGTCAAGATCGGGCGAACGAGCCAGCCCGGCAGACCCAGCTTGAAGCTAATGACCGCATGGATGCGGGTACGAAAGTCGTGAACTGGCGTACAGCAGGATGTCACCAAGAAGTGACTGGAGTGCCCAAGCCGATACTCGACCTGGGCAATGGAGGGCATCAAGAACCGATCAAAGTGGGTGACCGTTCCGCCACCGGGCGCCAATAGCCGAGCCGCCACTCCGGTGGGTCGCGGTTCATCTAGGTATTCGGCCTGCACGCTGTCGCGGGTTCGAGTCACAACGGCCCGGATGGTGTTCGTAACTCCACTGCCCCGGAACAGGCCGCGATGCAGGAACGCCGTGTGGGGAACGTCCAGGGCGTTTTCCAAGGTGGCATGCAGGCTTGCCTCCACCTCCACGACGCGACGCACCGTGGTGTAGCCCTCCTCGCCGACCACGGGGAGCGCATAGGGCTCGGTCGCAGGCCTTTCGTCGGCCTCCCCATAAACCCAGATCAGGCCGTCCTGCTCACGGGTCGCGTAGCACGGCACAGACTGTCCCGGCTGCTCCCCGCTCCGGTCAGCACATAGCCCCGGGATCTTTCTGCAGGCCCCCCCGCCATCAAACTGCCAGCCGTGATAGCCGCACTCCAGGCGATCTCCCACGACCCTCCCCTCGGTCAGGGGAACATTCCTGTGAGCACACCGATCCAACAGCGCGCTCGCCTGCCCCTCGCTGTCCCGGAAGAGCACCAGGGGTACGCCCAACAGCGTGCGCCCGAGCGGCTTGCTACCTAACTCCGACGAGAGGGCAACCACATACCAGGCTCGCGTCAGCCGAACGACAGAGAAGTGATCGGTGGTGGGTATCGGTAAGAGCGTGTCCGGCATCACCCTCGATCCTACCCACAACTCTCCGCCACGAGCACTTCGGCTCCCGATTGGTATCCTGTGGGTCCAACAGCCAAGGAGGCTCCATGCTCAAGTCCGGCGATTCCGCACCCGACTTCCAAGCGGTCGACCACGAGGGCAACACGGTGACTCTCGCTGACCAACGCGGCCAGCGAGTAGTCCTCTGGTTCTACCCGGTGGCCGACACCCCTGGTTGAACCATCGAGGGTTGCGGGTTCCGCGACCTATCCGAAAAATTCGACGCCGCAAATACAGTCATTTTCGGGGTCAGCTTCGATACCCAGGAAGAGAATGCTGCCTTTGCGGCGAAATACTCCTTCCCGTTTCGACTCCTGTCGGACACGGATCGCTCCATGGCGCTCGCCTACGGTGCGGCCAGTACACCGGAGGCTGGCACGGCAAAGCGAGTCGGCGTGATCCTGGATGAAGCCGGGACGGTGCTGTACTGGGCGGCTTCGGTAAACGCTCAGAGTTTTCCCCAGGAGGCGCTGGACCTGCTGAGCTGACGCTCAGGGCTGTCCCTGGGGAAGATCACCTTTTAGTTGGTCCCAGAACACCTCGGGGTCGGTCGCCGGTAACTGGCAGCGTCCAGCCTGGCAGATGTACGCGGTCGGCTTACCATCCTGCACGAGCTTGCCTCGAGCAATCGGCGCCGAGCGCGCCAGCCGCTCGAGGGGGGCCCCCTCCTGCACCACAGCGACCACCTTGCTCGGGTAGAACGTCTTGGCCATTCGGCTCAGCATGGGCCGAGCCTCCTCGAAGGGCTCATCCCCTGGAGTGACGATGACAATCTCTCGAGGCCTATCCAGCAGGAAGTCGAGGGCCAACAACATCTCCGAGACTGCGGTGGGCACCTTGGTCACCAGCTGCCCAAAGGCTCCCAGAGCACGCTCTGCTCGCTGTCGATACTCGTCATTCGTGGTGAGTTCGTGCAGACGCAATAGGTTGAGCAGGGCCACAGAGTTCCCCGACGGCTCGGCGCCGTCGTACGAGGGTTTCTCTCTCACCAGCAGTGACTCGTGATCGTCACTGGTCATGAAGAAGCCGCCAGCTTCGTCCTCATAATGAGATGCCAGCACCTGGTCCAGTGCGATGGACTCTTCAAGCCACCGAGCATCTCCAGTGGCCTCGAACAAGTCCAGCAAGCCAGCAGCGAGGAAAGCGTAGTCGTCGAGATAGGCGTTGTGGCGCGCCTTGCCGCGCATGAAGCTGCGGGACAGTCGGCCTTCGCTTCGCATGGAGCCCAAGATGAAGTCAGCGGCAGCAATGGCTGGGGCTACATAGCCCCGCTCGCCCAGGATCAGCGCTGCCTTAGCAAAGGCCGAGATCATCAGGCCATTCCAGGCCACGAGCACTTTGTCGTCACGCAGCGGAGCGGGCCGCTGCGACCTTCGCTGATACAGGGGCTCCCGAGCCTCCTCGACCACTGCGAGGACCGCTGACCCTGTCATCCCTAGTTCCGAAGCGACCGCCGACAGAGGGCGTGGCCGATGGAGAATGCTGCGGCCCTCGAAGTTCCCCTGCTCTTGCACCGCATAGTACTCACCGACGACCCGGGCCCGCTCCTCGCCGAGGACCGCCACCAGCTCCGCAGGCGTCCAGGTAAAGAACCAACCCTCTTCTCGCTCTCCCTGCGGGGTCATGCTGTCCGCATCCGTCGCCGAGTAGAAGGCCCCCTCGGGCGTGGTCATCTCCCGCGACACGTAGCGCAGGATGTCTCGGGCCACATCGGCGAACTCCTCGTCACCAGCTACTTGGAAGGCCTCCAAATAGGCCACGACGAGCAACGCATTGTCGTACAGCATCTTCTCGAAGTGGGGGACCAGCCAGCGACTGTCGGTGGAGTATCGATGGAAGCCACCGCCCAGCTGGTCGTACATCCCACCTGCCGCCATGCGCCTCAACGTGAGCAGGGCCATCTCCCGAAGTTGACCATCTCCCTGACGCCGGGACTCTCGCAGGAGGAAGCGGATGGGCAGACTGCTAGGAAACTTTGGAGCCCCCGAGAGGCCGCCATAGCTGGGGTCGAACCGACTCTGATACTGCTCTGCGGCCTCCACCAGGCCGACCGCATCGGGCAGCCCCTCCCCCCGCGGCGGGGTCATGGCCCGCGTCAGGTGCTCCGTGAGCCCTGCCGCGGTCTCCGCGACCCGAATGGGGTCTTGGTCGTAGGCCCGCTTGAGACCATCCAGGACGGACAGGAAGCCGTGCTGAGCGCCCCGATCGCCGTCTCGCGCAGGAAAATAGGTGCCACCAAAGAAGGGCTTGCGGTCATCGGTGAGCCAGACAGTCATCGGCCAGCCACCGCCTCCCGTCAGAGCCTGGACCGCACTCATGTAGATGGCATCCACATCCGGGCGTTCCTCCCGGTCGACCTTGACCGCCACATAGTGTTCGTTCATGTAGCGCGCGATCTCCAGATCCTCGAAAGACTCTTCTTCCATGACGTGGCACCAGTGACAGGTGGAGTAGCCCACGCTGAGCAGAACTGGACGACCGAGCCGACGGGCTTCCTCGAAGGCTTCGTCCCCCCACGGATACCAGTTCACAGGGTTGTGGGCGTGCTGCAGCAGATAGGGGCTGGACTCCAAGAACAAGCGATTGGTGAACTGTGGTCCTCCGTCCGCCTTCCGGTGGTGGGTGCGAGGCACATAGCCCTCTGCGCGCTCCTGCCAAGCCTGCTTGAGATGACTCTGAAGAGCCGTCGAGTAGGGCTCCGCCCCAGGCGGGAGGTCACCCGCCGTCATTCCCAGTTCCGCTCCACTCATCTTCATCTCCTGATCTAGTCCCCTGCTCCGGTCATCCGCACAGCTGCAGCACACGGCGAGACTCACCAACAAGAAAACCCGCCAGCCGGTACAGCGACCCAGCACCGGGCATCTCAATAGAGGAGGTGCTTGCGCCGCTTCATGGCGAAGTCTCGACACTCCTCTTCCCACCGTTCCTGAATGGCGGTGAGCGGGACATCCCCCTCGATCTCCTTGCGGAGCGCATCGGTACCGCCGAGCAAATCGATCGCAATGGGGTCAGTCACGAACTCGTACTCCTCAGTACGCCACTGCACCTGCTCGGGCCAGAGGCGCCAGGCCGCTTTGAGCAACGCTGTCGCCAGCATCAACGGCCGGAACCGCTCGCGATCCGTGACGTGCACCTGCACACCACCGCAAGGGATCCTCGCATGCTTGTGGAACGTCGGAAGAAACACCAGCGGCCGAAGACCAAAGCCGGTGTAGCCCGAGGCCTGGAGCTCGCGGGTAGTCTCCCGAGCCCAGACTGCTCCGTCGATGTAGGGGGCTCCGACGATCTCGAAGGGTCGGGTACAGCCGCGACCTTCGGACAAGAGCGTCCCTTCGAACAAGCACATGCCCGGGTACACCAGGGCCGTGTCTTCTGTGGGCATGTTGGGCGACGGCTGCACCCAGGGCAGACCCGTCTCGTGGAACGCCATGGAGCGTTCCCAGCCCGTCATCTCGACAACCTGGAAGTCGCAGTCGATTCCGCATTCAGCCGAGAAGAAGTGGGCGAGCTCTCCCGCGGTCATTCCATGTCGATTGGCAATGGGGAACTCACCCACGAACGATGCATAGCCCGGCTGAACCGCGTTCCCCTCGACCTCCACGCCTCCGATCGGGTTGGGGCGGTCGCAAACAACAACCGGAACCCCGACCCGACCCGCCACCTCCATGCAAAAAGCCATGGTGTAGACATAGGTGTAGTAGCGAGCACCAACGTCCTGGATGTCGAACACCAGCACGTCCAAGTCCTCGACCAGCGAAGGTGGGGGCTTCAAGGACTCCACCTGAGCCCCGTACAGCGAGTGCACCGGAAGCCCCGTCTGACGGTCCACGCTCTGCCCCTCGACAGCAATCATGTCCTGGGCATCCCCTCGTAGACCGTGCTCCGGGCCGAACAAGCGCACGAGATCGATGGCCGGGTGCGCCGCGAAACAATCGGCAGCATGGGCCAGCTGGGAGGTCACAGAGGAGGCATTGCAGATCAAGCCGACACGACCTCGAGTCAGGAGGTCCGTTTGTTCAGAGAGGAGCCGATCGATGCCTGGGAGAACGCGGGGTGAGAGCATGCGCCGGAGAATACCTGAAAGGCGAAGCCTAGCCCTCAACAGCAAAGGCCCCGGAAAACAAGTTCCCGGGGCCCGACTCGCGCAGGAGGAGCGGATGACGCAAGAAAACGTTTCACTCCAGATAGTGAGACTAGGATCGGATCCGTAGACCGACAAGGGCAGCCTACTGCCCCCTGCCCGCGGGGCAGCTTGCCCATCCAACTTCAGACAGTTGCGTTCGACAGCTTCGACGGTATTGTGCCGCTTCTGCGGGCACTGCCCGAGACAAAGGAGCGAAGATGGCGCACCGAGCAAAAGTCGCGGTACTCAAGACAAAACCCGAGAGCGTCGTGGAAGACGTTCAGCGTGTGATGAAGATGGCCGATTACCAGGACCACCTGGATCCGGACGCCAAGACAATCATCAAGGACAACATCTCGTGGCACCTCAACTACCCAGCGGCGAACACCACCCCCTGGCAGCTTGAGGGAACCATCCTAGGCCTCCGGGCGGGCGGATTCGAGGACCTCGTCTGCGTCCAGAACCGAACGGTCGTCACCGATGCCTACAAGGGTGAGCGACTGAACAACTACCTCCCCGTGCTCTATCGCTACGAGGTTCC
>MDTE01093644.1_pt1 | contig 13325 bp, 9 predicted proteins | sample 811231 | NCBI WGS metagenome assembly MDTE01 (sample SAMN05326651, study PRJNA326480) | marine metagenome | isolation source: seawater | place: Indian Ocean: Red Sea | collected 2010
ACTTTCTTAATTATGATTATATAGGCGCACCATTTATACCAAGAGTAAATGACCAGGAATATTCCAATAATGAAAAAGGCGCTTTTTTTGTAATTGGAAATGGTGGATTTTCTCTTAGAAGTAAAAAATTACTTGCAGCACCTTCCAAATATAAACTAAAAGATAATTTCAATTTTACAAATTTTCACGAAGATGGATTTTTCAGTGTATTTCATAGAGAATTTTTAGAATCAAAAGGATTTAGTTGGGCACCATTCAAATTAGCAAAAAAATTTTCTATTGAAACTATTGTTTCTTTCAAGGATATACAATCATTGCCTCTTGGATTTCATGGCAAAAGAATGTTATTAGTAGTTAGAGTAATTAAGAGAATTAAAATTTTAGTTAATATTTTTAGAAAAATTAAATTACTTAATTATTTCTGAATTTCTTCCATAATCATCTTGAAAACGAATAATATCATCCTCGCCCAAATAATTTCCACTTTGTACTTCTATCAAAACTAGTTTTAATTTCCCAGGATTACTTAATCTATGTTTAGAACCTAAAGGAATAAAAATACTTTGATTTTCTTCAAGTAATGACTCTTTATTTTCTAAAATTACTTTTGCAACCCCTTTAACTACTACCCAATGTTCTGCTCGATGAAAATGCTTCTGCATAGACAATTGAGCTCCTGGCTTAACTTCAATTCTCTTCACTTGCCATTTTTTATCTTCAGCTATAGAAGTGTAATTACCCCATGGTCGATAAATTTTTCTGTGTTCTTTTGCTTCTCTATATCCATTAGAAATTAGATTACCTACTATATTCTTAATATTTTGAGTCTTATCTTTTTGAGAAATTAACAAAGCATCATTGGTCTCAACAATAACGAGATTTTCAATCTCATTTGCGACAATAAGTCTATGATCACTTCTAATATATGAATTTCTAACATGATAAGCAAATACATTTCCGGATAAAAAATTACCATTCTTATCTTTATCCTCGTTCTCCCATAGTGAATGCCAGCTACCAATATCGCTCCAATTTACATTTAGAGGCATAACCACGCCCTTAGTCGTTTTTTCCATTATTGAGACATCAAATGAGCATGCTTTGCAATTTTCAAAGCTATCTTTATTTAATCTCTGAAAATCCAAATCTTTATACCCTTCACTAAGAGACTTTTTACAATTTTTTAAAATTTCCGGTTCAAAATTTTGGATTTCTTTTATTATTTCTTTAGTTTTGAAAATGAACATTCCACTATTCCAAGTACAATTTTTATCCTTTATTAGTTTTTTTGCCTTAGTTAAATTCGGTTTTTCAATGAATTTATTAATAATGAAGCATTTTATATTCTTATCTATTGACTCTTGATCTGCTTTTATATATCCATAACCTGTTTCCGGTGAAGAAGGAATTATTCCAAAAGTTACTAATTTACCTTTTGAAGCTATTTTGATTGAATCTTTTAAAGTTTCTAAAAATTTTTCTTTTTCACCTATTAAATGATCAGAAGATAAAACAAGTAAAATAGATTCAGGTTCTTTTTGGTTTGCTTTTAAGGCGGCCAAAGTAATAGCTGGGCAGGTGTTCTTTGAATCAGGTTCAAGGATAATGTCTTTTGGAACGATATTAATTTCTCTCATTTGCTCAGCCACCAAGAATCTATGTTGTTCATTGCATATAAAAATAGGCCTTTCAATATTTTCTAAGTCGGAAATTCTTAAAATGGTTTCCTGAAGTAAAGAAAGTTTGCATTTAGAACTTAATGCAATGTATTGCTTTGGGAAACTAGCTCTTGATAACGGCCACAACCGTGTGCCGGAGCCACCGCATAAAATAATGGGTATAATTTTTTCTTTTTTCATTTCTGAAATAGGTTCCATAATTGGAAATTTAAATATCTTATAAATAAATTCATTAATAATTAATTAATTCTATTTTCATTTAAAAAAGTAATCTTATTAACTTTACCTATATTTTGCATTCATATCGATGAAGATAATCAAACCCTATTACATTTGACTTTACATTTTTCATCCAAAAATTAGGTATAGAAAAATCTTTTATACTTCCTAATATTCCAGCCCATAATGAAAAGCTGCTATTTGAAGCAATTAACCCACTATGATTACACATTCTCTTAAAAACTTCAAAATCATTGCCACCCTCATCTAGAAAAATTTTCTTATGCAAATTTCTGAAAATATCTACATTTATCTTATCTGGGGAATCACTATAAATTGTTATCCCTGAATATTTTTTTTTGCTTAAAAATTTTCTCGCTTCTTTGTATATATCTTTTTCTTTAATCAGTCCATGATTAGAATGTCTTTTATTGAGGTAATCTCCTCTTCTAATATGAATTGCTAGACAGTTATTTTTTTTACTTTTTATATATGGATATAAATTTTTTTGAAGCAATTTAAGGGCTCTGATATCCAATTCTGAATTAGTTACTTTTTGAAAATAACCCGAATGTAAAAAATGATTTGACCAGTATTTTACACAGATAGTTTTATCTCCTGGTAATCTTTCAATAGAATTGCTCATTAACATTTTCTCAATAAATAAAGCGTATATAAATAAAAAAAATGCATTTATGCCATTCCTTATCTTAAATTCTCTTTTAAGAGATGGATATAAATTTTCTAAAATGAAATTTCGATCATTTCTTTTACTCAAATTGTAGCTAGCTAGATTAAGGGATACATTATCTTCATTTAAAAGAATCTTATAAGCATGAAATAAACAAAATAACTGATTCCCCAACCCGCCTCTTATGACAACATCATTAAAACTCATTAAAAATATTTATAATCTTATGATATTATCAAATCATGTAATAGTGAATAACAAAAGATATATAACAAGCTAAAAGGAAAATCTTAATTTATCACAGATAAAAAGTAGAATAATTTATAAATTTAATTAGTTATTATTTTATAAATATGAATATTGAAATTTATAAAATCATAAAATATTACTTTCCAAAAAAGAGCTTTTTTAGTAAGAGGAAGTCAATTAACTATAGATCTATGAATTTCTCAATTTAAACATGAAACTTGAAAAAAAAGTTGCCCTCATCACTGGTATCACAGGACAAGATGGAAGTTACTTGGCAGAATTACTTTTAGAAAAAGGCTATGAGGTGCATGGGATAAAAAGGCGTTCAAGCAACTTTAATACACAAAGAATTGATCATCTTTATCAAGATCCACATGACTTGAATAATAATTTTATTCTGCATTATGGAGATTTAACTGATAGCACCAATATTATTAAATTAGTACAACAAATAAAACCAGATGAAATTTATAATCTTGGAGCTCAAAGCCATGTCTCGGTAAGTTTTGAATCACCCGAATATACAGCAAACAGTGACGCACTCGGTACTTTAAGAATTCTTGAAGCAGTAAGACTTTTAGGTTTAGCAAAAAAAACAAAAATTTATCAAGCAAGTACTAGTGAATTGTATGGATTAGTACAAGAAATTCCCCAATCAGAGACAACTCCTTTTTACCCTCGAAGTCCTTATGCAGTTTCTAAATTATATGCATATTGGATTACAGTTAACTATAGAGAGTCTTATGGTATTTTTGCCTGCAATGGAATACTTTTTAATCATGAAAGTCCACGAAGAGGTGAAACATTTGTCACCAGAAAAATCACGAGAGGTCTTTCTAGAATTCATGAAGGAATTGATGATTGTATCTACCTTGGTAATCTAGATGCCTTAAGAGATTGGGGCCATGCAAAAGATTATGTAGAAATGCAATGGAGAATGCTCCAACAAGAAACTCCTTCTGATTTTGTAATTGCGACAGGAAGACAAGAGTCAGTGAGAAAGTTTGTTGAATTATCAGCAAAAGCATTAGGTTGGGGCAAAAAGAATGAATCTGGTATCACTTGGGAGGGCGAAGGTGAAAAAGAAGTAGGTATAAGAACTGATACTGGCAAAATAGTTATAAAGATTGATCCAAGATATTATCGACCATGTGAGGTAGAAACTCTACTTGGCAATCCCTCCAAAGCAGCAAAAGAATTAGGATGGAAAGCTAAGATTGGTTTAGAAGAATTAGTTTCTGAAATGATATTGGAAGATCTATCAATAGATAAAAAAGAAGTCTTAATTAGAAATAAAGGTTTCAATATAAATTCCTCCAAAGAAAGTCCACCTAATTTAAAAGATTAATTAATCTAAATAAATGTCCTTAATAAAAAAAACTGATTTAATTTTTGTTGCTGGTCATACTGGCATGGTTGGAAGTTCAATTGTCAAAGAACTAATTAGGAAGGGATATAGTAATTTAATATTACCTACTAGAGAAGATTTAGATTTACAAGATTCTGAATCGGTAAAAAATTGGTTTAAAAGAAATAAGCCTAATGTAGTTATTTTGGCAGCTGCAAAAGTTGGTGGTATTGCAGCTAATTTTGGGTATCCAGCAGATTTTATCTTAGAAAATTTGAAGATACAGACTAATGTAATAGATAATTCTTGGAAAAATAATGTTAAAAGATTTTTATTCCTTGGAAGTAGCTGTATTTATCCTAAATTATCTCCTCAGCCTATTAAAGAAGAATATCTATTAACAGGGCCACTCGAAATAACAAATGAATCATATGCAATCGCAAAAATTGCAGGTATCAAATTATGTGCATCACTAAAGAAGCAATATGGATTTGATGCTATTAGTTTAATGCCTACTAATTTATATGGTCCAGGAGATAACTATAACCCTCATAATAGCCATGTATTACCAGCATTGATAAAAAGATTTTACGATGCAAAAGTCAAAAATATGCCTAAAGTTTCATGCTGGGGATCAGGGAATCCAAAAAGAGAATTTTTATATGTTGACGATCTTGCAGATGCTTCAATCCACATTTTAGAAAATATATCTAATAAAAATGAAATACTCATTAATGATAAAACCAATCCATATGGAATTATAAATATTGGCTCAGGAAAAGATATCAGCATAAAAGAGCTTTCTAATTTGATTGCTCAGGAAATTGGATTTGAAGGTGATATAGAATGGGACATATCAAAACCTGATGGAACTGAAAGGAAACTTTTAAATATCTCGAAAGCAAATAAATTAGGTTGGTATCCGAAGACAACTCTTAAAGATGGTATTAAAAAAACCATCAAAATTTATATTAAAGAACTTAAAGAAAATTACGTTCGTAAGTAAAACTAATTATTCTAAATATCCATTAGGATTAAGTTTTCTCCATTTCCAACCATCTCGACACATATCTTCGATACTACGAAAAGATTTAATTTTAAGTTTTGATTTACATAAAGAATTATCTGCAACAACGTAACCATTATCACCAATTCTTCTATCCGTGAAACTAAAAGGCACCTTAATATTATTTACCCTCTCAAAAGTTTTTACTAAATCTAAAACTGAAGTACCCAAGCCTGTTCCAATATTTAGATTAAGATTAATTGGTGAACTATTAATCATAAACTCTAAAACTTTTACATGAATATCAGCTAGATCCATCACATGAATAAAATCTCTTACAGCTGTTCCGTCTTTTGTAGGGTAGTTGTTACCAAATATTTTTAATTCCTTTTGAATTCCATAAGCTGTATTAATTATTAATGGAAATAAATTATTTGGTATCCCAATTGGATTTTCGCCAATCAATCCCGAAGGATGAGCACCTATAGGATTGAAATATCTTAAAGATGCAAATTTCCATTTTTCTTTTGATGATTGAGAAACATCTCTTAATAGCCTTTCAATACTTGCTTTAGTATTTCCATATGGGTTAACAGGGTTAATTTTAGATGATTCGGTTAATCTTGAATTATCTTTAGCATCAGCATATATTGTTGCGCTACTACTAAAAACAAATGTCTTACAATTTATTTTTTTAACTATTTCTAAAAGGTTTAAGGTTCCAATTAGGTTGGTATTCCAATAAATCAATGGATTATAAACTGATTCAGAAACAGCTTTTAAGCCTGCGAAATGTATTACACCATCAATTTTTATTTGTTGATTTTCAAGTTCCAGGAAAACTTTTTTTAGAAATTTCATATCAGTAATATCGCCTTCAAAAACACTTAAATTTTTGTTATGGTTAATAGCGCTATTTTTATTAATTTCCAAAATACGTTCCATAGATTTTTGGGAACTATTTATGAATGAATCAATAACAAAAACTTTATAATTTTTATTTAATAAACTTAAACAAGTGTGGCTTCCAATGTAGCCTGCACCACCTGTTACCAAGATATTCTTCATAGAAAAAATTTTTTAAATTAGCTAAATTTAATAACAGATTAAAGATGATGACTTTCAAGGATTATAATAGATCAATAAAATAATCTAAATAAAGAGATAAATTAATAAAACTATGACATATAAAATCAAAAATATATGTTGCATTGGGGCTGGATATGTAGGAGGTCCTACGATGACAGTAATGGCAGATAAATGTCCTAATGTTCAATTTGAGGTTGTTGATTTGAACAAAGAGAGAATTGATAGATGGAATGAAACAGATTTACAATTATTACCGATTTATGAACCTGGATTAGCAGAGATCGTAAAAAGATGTAGAGGAAGAAATCTCCATTTCTCAACTATGGTTGAAAAAAAGATCAAAAGCGCAGATATGATTTTTATTTCAGTTAATACTCCGACTAAAAAAAAAGGGATTGGGGCAGGTAAAGCTAGTGATTTAAAATGGGTGGAAGCTTGCGCAAGACAAGTAGCGAAATATGCGGAAGGTTATACGATAGTTGTAGAAAAAAGCACTCTTCCAGTAAGGACAGCTGAAGTTATTAAATCAATTCTTCATAACCAAGATTTATCAAAAGATAAGCACTCTAGATTCGATGTTTTATCAAATCCTGAATTTCTTTCTGAGGGATCAGCTATAAAGGATCTAATTGAACCAGATAGAGTATTAATTGGAGGAGAAAAAGAGGAAGCGATCGAATCTTTAAGTCAAATTTATAAAAATTGGATCCCAGAGGAAAAAATAATAAAGACAAACATTTGGAGTAGCGAATTAGCAAAACTTACAGCAAATGCATTTTTAGCTCAGAGGATAAGTTCAATAAATTCTATTAGTGCTCTTTGCGAAGTGACTGGAGCTAATGTAAAAGAGGTTTCCAGAGCTATTGGTTCAGATAATAGAATAGGATCAAAATTTTTAACTTCTGGACCTGGATTTGGAGGAAGTTGCTTTAAGAAAGATATACTAAACCTCGTTTATTTATCTGAATATTTTGGATTACCTGAAGTAGCCTCTTTTTGGGAAGAAGTCGTAATATTAAATAATTGGCATCAAAAAAGAATTTCTAAATTAATAATTCAAAAGCTATTTGGTACAATCACTGAAAAAAAAATAGCCATTCTTGGATTTTCTTTTAAAGCAAATACAAATGATACAAGAGAATCTTCTGCAATAAATATTTGTAAGGAATTAATGATTGAGGGAGGTAATTTGAAAATTTATGATCCAAGGGTAAACTATAGTCAAGTAAAAAAAGATCTAGATAATTTTCAAGAAACGAAATATATCAAAGATTGTACAGAGGGTTGTTGGGAATTTTTTGAATCTGTTAATAAATGTTTTGAAGAAGTTGATGCCGTAGTAATTATGACAGAATGGGATGAATTTAAATTGATTAATTGGGAAGAAGTTTCTACAAAGATGAGAAAGCCCTCTTGGGTTTTTGATACAAGAGCGATTATTGATTCTAAAAAAGTTAAAAAATATGGAATAAACATTTGGAGTATAGGTTGTGGAGAATAAATATTTATGAATAAATTATTGCGAGATTTATTTTTTCAAATTTATTTTTTTACAAATTTATTTTCTTAATATTTATAATTGATAATTTAAATTTTTACATTCAGAAATTCAATAACAATTTTTTTAAAGGTTTTACATTTTTAAATGATCATAATTTATTAACTTCTTAATGAATATTATGTTATTATTAGTTTTACGATAAAATTTTTTTTTGGTGGATGAAAAAAATTTAAATGGCACAAGTTCTTCAATAGACTCAGAAGAGTTTATTGATCTTAGAGATTTTTATAAATTATTTTTAAGGAATAAAAATTTATTTTTTATAGTTACTGTTTTTTGTACAACTATAAGTATTATTTCAGCTTACACAACACAAAAAGTATGGAAAGGAAATTTACAAATAGTTTTATCAAAAGAAGAAACTAATTTTGTATCTTCGAGCTCAGTTTCAAATATAATTTCAGGATTATCAGGGCAAGGCAATACTAATTCTGATGTAAATACACAAGTTGAGATTTTAAAAAGTAATTATGTTCTAAAACCTGCTTTTGAATTTTACAAAAAAAATCTTCCTGAGAAAAGAAATAATATTCGTTTTGATAAATGGTCAAAAAAAAATTTAAAGGTAAATTTGATTAAATTTACCAATGTATTAGACGTAAGCTATGAAGATACCGATAAAGAATTAATAATTCAAGTGCTTGATAAAATATCTAATGAGTACCAATCGTTTTCATCTAAAGAAAAACAAAGAGGATTAAAAAATGGTATAGATTTTATTGAAAGCCAAATTGGAACTTACAAAAAAAGATTGGAGATCTCCAGAGGTCAAGAAGATAAATTTAGTAGAGATTATGGAATTTATTTAGTAGATTTAAATTCAAGTTCAAGTTCAATGTTAGGAAGTAATAATTTAAATTTAAATACAACTGCAGCATTAGGAAATTCAAGACGATTCGCCCCCTCAGGAGGAAGCATACTTACAACAAATATTGAATCTAATGAAAGAAAACTTTCTTCAGAGATTAATAACTTAAGTGATGAATTAAAAAGAATAAAAGGAATAAATATTGATAAAAAAAGCAAAGTTTCATCAATTCTTCCAAATAATAAAATAAGATTTATGGACTCCTTTAATTACATAAGTGAGGGCATTTCAGATATAAAAATTTTAGAAAAGAATATTGAATTTAAAGAAACTTACTATACAAATAATGATGAGCAATTAAGATCTCTTATTGAATTAAAAGTCAGTAAACTTAAAGATTTTAAAAATTCAATGATTGCATATTTGGAAGCTTTAAGTTTACAAAAAAAAATAGAGCAAAAAAATAATTTTAGAGAAGATTCAAAAATATTAAAGTATAAAGAACTTGTTAGATCCTCACAAAGAGATGAATCCACCTTAAGTGGTCTAGAGGAGAGTTTAAGATCATTAAAGCTTGAGATTAAGAGAAATAAAGATCCATGGAAAATTATAAGTGATCCAACTATAGAGGAATTTCCTATTAAACCTATCAAGAGATTATATGCTATTAATGGGTTCTTATTGGGTATATTAATCAGCTTTATTGCATCTTTCTTTTATGAAAAGAAACGAAGTCTTTTATACAGTGAAGAAAAAATAAAGAAAATTTTGCAAATTGAAATAGTTTGCACCATTTCTTCTAGTAAACTCTCTAGCGATTTGGAGAAAATTCTACTTTTTTTTGAAGGAACATTAAAAATGAAAAACAATGATCCCTTATCGATAATTTACGTTGGAGAAGAGCAAAAAGAATTTACTAAATTTATTATCAATGGAATTTCAAATTTTTATCCAAAAGAAAATATATTAATTACTGATAACTTTAGAAATGCTTTCAAAAATAAAAATCAAATTGTAGTTTGTTTTTGTGGGAAGAATAAAATAAAAACATTTGAAGAATTTAAGACTAAAATTGATCTATTTAACTCTAAACCATCTGGACTATTAATAATAAGGGAGAATTAGATGAGAAAAGTAAGCAAGAAATTTTTTCTAAAAAATACTAAACTTAATATAAATCTTGTTAGAAATAACTTCTTTTTAAAGCTAATTTTACTTCTTTTTTTACAATCTATACCAATTACATCAGAAGCTCTAGAAGAAGATAATTCATACAAAAATAGACCTACATCAGAAGCTCTAGAAGAAGATAATTCATACAAAAATAGACCCACATTAGAATATCTAAAAAAAGAAATTGAAGATGATTATATTATTGGTGAAGGCGATATTTTGAACATTAAACTTTCCCCAGTACTTTCAGAATTAAACAATTTTTATACTGTTGATGGGAATGGAACTATAATATTGCCAAATTTAAAAAGAGTATATGTTTCAGGATTAACAATAAACGAACTTGTAGATATTTTAAATGAAGAATATAAAACATTTATTAAAGAACCTTCTGCAGAAATTTATATTTATGATTACAGACCAATAAGAATTATCGTTAATGGAGAAGTAGAAACACCAGGAGTCCATACATTACTAGGCCAAATTAATGCAGGGACACTTAAAGATTCATCTAGTGTATTAGGGTTCAAAGACTCAAAAGGTAAAACTCAACAATTTGTTGATGAATTTGGCATACCATTAACTTCAGATAGACAATTTGGCAGTCCCAACTATTTTAGAAAGGAGAGACTAAATAGTTTGCAGTTACCACAAAAAAATAGTTTTAGCGCAAATGATTCTTTATTAAATAAAGTAACACCAAAGCTTAACTATTTTCCAACAGTTTTTGATGGGATTAAAAAAGCAGGTGGTATCACATTCTATTCCGACTTAACTAATGTAAAAATAACAAGAGTTAATAGTCTTTCCAAAGGTGGGGGAAGAATTCAAACAAATATTAATTTTTTAGATGTTATTTCTGGAAGAGATCCTGATAAAAATATTAGGATTTTTGATGGAGATGTAATTACCATCGCTAAAAGTGATGTTCCTATATCAGAACAACTTTCCTCAGCAGTTTTAAGTAATCTAAATCCAAAATTTATAAAGATATTTATTACAGGCAGAGTTAATAATCCTGGGGCTCATGCTCTAACAAAAAGCAGCACTTTAAATGACTCCTTAACAATTGCTGGGGGTACAAAAGTACTTAAAGGTCCTGTAACATTTATAAGATTTAATCAAGATGGAACTATAGACAGAAGGGTTTTTTCGATAAGGAGGAATAGCAAAAGAGGTTCATATAAAAATCCTTATTTAAAATCAGGAGATATAGTATTTATTGGGCAAAGTCCGTTCAGCGTTGCTTCTGAAGTAATTTTTGATATTACTAAACCTTTCATAGGAATCAACTCATTTTATAACTTATTTTTTAATTAAAAAATTGAAAATATTTATCACAGGTATAGCAGGATTTATAGGATTTCATCTCGCTAATTTTTTGCTAAAAAACGAATTTGCAGTAATTGGATTAGATAATTTGAATGATTACTATGATCCAAGCTTAAAACATGCAAGATTATCTGAATTAAAATTAACATCAAAAGAATCTAAAAGAGATTTTATCTTTATCAAAGGTAATTTGGAGGATTACGCACTGCTATCTAAAATTTTTTCGGATTATAATCCTGATATTGTAATTAATTTAGCTGCTCAAGCTGGAGTCAGATACTCTCTAGAGAATCCAAAAGCTTATTTAGATTCAAACATTATTGGATTTTCTAATATTGTTGAATGTTGCAAAATTAATAAAATAGATCATCTTATTTTTGCTAGTAGCAGTTCTGTCTATGGTGGTAATACTAAACTTCCTTTTTCAGAATCACAAACTGTTGATCATCCTATTAGTTTATATGCCGCCACAAAAAAAGCAAACGAACTAATAGCCCATACATATAGTCATTTATATGATTTAAAAACTACAGGCTTAAGATTCTTTACGGTATACGGTCCTTGGGGAAGACCAGATATGGCTCTTTTCAAATTTACAAAATCTATTTTAAATGACGAACATATAGATGTTTATAATAATGGCGATATGATTAGAGACTTCACTTATATAGACGATATAGTAAAAAGCATCTTTTTACTTTTAAATAAAAAACCCGAATTTAATAGAAATTATGATAAAGACAACCCAAATCCTTCTTCAAGTTGGGCTCCTTATAAGATATTTAATATCGGTAATTCTGATCCTCAGCCTTTGATGGATTATATAAAATCTCTTGAGTATTCTTTGAATAAAAAAGCAAAGATAAATTTTTTACCAATGCAACCTGGGGATGTTAAGGCAACTTATGCGAATACAGATTTACTGCAAGAATGGATAGGATTCAAACCTAAAACAACAATCAAATATGGGATAAATGAGTTCATAAAATGGTATAAAAACTTTTATAAAATCAATAATTAAGCTCAGTTTTTAATCTCCCTAGACCACTCAGGAACAAGTTTATTAAGTATTTCAAGAGTTTTTTCGACTGATTTATTTTCATTAATATTACTTTTGAGTTTTTCTAATTCACTTAATAGTTCATCTTTTAATATTAATCTTTCTTCAGCTCTGAAAATCAATGGGTGTTCAGTAGGAAGTGCATTTGCATCAATTAATAATTCCTCATAAAGTTTTTCTCCAGGCCTTAATCCAATATTGATAATTTCAATATCTCCTTTAGAATTATTTTTATCTTTGACTGAGAGACCACTCAACTTTATTAGTTGCTTGGCAAGTTCGAGAATACTTACTGGTTTGCCCATATCTAATAAAAAAACATCTCCCCCTTTTGTCATAGATGAGGCTTGAATCACCAATTGAGAGGCTTCTTTAATAGTCATAAAATATCTAATAACACGTGAATCAGTTATTGTTACTGGCCCTCCAGCAGTTATTTGTTTTTTGAATAGTGGAACCACTGATCCTGACGAATCAAGTACATTGCCAAATCTAACCATTGCAAACTTTATAGGCAAGGAATAATTCGATGGATTATCATCTATGTCTTTGGCGTATGCTTGAATAACTAATTCAGCAAGTCTTTTTGTAGCTCCCATAACATTAGATGGTCTCACAGCTTTATCAGAAGAGATTAGAATAAATTTTTTAATTTTAAATAATATTGACATGTCGCAAAGAACTTTTGTTGCAAAAACATTATTTAAAATTCCTGAAATAGGATTACTTTCCACAAGAGGAACATGTTTATATGCAGCAGCATGAAAAATTATATCTACATTTTGCTGAGAAAAAATATTTCTAAGAAAATTAGAATTTTTAATATCTCCTAAAAAGCTCCTAATCTCAATATCTTTAAATTGCAGAAAATTCTCTTTCAAAGCATATAAATTATATTCTGAATTATCAATAACAATTAATTTCTTTGGCTTTAATTTTAATATTTGAAGGCAAAGTTCACTTCCAATTGATCCCCCAGCACCTGTTACGCAAACAACAAAATCATTTATAGCATTAGAAAGTAATTCACTTTTTGGTTTTACAATATTTCTTGATAATAAGTCATTAATATCAATTCTTTTTAAATTTTCAATTGAGGAGTTTCCTTCA
>MDTE01057691.1_pt1 | contig 13324 bp, 8 predicted proteins | sample 811231 | NCBI WGS metagenome assembly MDTE01 (sample SAMN05326651, study PRJNA326480) | marine metagenome | isolation source: seawater | place: Indian Ocean: Red Sea | collected 2010
TAGTTGACAATGATGCAGATGATGATGAGGTTTGTGATGATGATGAGGTTGTAGGTTGTCAAGATGATACTGCTTGTAACTATAATGAAAATGCAACCGATGATGGTGAATGTACTTATGTAGATGGTATTTGTGAGACTTGTATTGAGGGAAATATTGTAGATAATGATGTTGATGATGATGGAGATTGTAATGATGTAGATGAGTGCAATGAAGCTACTTTACCTGATGGGGAATGTGATTGTGAAGGAAGTATATTAGATGTATGTGGAGTATGTGGTGGTGATGGCTTCCCCGAAGGGACTTGTAATTGTGATGGCGATATTCAGGATTGTGAAGGGGTATGTGGTGGTGATGCCGTTGATGATTGTGAAGGAGTGTGTAATGGTGATTCTACATTAGATGAGTGTGGTGTATGTGATGGTAATGGAATTCCTGAAAATTATTGTGATTGCGCAGGAACCTTAATGTATGATTGTAATCAAGATTGCGGTGGATTAGCATATTATAATTACTGTGGGTACTGTGTAGGAGGTAATACTGGGCTTATTAATTTTCATGGTCAAGATGATTGTGGAGTTTGCAATGGAGGAAATCAAAACATAGATTTTTGTGGTGTTTGCTTTGGAGGTAATATTGCCTGTACACAAGGGCTGCTTACCCTAACGGAATGGGAATTGGATGAAACACAAATATGGAATAACGAAGAATGCGCTGGCCCTGTAAATCATAGCTATGATGATTATATATGTATAGATGAAGAAGGAAGCACTAATTGTTATGATTATGAATATGAATTTTCAGAAGATCATTCATTTATTTTTAAAGAATATCAATGGGAATTGGGGAACGATAAGGATGAAAATCCATTAATAGTTAATGGAGAGTGGAGTATGGATTATACCAGTTATCCCATAATTATTAATGGTAATTCACTTTGTTTAGATTTTTTAGATGAAAGTGAAACGCTTTTATGTTTTAACTCAATTGAATTAGAAAATGATTTTTCAGATTGTGAACAAGATCAATCTATATGTTTGGATAATAATCTAACCCTAACTTATATAAATGGCTCGCAATGTATTGTCTCCAGATATACATCAAAATAAATTTATTTACAAATGGATGAATATTTCATAACATGCCCTCGAGGCCTTGAAGAGGTAACTGCAAATGATATAGCACAACATATAAAAGATTCTCCAAATCTTAACAAAGGTGGTGTGAGTTTCTTTGGAAGTTTAAAAGATTTATACAAAGTCAATTTGTATTCAAGAACTGGAATGTATGTCCTTAAAAAATTATTTGAATTCAAAGCTAATAATTATGATATGATATATAAAAAGATTTATCAATTTAATTGGGCAAAAATTATTAATAATCAAACAACCTTTTCTATAAGAACTAAAGTAAAATCTAATGAATTTGAAAACTCTGGATACTTAACTTTAAAAGTAAAAGATGCAATTGTTGATAAAATCAGAAAATCAATTGGTAAAAGACCTAATATTGATAAAATAAATTCTGATATCAAAATTTTTTTAATTGTTAAAAATAATCAAATTAAAATATATATAGATAGTTCAGGCCGCCCACTATTTATGAGAGGGTATCGTTCAAAAATTCATAAAGCTTCATTAAATGAATGTTTGGCTGCTGGAATAATATTATTAAGCAATTGGGATAAGAAAAGTCTATTTTATGATTTAATGTGTGGTTCTGGAACCATTCCAATTGAAGCTGGCATGATTGCCTACAATATTCCCCCAGGAATATTAAGATCTAAATTTGCTTTTCAATTATGGAATGATTATGACAAGAATCTATGGGAGAATGTTGTCAGAGAAAGTAAATCAAAAATAAATTTCAATAATGATATCCAAATATTTGGCTCTGATAATGTAAGAAAAAATATAGATTTATCGATTAAAAGTGCTGAAAGAATTAATTTACACAAGCATATAAATTTTTCAACTAAAGATTTATCAGATTGCACTATCAATAAGTCAACAGGGGTTGTTATTGTTAATCCTCCATATGGAGTACGATTGGGAACAGAAGAAAATCTTCAAAATCTATATAAAAAAATTGGAGATGTTTTTAAAAATAAATGTAGCGGTTTTGATACTTATATTTTTACTCATAACAAAAATTTAGCCAAATTTGTGGGTTTACGTACAAGAAGAAAATTTATTTTAAAAAATGGGCAGCTTGATTGTAGATTGCTTTATTACCCTATTAAAGAAGGATCATTTTTTTAATTTATAAAGGAGAAACTTATGGCACAAAAGATATCCCTGGTATTGCTAAACTTGATTTTTGGAAGCTTAATTTTATTATCATACTACAAAGGATTAACTAAAGAGCCTGAATTAAGTTTAAAACTTTGGGGTGGAGTTCCAAAGATACTTCAACCATACATTATATCATCTATGTTTATTTCAGCTATAGGTTATTTTCTCTTTACAGCTAATTTTTTATTTAATGTAGATCCTGTGAATTTTAAATTTTTAGGAAAATTTAATTATTGGAGCTTGCATATTGTTTATCTTTTAATTTTAATTCCTTCTATGCTTTGGATTGATTTGACCTTTTCATATATTAAAACAGGCAATTTAAATACATGGTATTATATTGTTTTAATATTGTATTGCGTTGGAATATTTTCTACAATATTATTTTTATTTACTGTTGATACTTATGTGGATAACTATAGTTGGTTATATTTAACATCTGTATTTGGAGCTTGTATTTTTGCAATCCATACAATGTTTTTAGATGGCTTATTATGGACAACTTTTTTTCATAAAAACATTAATTGATTTTTATGTTTAAATAATATCCTGTGTATTTGCGTACATTTAATACATAAAGATTATCTATTATCAAATATTGACCTTTAATTCCTGTAAGCATACCTTCAGCTGATGGTGTTTTTTCAATATTAATAGGTTTTATTTTATCTAAATTATTTATATTAGGATAGGTAATTGATGTTATAGTATTATTTTTACTAATGTATTCAAAATATTGATCAGGTAACATTTTTATTAAATTATTCTTTTCATCTAAGAGATCTTTTATTTCATAATTCCCTTGTAGCATTCTACGCCAGTTTGTTCTATCAGAAATATATTTTGAAATTTCTAGTTCAATCATTCCAGCAAGATATCTATTAGGTGTTTTAGCAAATTTTATTGCATAATGAGCACCTTGATCAATCCACCGAGTTGGTATTTGAGATTCTCTGGTAACTCCTACTTTAAGATTGCTTGTAATAGATAAGTATACATATTGATTTGTAAGACAATTTTTTGTTGCCCATTCCATATCTCTTGATTCTCCCAAATGTGCTTTACATAGATGTGGTTTGAAAATACATTCAGATGTTTGAGGTGAAGAAATAAAACATGGATAGCAGTAACCTTGCATAAATGTTTTATTAATTTTAGCATTGCATTTTATGCAGTTAATTTTTCCTTCAAAATTAATTTTTATATTTTTACCTAACTGATTATTTAGTGCAACCGAATCATCTCCAATATTTAAATAATAAATAATTTGATGATCTAACTTTGCAGACATTTTTGTTATTTTGCCAAAATATTCCATCTCTTAATCACTAATTTATGAAAAAAATAATATAACTTGTATAATAGGATAGTAATGTTTGTAAGTTTTAAAAGCTAAAAATAAATTTTTTTTAATTGAAAGAAATTAAACGTAATGAGTGAAAAAAAGTTAATTATAGTAGAGTCTCCATCAAAAATTAAAACATTATCAAAGTATCTAGGTAATGAATATCAAATTGAAGCCTCCGTTGGGCATATTAGAGATTTAGTCAAATCAAAACTAGGTTTAGATGTGGATAATGGTTTTAAACCTACCTATGCAGTTAATGATGATAGATCTAAAAAAGTTGTTAAACATTTACAATCAAATATTAAAGATGTTGATGTGATTTATATTGCTACTGACCCTGATAGAGAAGGCGAAGCTATAGCTTGGCATTTAATTGATGAGCTCAAACCAAAAGTACCTATTAAGAGAATGGTATTTAATGAAATTACAAAAAATGCAGTTTTAGATTCTTTAAACAATACACGTGAAATTAATATGGATTTGGTTAATGCTCAAGAGTGTAGAAGGTTTTTAGATCGTTTATTTGGATATTTAGTATCTGATAAATTACGTTTTAATGTTAAAAATAAACTTTCTGCTGGGAGAGTACAAAGTCCAGCTTTAAAAATTCTAGTTGATAGAGAAAAACAAAGAACGAATTTTTCAACAAGTGAATATTGGAATCTTGAGGGAAACTTTTCATATAATAAAGAGCTAATCTTTTGCAAACTTGTATCTATTAAAGGTGAAAAACTTGCAACTGGGAACTCATTTAATAGATTAACAGGAGAGCTAGAAGCATCTAATACGATTATTTTAGATAGCAAACAAGCTGGAGATCTCGCTGTGAGTTTAAGTAATAATAAATGGAAAGTTGTTAATATTGAAAACAAACCAAAAACTCAAAATCCATATCCTCCATTTATAACATCAACATTACAGCAGGAAGGTATTAGAAAATTAAGAATGAATTCAAATCAAGTAATGTCAGTTGCTCAGACTTTGTATCAAGGAGGACACATTACATATATGAGAACAGATTCAATCAATTTATCAAATGAAGCAATAAATGCTGCTAAAGATGTTATTTTAAAAAAATATGGCAAGGAATATTTGCCTGCATCTCCAAGAAAATATAAAGGCAAAACAAAAAATGCACAAGAAGCACATGAGGCTATAAGACCTGCTGGATCAACATTTGTTGATCCTGAAAAACTTAAAAGTTCTTTATCAGAAGCAGAATTTAAATTATATGACTTAATATGGAAAAGGACTGTTGCTTCCCAAATGAAATCTGCAAAAATTGAACAAACACGTTTAGATATATCAGATAATGATTATTTATTTATAGCTAATGGTAAAACAATTATTTTTCCTGGTTTTTTGAGAGCTTATGTAGAAGGTGCAGATGACCCTTCAACAGATTTAGATGATATGGAGAAAACTCTTCCTAAAGTTAATAAAGGTGATATAGTTAAATGGGATAATATTACTCCTAAGCAACATTTTACAAAACCTATTCGTAGATTTACCGAAGCATCACTTGTAAAAGAAATGGAATCATTAGGAATAGGGCGTCCATCTACATATGCAACTATTATGCAAAATATTCAATTTAAAGGATATGTTAATAAAGTTAAAGGAGCAATGATACCAACATTCACAGGATATGCTGTAGTACAATTTTTAGAAAGATATTATACAGATTTAGTAAATCTACAATATACATCTAAAATGGAAGATGAATTAGACCAAATTTCAGTTGGGAATATTAACAAAGAAGATTATTTGAATAATTTTTATCATAAAGGTCTTAAAGAAAAACTCGATCAAAATCATGATAAGGATAAATCTCGTTTAATTATGAGCCTTGATAATATGGAAATTAGAATAGGTCGATATGGAGTATATGCACAAATTAATGATGAGAGAGTAACTATTGATAATAGTATAATCCCTAGTGATATTAATGTAGATGATGTAGTTAAAATGATTACAGCTAAAAATGCTGAGCCTACTGAATTAGCAATTGATAAAACTACGGGTGATTCTATATTATTCAAAAAAGGACGTTTTGGTCCTTATATACAATGTGGGGATAAAATGAAATCACTACCTCCAGGTATAACGGAAGAAAATTTAACTAAAGAGATAGCTGTTAAAATTGTAGAAATGCCATTTAAATTAGGGGTAGATGAAAAAACAAAAGAAACTATAACTAAAGATATTGGAAGATATGGACCTTATATTAGATGTGGTAAATCTACTAGACGAGTTATAGCACCTGATGATATTTTAGATTTAACCTTAGAAAGGGCAAAAGAATTATTAGCTAGCAAGTCATCAGGAGGTCCTCAGGTATTAAAAGAATTAGGAGAACATAATAATTTAACTATTCAAGTTAAAAGTGGTCGATATGGCATTTATGTAACAAATGGAAAAATAAATGTTACTTTACCTAAAGATATAGATTATAATAATTTAGATTTAAATACTGCAATTGATATGATAAACAAAAAGAAAACAAAAAAGAAATTTTTTAAAAGGAAATAAATGGCCACTATAAAAAATGATGCAACTATTCTTGAAATTTTAACTTCTTTATCTAAACAAAGAGGTTTTGTATTCCAAAGCAGCGAAATATATGGAGGGCTTGGATCTACTTGGGATTATGGCCCCCTTGGAGTAGAACTTAAAAGAAATATTAAAAATTTATGGTGGCAGAATATAGTAACTTCAAGGGAGAATGTTGTTGGTATGGATGCATCTATATTGATGCACCCTAATGTTTGGGAAGCTAGTGGTCATGTGGAAAATTTTCACGATCCACTTGTAGATAATAAAATTTCTAAAAAGCGTTATAGATTAGATCATTTGCTTGAGGAACAAACAGAAGAAGTAACTGAATCTCTTGTTAAAAATTTAAAAGTTGATAAATCTCTTGATTATGAGTTGACTATTCAAGCCATTGTTGCAGCGTTACTTGAAAAAGGAAAAAATAGCGGAGAAATACTAAAAGAATGTGGTGTTATTGATGCACATACAAAAGAGGTCGGAGATTGGACAGATACAAGGCAATTTAATCTTATGTTTAAAACTCATATTGGACCAGTTTCTGATTCATCTTCTGTTGCATATTTAAGACCAGAAACAGCACAAGGGATATTCGTTAATTATCTTAATGCTCAATCAACAGCTAGACAAAAAATACCATTTGGAATTGCTCAGATAGGAAAAGCATTTAGAAACGAAATTACAACAGGAAATTTTATATTTAGAACACGTGAATTTGAGCAAATGGAGATGGAATTTTTCTGTAAGCTTGATGAAACTTCAAAATGGCTTGAATACTGGTCCAATGAAAGAATAGAATGGTTTAAATCTTTAGGTATTAATAAAGATAAATTAAGATTAAGAGCACATGGAAACGATGAACTAGCTCATTATTCTTCGGCATGTTTCGATATTGAGTATAAATTTGATTTTGGTTGGTCTGAATTAGAAGGGATTGCAGATAGAGGCACATATGATTTAGATCAGCATATAAAACATAGTAATAAAAAATTAACATATTTTGACCAACAAAATAATGAACATTTTGTTCCTGCTGTGGTAGAAGCTTCAGCAGGTGTTGATAGGGCCCTGTTAACAGTTTTAGCGGATGCTTTTACACAGGAAGAAGTTAATGGTGAAAATAGAACAGTTTTAAAATTATCCCCAAAAATTGCGCCAACTAAGGTTGCAGTATTCCCATTGTTTAATAAAAATAATATGCCAGAAATATCTAAAAAAATTATCAGTGATATGAAAAATAATGGAATTGCATGTTTTTTTGATGCTGGAGGATCAATAGGTAAAAGATATAGAAGACAAGATGAAGCAGGAACTCCTTTTGGAATTACAGTTGATCATGAAACATTAGAAAATAACACTGTTACATTAAGAAATAGGGATGATATGAAACAAATTAGAATCCCAACTGATTCAATTAATAATGAGATATTAAATAGAATAAACGATAATTAGTGAAAAGACAGTACCCTATTCTATATTCATTTAGACGATGACCTTATGCAATTAGAGCTAGGATGGCTCTTGCACATTGCGATGTAAAATTAGAATTAAGAGAAATTTTATTAAAAAATAGACCACAAGAATTATTAGCAATCTCTCCAAAAGGGACTGTTCCAGTTTTACAATTGGAAAATGGAGAGGTAATTGATGAGAGTATTGATATCATGGAATGGGTATTAAAATTCAAAACATCTAATTGGATGGATTTAGATTATAAAACACAAAAAAAAATAATTAATATTAATGACACAAAATTTAAATATTGGTTGGATAAGTATAAGTATCATGATAGATATCCTGAAAACACAAAAGACTATTATTTTAATCAATGTGCAACTTATTTAAATGAATTGCAAAATTTATTAAACAAAAATTTATTTTTTATGGGGAATAAAATTCAAATGGTAGATGTTGCTTTGATGCCATTTATAAGGCAATTTGCATATGTTGATTTAGAAAAATTTAACAATAAATTTCCAAAATTATATCAATATTTAAACAAATTTATAAAATCTAAATTATTTTTATCAATTATGAAAAAATATGATGTATGGGATAATAAATCAATTGGACTAATCCTTAATTTTAATAAATAATACCATATCCACCTCTTCGAATATCTCCAACAGATTCATTTTGGCTCACAGCATTAACTCCGCCAAAAAACACATTTTTTTCATTAAATAGATTTATTAGAAGTCCATTTAATTTATGTTTTTCATTCAGATTAATTCCTGGTTCACAAAATAAATTATTTTCTTCTAGATGAATTCGTGGGGCATTAATAGATTCCTCAAGAGACATATTATTATGTATTAGATTTAGTATAACTTGGATATTAGCAGATCTAATTCTATTACTACCACCACTTCCTAAAATATATATGGGTTTATTATTCTTAAGAATTATAGTTGGGGAAATCATTGTTGGTAAACGCCTTGGATTATCCCAAATATGGAAACCAAAGGGATTAAGATCCTGTTCTCCAAGCATGTTATTCATCATAATTCCATACTCTGACATAATATAGCCACATCCTTCTCCATTAGTTGTTGTTACACTTGCGGCATTTCCATCTTTATCTAATATGCTAATGTGAGTTGTTGATCCAAAACCATCTGTATCTTTAGCAAAATCTAATGTATCATGATTAAACAATTGTAAATATTTATTATATATATCTTTATTAAAAATTTTATTAATTTCATACTCATCATTAGGATTTTTACATACTTCATTTCTTACTTTTGAAGTTAAATTCATTGCTTTAATAAGATTTAGATTATTTATACTTTTTTTGGAATCATTTAATAGTTTTAACAAGAAAATTATTAAACTCCCTCCAAATGAAGGAGGAGGATTAGTTAAAATTTGATATCCGTTATAATCAATTTTAATGGGAATACGACTATATGCATTGTAAGAGTTAAAGTCTTCTTTACTTATATGACTATTTTCTCCACAATGATTGATAATATAATCTAAACCTTTACCTCTATAAAAGTAATCACTACCAAAGTTAACTACTAATTTTAAAAAATTTGCAAATGCAGGGTTTTTAAAAATATCACCCGTTGAAATTAATTTTTTATTTTTTGTAAAAAGTTCTTTCCCTGAATTATCAAAAGTTAAAATAGGTTCAACTAATTTCATTATATCTGCTTGATGTTTATTAATTGTGACACCAAATTCTGCAATTTCAATTGCGTGGATTAAAACATCTTGAAGTTGTAATCTACCATATTTTTTTTGAATATCTATTAATCCCAATAGATTACCAGGGATAGCAATTGATCCTTTTCCAATATGGAAATTTTGTCTTGCATTCCCAAAATTAACAATTACTTTTCTAAATTCGGCATCAGGATTTTGTTTACAGTTAGGACAATTAACAAAAAAATCATATATAAATGGTTTTAAATTATTTTTAAAACCAAGTAAAGTTCCCCCACCAAATATACCTGTTAATGCATACTCAGAAGTCATTGAAACAAAAATTGCACCAACAGCTGCATCAAAGGCATTCCCTCCAAATTTTAATATTTCTTTTGCTGCGAAAGTTGCTTCTTTAGAACCAGTAGATATGGACCCATGTTTCATAGTTTTAAATAATTTAATTTTATGAATTTTAATATAGCGTGATAATATTAAATTTAAACTAAAATTAATAGTAATTATATATTAAACATAATGGATTTAGAAAAAACTTATAACCCAAATAATATAGAATCAAAATGGTATGAATACTGGCAAAATAACCAAGTATTTGCACCTAATGAAAAAAAAGATACTTACACCATTATGATTCCTCCTCCTAATGTAACTGGCATTTTACATTTAGGCCATGTTTTAAATAATACAATACAGGATTTATTAATTAGAAAAGCTAAAATGGAAGGGAAAAATACTTTATGGCTCCCTGGGACTGACCATGCTTCAATAGCTACTGAAGCTAAAGTTACAAAAATGCTCAAAGAAAAAAACATAGATAAAAGACAAATAGGTAGAGAAGAATTTTTAAAACATTCCTGGAAATGGACCGATAAATATGGTGGAATTATTATTAATCAATTAAAGAGATTAGGATGTTCATGTTATTGGCCTTATGAAAGATTTACAATGGATGATAAATATTATAAATCTGTTATACAAACATTTGTTAAACTTTATAATAAAGGCTTGATATACAAAGGTGTTAGAATGGTTAATTGGGATCCAGAAGGTCTTACTGCTCTTTCAGATGAAGAAGTTAAATATAAAGAAGAATCTGGAAAACTGTGGCACATAAAATATCAAATCAAAGATTCTAATGATTATTTAGTTGTTGCTACTACTAGACCAGAGACAATGTTAGGAGATACTGGTGTTGCAGTAAATCCTAAAGATAAACGATATTCAAAACATATTGGAAAAACAGTTATTTTACCAATAGTAAATAAAGAAATTCCTATATTTTCAGATGATTATGTTGATATGCAGTTTGGTACAGGCTGTGTTAAAGTTACTCCTGCTCATGATCCTAATGATCTTGAAATGGCAAATAGGCACAAATTAGAAATTGTTAATATTATGAATGATGATGGAACAATGAATAAAAATGTTCCAGCTGAATTTCAAAAATTAGATAGATTCAAAGCAAGGGAAAAAGTTGTAGCAGAATTAAATGCCATTGAACAAATCGATAAAATTGAAGACTATATACATAATGTAGGATACTCAGAAAGAACAGATGTTGTTGTTGAGCCAAGATTATCTGAACAATGGTTTTTGAAAATGAAGGATTTAGCTAAACCAGCTTTAGATGTAGTTAATGATGGTAAAATTAAATTTTACCCAGATAGATGGACAAAAATTTATAATCATTGGCTAAATAATATTACAGATTGGTGTATTTCAAGACAATTATGGTGGGGCCATAGAATCCCAGTATGGTATAAGGATGATGAGATTTATTGTGGAGAGAATGCACCTAAAGGAGAAGGATGGATTCAAGATGAAGATGTCCTAGATACTTGGTTTAGTTCTTGGATATGGCCAATGGCTACACTAGGTTGGCCCAAAGAAACCCAAGATTTAAATAGATTTTATCCTACTCAAGTTTTAGTAACTGGTCCTGATATTATATTTTTTTGGGTAGCACGTATGATTATGTCAAGTTTATATTTTAAACAAGAGATCCCATTTTCAACAGTATATTTCACAAGCATTATCAGGGATTCTAAAGGCATGAAGATGAGTAAATCTCTTGGAAATTCTCCAGATGCTTTAGAATTATTTGATGAATATGGAGTAGATGCAGTCAGAATGACAATATTAATGATTGCTCCCCAAGGGACTGATGTTCTTTTTTCTGTTGATAAAATTGAGCAAGGTAGAAATTTTATGAACAAATTATGGAATTGTTCTAGGTTTTTATTAATGAATACAGATAAAAATGAGATTATTTCTTTTGAAGAATTAGATGAAAAATATATTGAGTCAATAGATAAATGGATTATATCAAAGTTAAACACAACCATTTCAGATGTAAATAAGTATTTAGATGACTATAAATTAAATGAAGCTATAAAATGTATATATAATTTTACTTGGAAAGATTATTGTGATTGGTATCTAGAATTTGCAAAAAATAGAATATATGGATTAGATGAAAATGAGAAAAAAACGGTAATATCTATTATGGTTTATGTATTGAAAAATATTTTACAGCTACTACATCCTTACGCTCCTTTTATTACCGAAGAAATTTGGTCTTATTTAAATCAAGAAAATGAAAACAATATAATTATCAATTCAAAATGGCCAATTTCTAATAAAAAAATGATAAATAAAAAAATTAATTTAGAAATGTCTTTTGTCATGTCTGTAATATCTGCAATTAGAAATTTAAAATCTGAATTAAATATTTCACCCAAAAAAGAAATCACTTTAGTTTGTAGGGGTAGTAAAAACAAAACTATGATTATAAAAGAAAATCAAAAATATTTTGACAACCTTGTGAAGGTTACTTCTTTAAATTGTTACGAGGAAATTGAAAAACCTGAACAATCATCTACTCTTGTAATCAATGATGTTGAATTTTTTATTCCTTTATCAAATTTAATTAATCTTGATAAAGAAATTATAAGATTAGAAGATAAAATTAAAGAGTATGCAGGCAGAATTAAATCTGTTGAACGTAAGATTAATAATAAAAATTTCATAAAGCGTGCACCCAGTGATATTGTTGAACATGAACAAAAAAAATATTCACAATATAAAAATGATTATAATAAGTTAAAAAACAATTTAAAAAATCTTAAATCTTAAAGAAAATTGAATGCCAATAATTCTATAAATCTTACTACTGATATTAAATATTTAAAAGGGGTTGGCCCTCGGAGAGCTAGCATCCTTTATCAGCAAAATATTTACACAATACAAGATTTGATAAGATATTACCCACGAAAGTACCTAGATCGTACTAATATAAAAAAAATTTCTGAATTGAAGATTGGTGAACAAGCTGTTTTTATAGCAAAAGTTCAAAGTATTGCTATGAAAAAAACAAAAAAAAACAGGTATTTCCAATTAACAGCAGTTGATAATTCTGGTTATTATATTAATTGTATTTGGTTTAATAGTGTTTCATGGATAATAGATAAATTTAAAAAAGGTGATATGGTTGCATTTTTTGGGAAAATTGAATTTTATCAAAGTTTAAGAGTTAACCACCCAGAATTTGATATATTAGATGAGGCAGACAATCCTATTAATACAGGTTGTATTGTACCCTTGTATCCATCAAATAATTATCTAAAAAAAGTTGGTTTAGATAGCAGATATATAAGAAAACTTATTTTAAGAATATTTAAAAATTTGGATAAAGATATTGAAGATTTTTTTAATGATATATTTTTAAAAGAAGAAGGTTTAGTTAACCTACACACAGCTTTACATGATATACATATTCCAAATAGTGACCAATCAATTAAAAATGCAATATACCGATTAAAATTTGATGAACATTTCTTTTTACAATCTTTAAAAGCATTAAGTAAAAAAGAAAGAGAATTAATAAAAGTACAAGGTTATAAAAAATTAGGTCCTTTTACCAGACAGATATATAAGGATCTAAGTTTTGAACTAA
>MDTE01036732.1_pt1 | contig 13323 bp, 10 predicted proteins | sample 811231 | NCBI WGS metagenome assembly MDTE01 (sample SAMN05326651, study PRJNA326480) | marine metagenome | isolation source: seawater | place: Indian Ocean: Red Sea | collected 2010
TGGTTTAAATTAGACACATCAACTTTTAATACTTAATTTAATCAACTCAAAAACAACAAATGTTACTAGAAAATACGGTTTTAGCTGAAAAAATTGAAAAATTTTTCAAAAAAACCCCTAAATCTTGGTGTTTTATTCATTAAAATCACCTCATTTGGGTTATGTCCATTAATAATATCTTTAGCCATTAAAAAAATGTCATCATGCTTGTTCCGTAAAAAACTTTTTACATAATTACCACTCACGATATGACTCACTGATATTTGATATTTTTTAAATATCTTTTCTAAATTATTAATTATATTTTCAGAAATACAAATAAACTCTATATCTAAAGAAAAGTCTTTACATTTAATGTTAGTTGGCAAACTTAAGAAACTTTTGTCATCAAATTTATATTTTTGAACTAGAATATGAATTACCTTTCTACTCTGAATTGTTTTTTTACAATAATCCCTTGCCTCATATAAAACACGACTGAAATTTTTCAAATCAATTGTGCTATCATAGTTTTTTTTTTTTCATTCCGATTTCAATTTGAAAAAAAATGTCCATATCTAGTATAATTGAAGTTCTTTTTATAAAATCTTTTAATTTTTTTTCAATTTTGAAAATATTTTCATCTAAAAAGTATTCTAATTTTTTAAAATCGATTTTATTAAAATTCTCTTTTACAAGAAATTTTCTCTCATAAATTTTTTTATCCAATCCAGAATTTACACAAATTACAAATTTTTTGGGACTAATTAATATAAAAGTTTCATTTTTAACATTATCAACCATTTGTAATTACCTGGTTATATTGACGCAAATCAAATTTGTTGATTTCTCTTTTATGATTTTGTTTTGAAAACAACAAATATAACTCTAAAGACTCCTTAATCTTATCCTTTGGTAATAAAATTAAAACACCATTTTTAGTTTCTATATCCCATCTACCAGATTTAAACGAAAATAAACTTTTAATATCATTGTAATTAAAATTAGTATCGTCAATCGCTTTTTTTAATTTGAAAAAGTTTTTTTCTTCAAAGGCTCCATATATAAATGGGACATCTATTTCATTTTTATTTTCTATAAGTTTACCATTAGATCCAAGAATATAATTTTTTTCACCTTTTTTAAGTTTTGCTAAAAATTTTGTTTGATCAATTTTTATATCTATTGATGATGGATATATCTTAAAAACTGAAAAATTTTCTACTAGATTATTTGACCTAATAATCTTGATTATTTTTACCTTATCAATAAAAAATAAATTATTTAAACTCAATTTATTTATTTCTTTTTTAATTAAGAGATTACTTTTTTCATCCAAGCCTTTAATTGAAATTTTATTTACTTGAACAAAATTAGCATTTATTAAATTCTTATTATTTAAAGATACAATTGATAAAAATAAAAAAAAATAAATAAAAACCTTTTTACTTTTTTGTTTTCGCATCTTTTAAAATCAATTCAATAAGATTAATAAAACTAATACCTTTATAGGCAGCAATTTCAGGAACTAAAGAAAGACTGGTCATTCCTGGTTGTGAATTTATTTCTAATAGATAAAATTTTTTTTTATAGTATTTAAAATCTGATCGTGTAACACCTTTACATCCTATTAATTGATGAGCTTTATAAGCTAAATTCATTAAACGATTGTAATCTTTTTTTTTCAAATCTACTGGAATTATATGTTTAGTATTTGCTTTTGTATTATATTTAGCTTCATAATCATAAAATTTCCTTTTTGGTTTTAACTCTATCGCACCTAATTTTTTTCTTCCAATAATCGCTGCTTGAATTTCTCGCCCAGGGATAAATTCTTCTAAAATTATTTTATTATAATTTTTTAAAGAATTTATCTTTTTTAAAATCTCTTTTTTTGTACAAATGAATACATTGACACTTGATCCTTCATTAATAGGTTTTACAACAACAGGAAATTTTAATTTTTTTTCTACTAATTTTAATAAAACTGAGTTTGACAAATTAAATGAGTATGCAATGTATTTAGGTGTCTTTATGCCATTTTGTATAAATATTTTTTTTGATAACTCTTTATCCATTGCAATGGCGGATGGGATAACTCCTGAGTGAGTATATGGTATACGAGTTGTTTCTAAAATCGTTTGTATATAACCGTCTTCACCAAATTGACCATGTAATGCATTAAATATTATTTTGGGCTTAAAAGATTTGACTACATTCATCAGTCTATAATTTGGTTCAGTTATTTTAACGTTATAGCCATTTTTAGAAAGCTCATTTGCTACTTGGTTTCCAGTGTCAAGACTAATTAATCTTTCTTTAGAAATACCACCAGAGATTATTAATATTTTTTTTTCAAATTACTCTAAAATTTTAATTTCTTTTTCTAAACTTATCCCAGTTTTTTTTAGAACATTTTTAGACACAAAATCAATTAACTTTTTCATATCTTTAAATTTTGCATTTCCTTTATTTATGAAAAAATTACAATGTTTTTGAGAAATACAAGCATCACCAAACTTTTTATTTAATGGCACTGACTCTTTTATCAATTCCCAAACTTTTTTTTCAGTTTGCGTAATTGGATTTTTAAAAGTACTTCCACTTGTTTTAATTTTTGTAGGTTGATTTTTTTTTTTAAGTGACTTTAATTTATTCATTCTAGTTTCAATTTTTTTTAAATCACTTCTTACACCTCTAAAAGATGCACTTAAAAAAATCAAATCGTCTGATAAATCATTTTTTCTATATTCAAATTGTATTTCATTTGATGGTATTGTTTTTATGTTTCCAAAGTTATCTATTGTCTGAATTGATATCAAAATGTCTTTAAATTCTCTTCCAAAACACCCAGCATTCATTTTAATACCTCCTCCAACTGTTCCTGGAATACAAGATAAAAACTCAAATCCTCCAATACTATTTTCCATTGCAAAATTAGACAGAGAATTATCTAAAACTCCACTACCAGCAATTATTACGTCCTTGCGTAACAATGAAATATTTTTAAAATTTTGCGCTAATTGAATTACAACACCGTCAAATAAACTATCATTTATCAGTGTATTAGAGCCTGCACCAAGAACAAATATTTTTTCTTCATTATTTAATATCTTTAAAAAATTTATTAATTCTTTCAAATTGTTGGCTTTATAAAAAACTTTTGATTTGCCACCAATATTAAACCAATTTTTTTTCTTAAGATCATATTCAAATCTAACATTTTTACCAAATTTATTTAAAATCTTTTTAAGTTTTTTTATTTCCATCACATTAAACCTGGTAGTTCTCTCATCCAATTTGATATTGACCCAGCACCCATACCTATAACGATTTTTTTTCCATACATATTCTTTTTTAAAAACTTAGCTAATTGATCTTGATCATTCACTAAAAATAATCTTACTTTTGAATTTTTAATTATTTCTTTTGCAAAGAGTTTGTAATTAAAGCCTAGTTTAATTTTCTCACCTGCAGTAAATATTGGGCAAAGAAGAACTGTGTCAGCTTTTTTAAATGCAAAAGAAAATTCTTTTCTCAAATCTTTTAATCTTGATATTCTGTGAGGCTGAAAAATACAGATTTTTTCAAAACTCTTATAAACTTTATTAATCCCCTCCAAAACAAATTTAATTTCAGTTGGATGGTGCGCATAATCATCATAAAAATTAATATTATTATACGAAAAAATTTTATTAAATCTTCTTTCAACACCCTCAAAATTTTTTAATCCTTTTTTGATATTAGATTGCGATATACCTACAGTCAAAGCCAATGCAGCTGCCGCAACTGAATTTCTTATATTATGTATGCCAAGTAAAGGAATTTTGATTTTTTTGATAGTGATTTTTTTTTTATTAGGTAGTTTTACTAGTAAATCGAATTCAGAGAATTTACTAGTTTGATTTATATTTCTTATTAAAAAATTTGATTTTAAGTTAATACCGTAAGTATAAAAATTTTTATTTTTAAATTTTTTAACAATTTCATTATTTACTTTATCATCAATACATATAAATGATTTGCCAAAAGATGGGACCTTATCAATAAATTTGATAAAATAATTTTTGATATCATCCATTGATTTATAAAAATCCATGTGTTCCCTGTCTATATTTGTTATTATTGAGTATGTAGGAGGAATATGGATAAAACTTCCATCTGACTCATCAGCTTCCAAGATTGACCAATCACTTTTACCAAGTTTAGCAGTGTTATTTAAAGAATTAATAACACCACCATTTATAATTGTTGGGTCTAATTTAGTTTTCTGAAAAATTGAGGTTATTAGTGATGTAGTGGTGGTTTTTCCATGTGAACCAGCTACTACAATATTTTTCATTAATGAAACAATATGAGCTAACATTTCGCCTCTTAAAATTATTGGTAAATTTTTTCTTTTTGCTTCAATTATCTCAGGATTATTTTTTTTTATTGCTGAGGAAATAACAACAATAGTTGCTTTTTTTAAATTTTGTTTTTTATGTCCAATAAAAATTCGTATTCTTTCTTTTTTTAACCTTTCAACATTTTTGTTTATAATTAAGTCACTTCCTTGAACTTTAAAGCCTTTTCCTTTCATTATTAAAGATAGACCGCTCATTCCTATTCCACCAATTCCAACAAAATGAATAACTTCTTTTTTCGCTAGTTTAATTTTCATTGATCATTTTTAATATTTTTTCATTAACATTAATCCAGGTATTTTGATAATTAATTTTTTTTAAATTTTCTTTTTTTTTTAAATAATCTTTATTGTCTTTTATAATATTATTTAAAAGATCTTCAATTTTTTCCTCAAAAGTATCTTGTTCAATTATCCAGCAGCATCCTTTTTCTTTATAGTATTTTGCATTTTCAAATTGATGATTATCTTTAGATTTTGGTAATGGAACTGCTATAAAAGGTATATTCATCACTGATAATTCAGCTAATGTTGAGGCACCCGCTCTTGTTATACAAAGATCTGTTATTTGCATTACTTTTTCTAAATTTTTTTTAAAACTAAAAATTTTACTTTCAATTTTGTTTTTTGAATAAAATTCCTCTAAATAAGAAATATTTTTTTCATTAGTCTGTTGAAATACCCTGATAGATTTCTTTTTGGATAACTTTACAACTTTCTCCTTTAATTGTTGATTAAAAATATTAGCACTTTGACTACCACCTACTATTAAAATATTAAATTTCTTATGATTTTTATTTGATTCTTTAAGTTTATAAACTTTCTCTTTTACTAAAGGATTTATTATTATTCTTTTATAAAGAAAATTATGTGGAAAATTTTTAATTTGATTTGTGTAACAAAAAATTTTTTTACAAAGTCTTAAATAGAATTTATTTGCACGCCCTAATACATGATTAGGTTCAATTAAATAAATATTCATGTTTAATAACTTTCCAGCTATTACTATAGGGAGTGACATATACCCACCTGTAGATATAATCTTATTAATTTTTCTTTTTTTTAAAAGAAACAAAGATTTTATGAATAAAAAAAAGAGTAAAATTATATTAAACGGAAAAAAAAAAATATTATTAAGTTTAGGTGTATTTATAATTTCAATTGTAAATAAGTTTTTATCAACATATTTCAGCCCTCTCTTATCGACAGAAAATACAACCTTTGCATGTTTAGATAAATGATCATGTAGAATTATTGCTGGAGTCACGTGACCTCCCGATCCTCCAGTAGAAATTAAGAAATTTTCTTTCATTAAACAATCTTTCTTTTGGTCAAATTCAAGATTACTCCTGAAATAATTGAAATACTAATTATCGAGGAACCACCATAACTTATAAAAGGTAATGTCATACCTGTGGTTGGAAATAATCTTATATTAACACCAATGTGTATCATTGCTTGCATCAAAATTAAGCTAATACTTCCTACTAAAATTAGTTTTACTTTTTCCTCATTTTCAAAATAAATTTTTTTAAAAATTGAATAAATTAAAACTAAAAACAAAAATAAAATTAAAATTATGGCAATAACACCAAACTCTTCTGAAATTACTGAAATAATGTAATCAGTGTGAGCTTCGGGAACCTCATTCTTTAAAGTTCCCTCACCGATTCCTTTTCCAAAAAAACCACCACTTATTATTGAGTCTATTGCTTTATCTGACTGAAAATTATATGTACCACTTTCACTATCAAAGAAAGATAAAAGTCTATTTTTTATATATTCAAATTTTGAAACAAACAAAATTAAATAAATAAATAAAAAAAATAATATCAAAAACAAAGATGTTAAAAAAAAAATATTTATCCCCGAAACAAAAATCAAAATAGACCATGAAAAAAAAATTAGAATAGTCTGACCTATATCAGGTTGAATAACCAATAATGAAGCTACACATGAAGTAATCAAAAAAGTGAGTAAGTATTTCAAATAGATATTGGTATATCTTTGGCTACTTAAAATTGAGCTTATAAAAATTATTAGGAAAGGTTTGACCAACTCAATTGGTTGAAATCTAGGCAAAAAATTTAAATCAATCCATCTTTTTGATCCTTTAACTTCAACACCTATTATTGGGACTAATATCAAAAAAGCCAAAGATATTAAAAAAACTACAGAGGATAATTTAAAAAGTTTTTTTTGATCTATCAATGAAAAAAAGAAAATAATTATTATAGCTAAAATAATGAAAATTAAATGTTTAAAAAAAAACAAATAATCATTAGTATTCAATCTGTCGGAAGCTATTAAAGAAGTCGAAACTAATGAAAAAAAAAGACCAGTTAAAAATAAAAGAATTATTAAAGAAAAAATAAACTTATCAATATTTTTCCACCATTGATAATAATAATTAAAAAAAAAAAGTTTTATCTTTCATTTAGATAATTTTTTACTAATTTATTAAAATATAAACCTCTGTCTTCAAAATTTCTAAAACTATCAAAAGAAGCTGCACAGGGGCTGAACAATATTGTTTTATGATTTGATTTTTCTTTATCTAAGATTTTAAATATTCTTCTTAAAGCACCTTTGAGATTTTTGAAATTCTCAACTTTGATTTTACCTTCAAGTTGTTTGTAAAAGAAGAAAGTGTTTTTACCATATATAAATGCTTTAATCTTTTTTTGGTATTCATTTGGCAGATTAAATGTATCGCCTTTTTTTGGAACTCCTCCTATTAACCAATAAATATTGGAGTTCATCTTCAATATACCTATTGAAGAAGAAAAACTTGTAGATTTTGAGTCGTTAATGATTGTCAATTTATTCTTATCATAAATGATTTGTTGACGATAATTAAGTCCTTTAAATTTTTCAATCGTATTCAAAAATAATTTTTTATTTAAATTCAATTTTTTTGAAATTTCGTAAACAAACAATAAATTTTCTTTATTTGCTTCATTTGAAAAATAATTGTTTTTAATTTTTTTTAAAAAAATATTATTTATATTTGTATCTATTTTTATCAATTTACTATTAAATTTTATTGAATTAAGTCCTTCATTAATTAATTTGTCCTTTTTTTTTACAAATGCTAAATCACCTTTTGATTGTTTTTCGATTAATTTAAATTTTGCTTTAATATAATTTCTTAAAGTTTTATGTCTTTCAATGTGGTCTGGTGATATATTTATAATTGCTGCGTACTTAGATTTAAAAATTTTACTATATTCAAGTTGGTATGATGAAGCTTCAACAATAAATATTGTTTTTTTTTTTATATTTCTTGTAGATAAAATAGGTTTACCAATATTTCCTACTAACCTCACATCAAATTTTTGTTTACGTAATACTTCGTATAATAGTTGGCATGTAGTTGATTTTCCATTTGTTCCGGTGATCGTAATGCAAAAATTTTTATTAAACAAAAAAAAGATATCGAGATCTGTGTAAATCTTATCTTTATTATTTCTCAAAAAATTAGATAATTTACAATTATTAATATCTATTCCTGGACTTAAAATTATTTTATCAAATTTGATTTTTTTTAGTTTATTTAGTCTTATTATTTTTTTTTTTAAATTAAGATTTTTTATTTTATTATCAAAATCATCGTATGCATAGATTTCACTTTTTTTTTGTAAAAATTTTAATGTGGATAAGCCACTTTTACCTAATCCGTAGACTAATATTTTTTTTTTTAAAAAGATATTTGAAAAACTTTTCATTATCTTAATTTAAGAGTAGCTAAACCAATCATTGCTAAAATTATTGATATAATCCAAAATCTTATAACCACGGTTGACTCCGGCCATCCTTTCTTCTCAAAATGATGGTGTATCGGTGCCATTTTGAATATTCTTTTTCCTGTAAGCTTAAATGAAATAACCTGAACCATAACTGAAACTGCCTCTAAAACAAAAAGTCCTCCTGTTATTGCTAAGACTATTTCATGTTTTGTTATTATTCCCACTGCTCCTAGAGAGCCACCCAAAGATAATGAGCCAGTGTCACCCATAAAGATTTTAGCTGGTGGAGCATTAAACCATAAAAAACCTAAACATGCGCCGATTATAGCTCCACAAAAAATAGATATTTCTCCTGTTCCCTCTATATATGGTATTTGAAGATAATCAGAAAATACTATATTTCCTGTCACATAACTTATAAACGCAAAACAAGATGCAACCAAAATTACTGGTACAGTTGCTAAGCCGTCCAGACCATCTGTGAGATTTACAGCGTTTGATGAGCCAACAATTACAAATATTGCGAAGGGAATAAAAAACCAACCAAGATCAAGAATTAAATTTTTAAAAAAAGGAAAATATAAATTGTTTATATCTTGGTAATCTGTGAAATAAACAAATACACTAACTCCAAAAATAGTTATTAAAATTTGACATATAATCTTAAATTTAGACGAAATTCCTGAAGAGTTATTTTGTTTTATCTTTTTATAATCATCAAAAGCACCGAGTAATCCAAAGGAAATAGCTATAAACATACAAAACAAAATATTAATATTTGATAAATCTGCCCAACATAAAACTGATATAATTAATCCTAAAAGAATAATAACGCCACCCATTGTTGGAGTTCCAATTTTTTTAACTATATGATTCTCAGGCCCATCATCACGTATTGGATTTAAAATTTTTTGATTTGAAAAAAATTTTATAAAAGGACCTCCAATTATAAGAACTATTATTAACGATGTGAAAAATGATAAACCTGTTCTAAATGTCAAATATTTAAAAACATTTAAAAATCCGTATGTATCTATAAAATTTAATAAAAATTGATAAAGCATTATTTTAAATCTTTTATATTTTTAACTATATGGTTAAAACCTGTCGCATTTGAGGCTTTAATCATTAAATAGTCATTAGTATTCAAGTATTTTTGAATAAATTTGATAATTTCAAATTTATTATACAAAATTCCTCCTTTTTTTGATTTTGAGAGTTTCTTGAACATTGAAACAAAATTATTCCCCTTAACAAAAACTTTATCAATATTAGTTTTATTAATAATTGGTGCAATTGACTCATGAAGTTTTTTTGAGTGCTTTCCAAGCTCAAGCATATCCCCTAATAAAAGATATTTTTTTTGGTTATTTGAGTTTATTTTATCAAAATTTTGAATTGCAGATTTTAATGAAAGAGGATTTGAATTATAACTTTCATCAATTAATCTAATATTTTTATTGTTTATTTTAATCCTAGAAAAATCTCCTCTTCCTTCAGGGACCTGGAAGTGTAAAAAAAGATTTTTATGTAATTTTAAAATACTCTTATTAATACTTATTACTGCTAATGCAGCAAGTATATTATAAATATTATTTTGAAAATTGTTTGAAATGAAAAAAGATTTTTTTCGATTTTTTAAACTAATAGTAATTTCAAAAATTTTACTCTTTCTGCAAATACCCACAAATTTTAAATTTGATTTTTGGTTTTTCAATCCAAAAGAAACTACTTTAAGATTATTTTTTGATGCTATCTTTTTATGAAATTCAAAAAAAAAGTCGTCTGCGTTTAATACAACATGACCATTCCGTTTAGTATTTTTAATGATTTCAGATTTTGCTAAAGCTATTTGATTTATGTTCTTAAAATTTTTAGCGTGAGCATAATTAACATTTGTTATCACACTGATATCTGGTTGTATAATTTTAGACAAATGATCAATCTCCCCCTTTTTATCCATACCAACTTCCAAGACTCCATAATTATCAGTTTGGTTCAGATTAAAAAGGCTTAAAGGAACTCCATATTTATTGTTATAAGATTTTGGTGAAATACTTGTTTTACTAATTTGTTTTAATGAATTACCCAGTAATTCTTTGAGAGTAGTTTTTCCACAACTTCCAGTTATTGCAATTATTTTAGTTTTAAGATTGTTTCTTAAAATTTTTGAGATTTCAGTTAGAAATTTAAGTGTGTCCTTTACTTTTATTTGCTTCTTAATGTTTAAGTTTTTTTGTATTTTATTTACAACAGCAATAGATGCTTTTCTTTTAAATGACTGTTTCACAAAATTGTTTCCATCATTTTTTTTTCCTTTTAATGCGAAAAAAATATCATTTTTTTTTATCTCTTGAGAATTGATTCTTGCTTTTTTTAATAATAAAGAAGATGGAAATTTCTTATGACCAGATATTTCTTTGAGTATGTTTAATTTTAAATTGTTCGACAAGTTTGTATTTTTAATTTTAATTGCACTTAAAATTATTTTTTTGTCTGAAAAATAAATTTTTCTTTTACCAATAACCTGAGTTTTTTCATGCCCCTTACCTGCAACAAGCAAAATTTCTCCTGAAACTAAATTTTCTATTGCCTTATTTATAGCTTTTGCTCTATTAGGAATTTCTAAAACTTTCTTTTTTTTTATTCCTTTTTTTATGTCTTTTCTTATTTTATTTGAATTTTCATATCTTGGATTGTCATCTGTAAGATATATTTTATCTGAAAAGTCGTCTGCAACTTTTCCCATTTTAGATCTTTTATTTTGATCTCTATTTCCACCACAACCAAATAATAAAATAATTCTTTTATCTGGAAATTGTTCTTTTAAATTTAATATACATGTTTTTAAAGCATCAGGGGTGTGAGCATAATCAAGAATTACCTTTGATTGATTTTTAATTTTACCAACCCTTTCAAACCTTCCCTCAACAGAATTTAATTTTGGAATAACATTTAAAATTTTACTGATACTTAAATTGCTTTTTTGAGCGGCAATAATTGCCATTAAAATATTCTTTAATTGTATTTTACCTATTAGATTTAACTTAATTTTTTTTATATATTTTTTAAATTTTATTCTTAATAATTGAGACTCATCGTTGAAGGAATGAGATAATATTCTAAAATCATTTTTTTTATTATAAATGGTATTTAATTTAAGCTTATTTATTGAAGAAATCTTTTTTAGTTTATGAAATTCAGGAATTTTTTCATCTGTAATGATATTTCCACTTTTTTTAATTAGATTTTCAAATAGATAAAGTTTTGCTTTTAAATAATCTTTTAAATTTTTGTGATAATCTAGATGGTCCTGAGATAAATTTGTAAATATTGCTGAATTAAACTTCAAACCATCTAGTCTATGTTGCTTCAAACCATGGCTAGATGCCTCCATAATGACATTATTTATTTTTCGCTTTTTAAGTTTTTTTAGTATTTTGCCTAATTGCAAAGGATCAATTGTTGTATTTGATAATTTGAAATTTATATCGTTTGATCTGACTCCTAAAGTGCCTATTGAAGCGACTTTTTTTTTATTTAATTTTAAAATCTGAAAATAAAAATCTGCAATTGAAGATTTTCCATTTGTTCCAGTTATAGCAATTAAATTATTAGGTTTTTTTTTAAAAATTTTAAAAGAAACTTCTGCAAGTAGTTTTCTAATATTTTTTGTTTGAATATATAATATACCTTTTTGGAACTTTTTAATTTTTTTTTCAGATATAACAATTTTAGATCCCTTTTTTAATGCATAAGGGATGAAATTATTACCATCAATATTTTCTCCTTTTATGGCAAAGAAAATATAATTCTTTTTAATTTTTGAGCTATCAAAGGAAATTCCTGAAAAAAAAGTTTTTTTGATTTTATTATCAATTTTTGGAATATAGTCTTTGAGCAGCATTTCTTAATTAATCTCACTGTATTTTGTGGCTAAAATGGGCCCTATTTTTTCAATAATTTGACCTGCAACCTCAACAGTTGTCCAACCCGCTGTGTTAAAAGGGGTGCCTTTATATTTTATATTCGTGCCATCTCTATAATGATAAACATAATCCTCACTCGTTTTTGGTTCATCTAACATAATTGATAAAACATATTTTGGATTTGAGGTTGGAAATATAGATACAAAAGTGTTAATTTTTTTTTTTGAATACCCACCAGCTACACTCTTTAGAGCTGTTCCTGTTTTTCCTCCAATTTCAAATCCATCTATATTTGCGAGAGATGCTGTGCCTTCTTTTGCTGTTACAACTTTTCTTAAAATTGGTAAAATTTTTTCTGAGACATCTTTATTTAAAATTTTTTTAAGTTTCTTTTTATCATTTTTTTTAATCAAAGTTGGATTTATTTGATAACCTCCATTTACAATAATTGCGTAAGCTTTAGAAAGTTGAAGTAAAGTAGTTGTAATACCATGACCAAATGATGCTGTTGCAAGTGGACATTTACCCCAATTAAATTCAATTGGCTTGCCCACTTCTTCAATATCAAAATTTATTCCCTCTAAAATTCCGATTTTAGATAAAAATGATCTAAATTTTTCAACTCCAACTTTTTGTCCTATTCTGACAGAGCCAATGTTTCCTGATCGAATTAAAATTTGTTCAGCTGTTAAATTTGATGGAATTTGATCATCGTATTCTTTAATGGAAAATCCAGCACACGTTAACGTTTTTGGCAAATTAGTAAATTCTGTTTGAGGTTCAGTGATTTTTTCATCAAATGCTGCTGCTAATGTAAACGTTTTAAAAACAGAACCAAACTCATATACTCCTTTAGTTACTCTATTAATATAATTTGTATTCTCAATTTTTCTTCTTTTATTCAGATCAAAATCAGGTAATGAAACTAAAGATAATATTTCACCATTGTCAACGTTCATCAAGAGAGCTGCACTACCTTTAGTTCTGAAAATTTCGTTAAATTTATTTAGTTCATCTCTTAACAAAAATTGAATATCTGTATCAACTGTTAACTTAATAGGACTTTGATTTTTTTTTAAATCTTGATCCAACGATTTTTCTAAACCTGATATACCATTATTTTCATTATCAATTTGCCCTATTATATGACTAAACAGATTTTTTTGTGGATAAACTCTAATTAGGTTATCTCTGGGTTCAATAGACTTATCACCAAGTTTCATCAATTTTTCATAATTTTCTTCAGAAATTTTTTTTTCAA
>MDTE01000263.1_pt1 | contig 13321 bp, 16 predicted proteins | sample 811231 | NCBI WGS metagenome assembly MDTE01 (sample SAMN05326651, study PRJNA326480) | marine metagenome | isolation source: seawater | place: Indian Ocean: Red Sea | collected 2010
CTCTTGGCAGCATCATCATTCAATTGACTCCTCTTATCTTCATGAAGCGCTGATAAAGTTTGTTCATCTAAACCGACATAATTACCACTGAGAGAAATGCCAACTGTTATGCAACCTACCGCCTTACCTTCTTCAATTCCCGGTGTTGTGTCGTCAACTTTAATTACCGTCTCCGGCGGATAGACCCCGAGATCGGCAAAGCAGCGATACATCATTAATGGTCCGGGCCGCCCTTCTGACAAATCATCACCACAGACTATATTATCTGGGCTGTATCCAGCGGCGCTGGCTAGTGGCAGAATTTTCTCCATTACCGACCGGCCATAGCCTGTGGTTGAGCCAACCTTGATGTTGTTGGCCCTGAGATAGTTGATGGTCTCAACCGCGCCCGGGATTAGGGTGGCATATTCCGCGGCCACCGCTTCATTCAGGGGCGTGAAAATCTCATAGAGCCTGTCAATGTCATCGGTGGTAGCGGCATGCCCGAAACGGCTCTCAAAAGCCGCAGCGATGCGCGGCATCTGCAGCATGGCGGCAATGTGATCGCGCTTGGGAATCCCCATTGGCTCGCGTGCCTCCTCATGCGTGACAGCGATTCCCTGCCCAGAAAATAGCTCGGTAAATACGACCGTTGGCGCCAATGATCCAAAGTCAATCATGGTACCCGCCCAGTCGAAAACAACGGCCTGAATTTTCTTTGTCATTTAATTCGCCTTTTTATGGTTTTGATAAAATGAACATATAAATCAGTTTGTTATTAGATTTTTTGTCTGGTAAAAATCTGTAAATTTATCCGTTTTGTGATCTTGTTTTTTTGCTTTGTCAATAGGCCAACGCGATTTACAAAACTTTAATATTCACGAAATTTTTTTGTAACGTTGTACGCACAAACTCAAATCACAAGAGGAGTTTGTGCGGTGCTCGAAATTAAAAATGTCACGAAAAGATTTGGCGATGTAGTCGCTGTAAACGATGTTTCTTTTTCCATCCAAAATCCACAAATGGTCGGTATTATTGGGCGCTCTGGTGCAGGTAAGTCAACTCTCCTGCGTGTGATTAATCGGCTCGAGCGAGCCTCATCTGGAGAGGTTTTTTTCGCAGGAAATAATGTTTTGTCTTTGGAGGGAAGGTCGAAATCCGAATGGCAAAAAAACTGTGCCATGATTTTTCAGCAATTCAACCTTGTGCCTCGGTTAGATGTGTTAACTAACGTGATTCTGGGCCGTTCTTTTGAACACGGTTTCATCCGTTCAATGCTAAAATTATACCCGGCTGAAGAGCGGTATGATGCTCTTGCTACTTTGGACCGTTTTGGACTAGCCGAGATAGCCTTGCAAAGGGCTGAGAGCCTATCAGGCGGCCAGCAACAACGGGTTGCAATTTGTCGTGCGATGATGCAGACCCCAAAACTTATTCTCGCCGATGAGCCAATTGCTTCTCTTGACCCGCTCAATGCTCGTCTCGCCATGGAAGCTTTGAAGCGGATACATGTAGAAGAAAAAATCACAGTCATTTGCAATCTTCACACTTTGGATACTGCAAAACACTACTGCTCCCGCATCATCGGTATGCAAAATGGTGACATAGTGTTTGACGGAACGCCGAAGTCTCTCACAGATAAAAAAGCCCGCGAAATTTATGGTGCTGAAGCTGACGAAGCGTTCGAGGCCTCGGTGACATCAACAGCATTGGGGTCTGTCCCAATCAAGGCAGCAAGCTGACGCGCCTTGTCATTTCCCTCGGTCTAAATTTGGAGCAACAAATGATCAATATTGTAAAATCAGCGCTCGCGGTTGCAGTGGGCATCGCGGCGCTAAGCACTAATGCCTTCGCTGTCAATTACGATGGTCCAAGTATGGATTTCAGCACTGTTCGGCCAGACTTCAGAGTCGGGTTTCTTGGAGATGAAGCAGCGCAAGATATTCTTACCCGAAACGCTTGCTTAAAGGATTATGTCGAGGCTGCTTACAATGTTCCGGCAAAGATGTTCACCTTTAAGGATTATGCAGGTACGATGGAATCAATGCTCGGCGGCAACCTTGATTATGCCTGGTTTGGCGCATCTGGATATGCAGGTATTTACCTCGAGGATCCGAATGCTGCGGTACCAGTCTTAACACGCATGCAGCCTACAGGTGATACTGGCTATTATTCGGTTATGGTCGCTCGTAAAGACTCTGGCATTACGTCTTTGGAAGACATGAAAGGTAAGCATCTCGGTTTTGCTGACCCGAATTCAACTTCAGGATATCTTATCCCATCAGTTGAGTTGCCAGAGCTCTACGATGTAAACATTGACGACTATTTTAGCAAGACTTCCTTTAACGGCGGTCATGAAAACAACGTACTCGCTGTGCTGAATGGCGATATCGACGCCGGAGTTACATGGGTTTCTGGTGTTGGCGAATGGGATGAAGGTTACACATCTGGCAATCTTCGCAAGATGGTAGACAAAGGCATTCTAAATATGGATGACATAACTCAGATTTGGTCATCTAAATTGATCCCAAATGGCCCGATCGTAATGCCGAAAGATGATGCATACGCAAAAGCTCGTGAAGTCATGGTAGGCATGAAGCAGTGGATCCTTAAAAATGACCCAAAATGCAGTGAGAATGTCGCTAACGGCATTGTCAAAGCATGGGTGCCTGTTGACCATTCTTTCTACGAAGTGGTTGTCAAGGCACGCAAGGCTAAAATCGAAGCAAAGAAAAAATCAAACTAAAACCTCTAGGTGGGCGAGCCAAATGGCTCGCCCACTTCAAATTGGGCACATAGAAAATGGTACAACTTCCTGACAATATAAAGTTAATCGAAGATCAGCTTAGGGCGTTACAACGAACCCGTGCACTTTATTCACTATTTAGTATCCTGATTATTGCTTTCACAATTTTTACCGGTGTGTCGGTCGCGAACAGTTACAATGCAGGTTCTTTTGCAAACGGCATTGACAATTTTTTTGACTATCCATTCGATTTGGTTTCTGAGGCATGGGATGCTGGGTGGCAGTGGTTCCCTTTGATCTTTGATTACACCCCCGATTTGTTAAATACGCTTAACATGGCCGTATTTTCTACTGGCCTTGGTTTTGTTTTCGCTTTGATATTGAGTTTTTTTGCCGCAAAAAATACTGCTCCAAACGAGAAGGTTCGCCAGATAGTGCGGCGTTTTTTGGATTTATTTAGGTCATTTCCTGAACTAGTGATCGCGATGATTTTTTTATACATCATGGGAAAATCTCTGCTCCCTGCGATCTTGGCCATAACAATTCACTCTACCGGTTCTCTTGGAAAGCTCTTCTCTGAGGCTATTGAGAATGTTGATAAAAAACCTGTTGAAGGCTTGCAGTCCTTGGGTGCGAATTGGTTTATTCGCGTTCGCCATGGGGTGTTAACGCAGGTTTTGCCCATAATATTATCGTATACACTACTGCGGGTAGAAATTAACGTTCGGGCTTCCACCATACTTGGCTTTGTGGGTGCAGGTGGTATTGGCGAGGCTTTGTCGACGAACATCCAGTGGCGTTATGGTGATGAAGTGGTTGCGATCATGGTGATGTTGGTAGCAACGATCATTTGTCTTGATTATTTATCTCAATACATAAGGGGTAAAATGATTGGCAGCCAATCTGTTACTAGTGGGCATGACAGATTTGTATTCAGACTTAATTTCATGAAGAGGTTTAGACGATGAGCGAAGTGTATTCACTGAGCCCAACTTGGAATGAAGCTTTCCGCAAAGTTGAAGACAGCAGCCGTAAACTGCGGATCAGGACAGCAGCAACATTTCTATTGATATTCTCTTACCTCGCGGTGACATGTTTTCAGTTCGAGTTTGTAAATAGTTTTAGCCGGTGGAACTCTGAAAGAGGTATGCTGTTTGTTTTGGACTCTTATGCCCACAAAGATCATATTTCTATGAAGTGGGACGCACCTGAGGAGGTCTCCGTTAAATTCGAGGGTGGTTGGAGATACGACTATTTTAATCCCGACCATAGTTTCGGCGGTAAAACTAATCCTCCGGAGTGGTTTTCGCAGGACACAAAGACGAAAAGAAGCTTTGTTGATTTCAATAACGGCGGCACCATGGTTGTCGGTCCAGACGCGGCAAAGCTCATCAACTGGCCCGGCCTTGATGAGGACCTTACGTTTCGGCGAAATGCAGATGGCACTCCGTATGTCGTCGGCTATGAAACTCGTCCTGAAGACTTGCCTGCTTGGGTTCGCGTAACACCAAACAAAATTGAAGTTCGGCCGTCCCTATATGAGAGGATGCAAGTTTACAAAAAGAAGGTTGAAATCCATCGATATTCTCTCGGATGGAAATATTTCTTTTTTGATTTTGATAGCCCTTTGAGGGATTACTCAATTTGGTCCGCAATTTCATTGATGGCTAGTGGGGATCGTCTAGTCCCGGATAAGAGCAATTTTTCTCTGGTTTTTTCTGAGATCTCTCAAAATGAGATCTGGATGCATGGACTGGTCTATTTCTCTTTGCTCGAAACAGTAGTTATGGCGCTTCTTGGTACAATGTTGGCATCTGTCGTTTGCCTGCCACTCGCGTTTCTTGCCGCAAGAAACGTTACACCGTTGCAATCAATTCGGTTCTTTTTGCGTAGGCTCTTTGATTTTTTACGCGGTATTGACATGCTGATATGGAGCTTGATCTTCCTCCGCGCTTTTGGACCCGGTGTCTTCACGGGCATTTTTGCCATTGCTTTTACCGATACTGGCACGCTCGGCAAACTGATGTCAGAGGCGGTAGAAAACGCGGACAAAAAGCAAACCGAAGGTATTGCCTCGACGGGAGCCAGCCGGTCACGACAACATCGTTTTGGCGTATTACCGCAGATATTGCCAGTTTTTATCTCAACGTCTCTTTTCACATTGGAGTCAAACACGCGCAGTGCGATTATCATTGGTGCGATGGGTGCAGGGGGTATTGGCTTGCAATTTCTAGGCGCCCTGCAAACGGGCACGGATTTTGAAAATGTGGCTTATATGGCCATCGTCGTTTTAGTGACAGTTATTGGCATGGATATGATGTCTTCGGCGATACGCACTCGCCTGATTGGTTTAGAACAAATGATGCTTTTTAAATAGGAGATATTCATGAAGTTTGTGCTTGCTACCTTTGCAGTCAGTTTTTTCCTCATTGCGCCAGATGCTTTTGGCCAGCAAATGGGCGCAGGCAAATTGACTGATACTGAAGCCGAGTTTCAAAAACTTGCAGCGCAATGTGACGAGGTTGAAGTGTTGATGTTGCGTGCGAGGATACGGTTAGAAGTTAGTACCCTCGAGTCGCGCGCTGAAACTGAGGCAGCGGCAAATCAAGCAAAAGAAAGTTTGGCGAATGGAATGTCGACGTGTGGTAGCGGTGATATAGAGGGAGCAAAGGCAATATTGAATGCGGCTTATGAAGCTGCACAGGCAGAAAATTCGAGAAAATTCGGTCAGGTTGGTGTTGGTAATGATATCGAAACTGAGCAGGTAGAGAACCGAACAGAGTCTGACTCAAAGCCTTGGTGGAAAATCTGGTAATTTAAAATTCCAGTTTTCAACAAAAATTTCTTGAATATGGCTTTCAATACTGCCTGGCCGTTTTTTACGGATGGCACTCATAGCAGCGTTTGTAGTCATGCCAAATGATTTCAAAACAGTTGCGGCCACCAAACCTGTGCGTCCGAGGCCTGCATGACAATGAATGAATACCGCCTTGCCGGTGTTAAAGCACTGGGCCATGTGAATGATGATTTCTTGAAGGCGGAGCTCACTAGAATTTGCTGGTGCATCCATGTTACGGATTGGGAAATGATGCCACAGTATTTCTGTTTGGGACAGGCGCGCCGCCAGTGAGTCAAAACCAAGCGCATTGATTTCGACTTTCTCAATAAGCGTTACAACCATGCAAACATGTGCGTTAGACCATCGGTCAAAAATGCTCACATCGTCATGTGCCAGATAGCTTAAAGTAGGGCAAGGTGATAAAATCATTGTGCCACGCCAATCTGCTGAAAACTGCCTCAAACGAATTATGGTTGGCAACTGGTTGCTTTTCGGGGCTGTGGAAACGCTTTGTGTCATGACTTTAACACTGCAACTTAATGTTACATCGGTATGACAAATTGGGAGTGAAATTATCTTGATGAGAAAAAATTTGGGTGTAGAGCCTTTGTTTCATGAGGCTTGTGAAATTACGAATAGCCATTTTGGCGTTTACACCGAAGTGGGTAAAGGTTCACGAGTGCTTAATGCAACGTTTGGTGATTATTCTTATTGTGACCGGTTTGCTGATATCGCCAATGCACAGATTGGTAAATTTGCCAACATTGCCTCATATACACGCATTGGCCCAACAGACCACCCAATGCATTGTGCCAGCCTCCATCATTTTCTTTATCGAACCCGAGATTACTGGCCTGATGCAGAAAATGACGACGCATTCTTTGAGCATCGTGAGTCACGCATCGTCCATATTGGTCATGATGTTTGGCTTGGACATGCATCGGTAATTCGCCCGGAGATAAAAATTGGGCATGGGGCAGTCGTCGCTTCTGGTGCTGTTGTGACGCATGATGTGCCGGACTATTTGATAGTTGCAGGCGTGCCAGCAAAGCCAATTAGAAAACGATTTGATGACACGATTGCTGAGCGACTTTTGGCTTTGGCTTGGTGGGACTGGTCACATGAAAAACTGGGGCAGGCGGTGCCGGATTTTCGGAATTTGTCCATCGATGCTTTTTTAGAAAAATACGCTTAAACTGCGTTATCTTCGCTTACTGGTTCGATAAGAGTGGTGTGCTCTAAGGCGCAGAAGATCACTATGTACGTGTAGTTCGCCGAACAAGTTATTGATCTGTCTCAACTCCCAGGCGGGACTCTTTCAATAAGATGAAACATGCCTGTCTCCGACTCTCCGACGGCAGCAACATCACTAATTCGAATTGGCGATTGCGTCGCTGTGCTAAAAATAGTTCTGGCGGCGTCCAAAAGAGCCGCTGATCTTTCTTGATCCAAGGCATCACTCAGGGTCAGATGAAACCGAAACTCCTCAAGGACATATGGGTACCCCCACTTTTTGAGGAGCAAATGTTGCTGTTTGGTCAAACCAACACTGGCTCGTTTAGCTATTTCAGACTCATCAGGTGGCTGACGCAGATCGTCCAAACCAACAACCAGATTTGTGGCTAACTGATCCAATAAATGGCAAGGCGCTGATGGGGTAAGGGCCAGAAAATTACCAATTAGTCTTACGTGCATCTCAGGAATAGTGAATGGCCTCTGGGTTGAGATAAGTTGTCTCAGAGCAGATAAAAATTCTGTCTGCCCAAATTCAGCCTTTAGCTGCATTGGTGGTTTTAAGGTGCCGTGAAATCCGTACTTTTGTGCCCGTTTTGTGACGTTGGCGATATCTTTGGGAATAAGGGGGTCAGTCAGACGGTCAACAAATTCACCGTCAGAAACACTCCATCCCAACCAGTGATTTCCCAGAGTGCCAAGCTGGCTGTCTACCTTGGGGAGATAATATACAGCAAATCGTCTAAAAGCTGGATACATGAAACACACCTTAAATTTCTTGTTTGTCATATTATTGCAATGATAGTGCTGCACTTTACGATTAAACATCAGTTCTGTGACAATCATATGACAACTACAGTTTTAGCAAATGCTCGGGTTATCTTAGAAACCTCCGATTTTATTGGAAGTATTGAATTTGATCAGTCGGGTATTCAGCGTATAGATGAAGGGAGATCAGTGCCGTCTTATGCCGTAGATTGTCACGGCGATTATGTGTGTGCTGGATTGATTGAATTACACACAGACAACCTTGAGCGGCATTTACAGCCGAGACCCGGAGTCTTCTGGGATACAAAGGCTGCAGTTACCTCACATGATAGGGAACTCGCAGGTGCTGGCATCACAACTGTTTTTGACGCTTTGAGAGTTGGATCGGTGCCGGTGGATCAAAAATCGACCGGATATAGAAAATATGCGCGCGAAGCAGCAGACAATATTCTGTCTTTAGGTGGATCTGGTAACATGAAAATCAACCACTACCTTCACCTTCGTGCTGAAACATGTGCCGAAACATTTGCTGATGAGATAGCTGATTTCGGTTCTAAAGATGAGATTGGACTTGTCTCATTGATGGATCACACTCCGGGACAAAGGCAATTCAGAAATGCAGAAAAACTCCGTGAATATCTTCGCGGTAAACATGGATTTTCAGAAGACAAGATTGACCAGCATTTTGCAGAACGCTTAAAGTTACAGGCGCAGTTTGGTGAAAGGCACCGCGATGTCGCTATTAAATTTGCACGGTCGGTTAAAGCGGTTTTGGCAAGCCACGATGACACCACGCGTGACGATGTGGCCACGTCAGCCGCATCTGGTGTTAAAGTTGCAGAATTTCCAACCACAATTGAGGCAGCAGACGGGTGTCGGCAAAGTGGACAATTTATCGTTATGGGCGCGCCAAACATTGTGCGCGGTCAGTCACATTCTGGAAACGTTGCCGCTCACGACCTTGCCAAGGCCAATTTGCTGGATATTTTGAGCTCAGACTATATTCCTGCCTCTCTGCTTATGGGCGCGGTAAAGTTAGGTCAAACCGCTAACAGCATTTCCAAAGGTTTACAAAGTGTGACGTCGGCACCGGCAGATGCAGTAGGATTAAATGATCGAGGTCGCCTGAGCGTCGGGAAACGCGCAGACATTGTCAGATTCCGCTTGCATGACCAAATGCCGATAGTCGGATCTGTTTTCTGTGGTGGCTTGCATGTAGCCTAAGTCGCCAAGCGCGAACTTAGATTTGCTTTTTTGAAGTGATCAGGCTGGCTTCTTGGACGGTATCATCGCATCGGTACATAGTGTCTTCTGCGTCGCTATTAATAAGTGTTTTCGAGTCAAATAGGCCGTTGCCAACTGCCTTGAGCGACCATGCTACCGGTTTGTTTTTTGATAGCATGCGCTTTTTGGTATGAACATTTACTTTGCAAGCAATTATGTTGTCTTTCAGCATGCAAGGCGTTTCGGCGACCGCCCAAAACATAAAGCCGCCATCGTCGCCATATGTAATGGCTTCCAGTCTGAGGTCGGCATGAATAATCATCTTGAATGACTGGCAGTTGCGGCGCACCTGCTCTGCTGTCATAAAGTGGTTTGTGCCCTCGTCTGATGCCGTCCATACGCCTATTAGATCATGTACTGTGATGCGCTCGGCTGCGCAAACTAGACTGCTGGTAAAAATTGACAACAGCATTGCTAAAAATAGATATAACTTTTTAACTGGTCCAGACATTTTTTTCTTTCTAATTGATGCAGCGCGCTGGCTGAAAATGTCTCTAATTTTTAGGCGGATGAGACTTTATTGAGCCAACGAGCGTTTCCTAATAATGGAACGTTAAACGTGTCACCTTGTTTGGGTTGTCCTTTTGGTTTTAGATCATTCATCAAAAGGCTGATAATTTTTTGGGTGCTTTGGCTGGTAGTTCGGTATTGGACTTCATTTAAAGTAAGAAAAACTCGCCTCCGAAGACCAGCTTCCGGCCAGTTCTGGCTTACATTCTGAATTTTCACAAAGAAATATAAAACATCATCGATTTCAGGTTTCTTTGACACAAAGAGTAGTGGGTACGCCTTTCTTTTCACTTTACCGAAAACGCCAGCTTCCTCAAAAAGCTCACGAGCTGCAGCTTTGGTTAGTTTTTCATTATATTTGACAATCCCTTTAGGCAAGGTAAGTGTATCTCTATGTCGCCGAGAGCTCACAAAGCACAGCTCGATGCTGTCAGCGACACTTTGATAGGCAATGGCTCCTACTTTCATGTTGAAAGGCTACCATAAATATGCAAAATGTACACAAAAAATACGCATATATTGCATATTTATGTGTAAATAGTTGATTTTATTATGAGATCTAAAGAATTTAAGAAGTGGCGCAAGGCACATGGTTTGAGTCAAACAAAAGCTGCTCGCAAGCTAGGTTTGAAGTTACGCACCGTTCAATATTACGAAAAAGGCGAACGCAAGGGAAAGCCGGTAGACATTCCAAAAGCGGTATCGTTGGCGTGCTTTGCGATATCTTGTGGTATCGAAAATGTTGAATTTTCTCAACCAAAAGGGCAACCAATTTTGAAAGATAAAGGTTTCTTCAAAATTGACACGACTGACACAGATGCATAAAAGCGAATAGAAATTTATTCTCAATACTGATGATAAAGACTGAGCTATCCAAGCCCTGCAAAGCGTCGGGGTTAAGCTTGTTGTCGAAGGTTACTTTATCTTTTTTTGTAACTAAAAGAAAGCGACCAACAACGGTTTTAAGGGCATTTTGAACACAGCTATTTTCACAAATTTGTTGATCAGACCATGTAAAGAAAACGCTCTGAAATGTCAGGTTTCCAATCGCAGGATATCTGTTCATACCAAATGCCATTCGTGACGTCCGCATCGATTTCTGAATGGTTTTGGCTGAGGATTTTCGTTATAAATATGAGGAATAGCACCCTAGTCGGCATGGACACTTAAAACCATACGGTCACCGATGAAATGCGTGGTGCCATACTCAATCGGCACACCATCAAGCAGGGTGTTCACTGAATTGATACACAGTAAAGGTGCTCCCAACTCGCACCGCAAAATATTTGCCATCATCGCATTGGCTGTCACTGCTGTCACCTCCGTTTCCTTGCGCAGATAATCGGAAATGCCAAGGGCGGCAAAGGCATCGGTCTTTGAGGGGTTGGTCTGTAAATACGCAAGAATCCCGTCACAGCGGCCAGAGGGAAACCTACTGACGGAATGCATGATAGGGGCGTTTTTCAGATGACCAACACCCTCGGCTACATGCACGATGTCGCTAGTTTTAAGTGCCAGTTTACCCGCTTCGAAGTTGGTCGCATGGCGCGTCTCAACAGATGTGATCTGACGCGAGGGCACGCTATCGGCAGAAATATTCTGCGAAAATCTGGTCCGTTTGCCAATTCGATAGGTTGCATTTTTGCTAGTCACAAAAACACCCGAACCTTTCTTGGAAAAAACGAACCCGTCATCACGCAGCAAACCAAGTGCCCGCCTCACTGTATGTCGATTTACACTGAAACGGCGGGCTAATTCGGCCTCAGTTGGCATCTTCTCACCATCGGCATAATGGCCCGCGTGGATATCATTCAGTAATTTATTATGTATCTCTTTCCAGAGCACCCGGAACCTCGATGTCACAAAAGTTTAATAAAATTAAATTTGAAAAACTATGCTTAATTCTCTAAAATTTGTCTAGTTGTATAGAGATCAATAATTTTCTTGAAACAAAAAATCACAGCAAAAAGATGGACTAGGGCAAAATGAAACGACAGGAATGGCTGGGTCTCTTGGCAAAGGCGGAGGCTGGTGAATTGATGAGCTGTTGGACATCGGCAAATCTTTCGCCCAATTACACCGAATTGCGCCCTCCGGAGATCGGCAGTGTCATGGTCCGTGGCCGGATGGGCGGCAACGGTGATGCCTTCAATTTAGGTGAGATGACGGTATCGCGATGCTCAGTGCGGCTTTCCTGCGGCACAGTTGGGCATGGCTACATAAAAGGTCGGTCAAAACAGGCGGCTCTGCATGTGGCGTTGTGCGATGCGCTGCTGCAAACCACCGACGCACCGATCGTGATCAGCAAAATCCTGTCGGTGCTTGCTGACAAACGTGATGTGGCGGTGGCTGCAACCGCGGGTAAGGCGGCGGCGACCAAGGTGGATTTCTTTACCCTTGTCAGAGGAGAGGATTGATGCAGCCAGATGCACTCAAAGGCGGCTTTACGGACCTGTCGGTTCAATCGGCTACCGCTTTTCGTTCGATTTTACAGGCGATGGCTCAGCCCGGAACAATCCATCAGTTGGAGGGTGCGGTGCCGCCGTCGCCGCTATCTGTGGCCGCCGGAGTCGTTCTGCTCACCTTATGTGACCCTGAAACGCCATTATTCGTTGGTACGTCGGTTGATACGCCGGATCTACGAAGCTGGATTTCCTTTCATACCGGCGCGCCGACTTGCTCAGCTGATAAGGCGATGATTGCGATTGGCGCATGGCAGGATTTTATTCCCTTAAGCGTCTTTCCTGCTGGCAGTGCTGAATATCCCGACCGATCGACAACGCTGATTACCGAGATGCGATCGCTGGACCGAAAGGGTAGCAACGTATGTCGTCTGACTGGGCCGGGCATTCAGGATTTCACTACATTATGTCTGTCTGATCCAGCGCTGATGCAGGCGAATACGGCCCTCTTTCCATTGGGTCTCGATTTTATTCTTACGTCAGAATCCAGCGTTGCGGCGCTTCCCCGATCAACTAAAATTGAGGTGATGTAATGTATGTTGCAGTCAAAGGCGGTGAACGCGCCATTGCCAATGCGCATCAATGGCTTGGAGAAATGCGGCGTGGTAACACTCTGTTTGACGCCCTGTCACTGGACCAGATAAGAGAACAGCTCGCCCTTTCGGTAGCCCGGGTCATGGCCGAAGGGTCGCTCTATGATCCTGATCTCGCGGCGCTAGCTATTAAACAGGCGCGCGGTGATTTGATTGAGGCGATTTTTCTTATCCGCGCGTATCGTACCACGTTGCCGCGCTTTGGCTATTCGTTGCCGGTTGATACCACATCAATGCGTTGTGTGCGCCGGATTTCGGCGACTTTCAAGGATGTTCCTGGAGGACAGATTTTGGGGCCCACCTTTGACTATACCCACCGTTTGCTAGATTTCAAATTAGCGGCTGATGGTGAGGTGGACCCGGCAAACAAAGCTGAGCCGGTCTGTGAAGACGTCCCGCATATTCTTGAATTGTTGAACCAGGATGGCCTCATTCAGGAAGAAGAGCAGACCGACGCCGAACCGAGTGACCTAACCCGTGAGCCGTTGGCGTTCCCGGCAAGCCGGGCTGTGCGCCTTCAAGCGTTGGCGCGCGGTGATGAGGGTTTTATATTGGGGCTTGGCTATTCAACGCAGCGTGGTTATGCGCGTAATCACGCCTTTGTCGGTGAGTTGCGCATCGGCATGGTTGCGGTTGAGATGATGATTCCGGAGCTAGGTTTTACTATCGAAATTGGCGAGGTAGAGGTCACTGAATGTGAAACCGTAAACCAGTTTCAGGGTTCAAAGACCGAACCGCCGCAATTTACCCGTGGGTATGGGTTGACCTTTGGCCAACAAGAACGAAAAACTATTGCGATGGCGCTTGTCGACCGTGCCTTACGCTGGCGCGAACTGGGCGAAGATGATCTTGGTGCTGCGGCTCAGGATGAGGAATTTGTTCTATCACATTGCGACAATATTCAAGC